>OBLW0100000664.1_pt1 | contig 29277 bp, 27 predicted proteins | sample 1520161 | NCBI WGS metagenome assembly OBLW01 (sample SAMEA3539309, study PRJEB22396) | soil metagenome | biome: tundra; feature: field; material: soil | place: USA | collected 2010-05 | depth 0.15 m
GCTGTAATGCGAGTGGGAGCGGAAGGTTTGCCGGCCGATATACCAGCCGAGGGCGCTGCCCAGAATCACGTCGGAAGCGAAGTGCTGATGCCCCACAAGGCGGGCAGCGCTTACGGCTCCCGCCGCGCCGTAGGCCAGCACTTGTGTCAGAGGGCCGGGATATTCGTGAGCGATCACACTCGCAATCGCCCAACTGATCGACGCATGCTCCGAAGGGAAAGAAGTCCCGCCCTGAAAAAAATGTCCCTTGCCGCTGCCGGTAAAGGGGCGCTCCCGACCGAAGGCATACTTGAAGACTTCCGTATCCAGGAATGCGTCAATGCCGGCTTCTCCGCTAAGCAGTCCGGTTTCGCGCTCTTGATCGTTGTGCGCGAAGTGTCCCAACACAAACATTCCTCCACCAATGCTAGCCATCGCACCGAGTCCGGCATTGGAAGCGGTAACAGCGTGTGAAACCGTTGTCGGGGTGGTAGGAACGTGCTTTTCTATTGCGGTATCGCTCGCCACCAGAGCAGCGCCTGCAAAAGCCAATGGGACTGTCCACTGTAAGTCGGCGTCGGTCATGTGGAAAGGCGTGGACCAGAAACCCTTCTGATCCAGAAAGATATTGCGCGGCAGAGACTTCAAGTCAACCGGAGGCAGCGAGAATTGGGAAGATTGAAGCTGGGGTTTTGGGGACGGAGCAGGGGCGCTTTTTTCGTCGGCAGGCGTCTGTGCGCATGCGCTCAAACCGCATAAGACCAATGCCGCCTGCAACCACAATATCAGCACAGATTTCCCGTGACAGCGTCCAGCTTCCGAGGTGGCGATAGTGATCTGGGGAAACTTCATTTCACGGTCTGATGGAAAATCGGCGCAGCGGACCTACACTTCGTTTCGGGGTAAACCCAATTTGAACCTGCGACTGTACTCGCGACATCCGTGTATGCATTTCTTGGCAGAATTTAATTCTCATCAAAGCTAGCACGAAACTGGTCCGCAATGGCTGGGCAGGTTACGGCAACTGCTTCCGGCGTGTTCTAAGATAGAGAATACAGTTTGGAGGAGCCTGATAGAATCGCTCCCTGACGGGGTTATCATAATAGTAAAAGCTGCAAGCCGCGCGAACACGATGATTCACACCGAAACCCAACCCGAACCTATTGTCAACGAACGAAACTTGGAACCTGAAACCGAGGTTTCGCTCCTCGATATTTTGGTTGTTCTTCTCGAGCGCAAGCGTTTCATTGTGCGCTTTGTGCTGGGAGCCGCAGCATTGGCAATTGTGGTTTCCTTGCTGCTGCCAGTCCGATACGAGGCGAATATTGTGCTGCTTCCGCCGGCACAGAATTCATCCATCGGCTCCTCATTGCTGGGGCAACTCGGAAATATGGGAGCGTTGGGATCGCTGGCCTCCCTGGCCGGCGGCGGTCTTAATCTTAAGAATCCCGCCGATATGTACGTCTCTTTGCTGACCAGCCGGACCGTCGAAGACGCAATGATCCGACGTTTTGGCCTGATGCAGGAGTATCACGAAAAGAAGATGTCGGACGCACGAAAGGCGTTCGAGCTCCGCAGCACGGCTGTTGCCGGAAGCAAGGACGGGCTGATCCGCCTCACTGTCGAAGACGGCGATCCGAAGAGGGCTGCCGAGCTGGCTAACGGATATGTGGAAGAATTTCGAAAGCTCTCCGGCTCGCTCGCGATAACCGAGGCGGCCCGGCGGCGGTTGTTCTTTGAACAGCAATTGCAGCACTCCAAGGAGAATCTCACCGCGGCCGAAGACGCCATGACCAAGACACAGCAATCCACTGGCGTTTTGCAAATCGACAGTCAGGCGCGAGCTCTGATCGAATCCGCTGCTATCTTGCGCGGCCAGGTCGTGGCCAAGCAAGTGCAGATTGAGGGAATGCGATCCTTCGCCACCGACGACAATCCTAACGTCATCCTTGCCAAGCAGGAACTTGCGGCGCTGCAATCGCAACTCGATCGTGTAGCGGGATCAAAACAGGACTTGGGGTCAGATATCAATATGTCCAAAGGGCGAGTGACCCAATCCGGCATGGAATACGTGCGCCGGGTCCGCGACCTCAAATATCAGGAGACCATCTTCGAGCTGCTGGCGAAGGAATTCGAAGTCGCAAAACTCGATGAGGCGCGGGAAGGCGCCATTGTCCAGGTAGTGGATGTTGCCGTGCCTCCGGATAGGAAATCCTCCCCACACCGGACCCTGATTGTCATCGGAGCGACCATTCTTTCTTTCTTTGTCGCCGTGTTTTGGGTCCTCATGGGCCGAGGCCTGAAGCGGACCTTTGAGCAACCTGAGAACCGGCGGCGGCTGGAAGCTATCCAGCAATATTGGAAGGCAAAGCAAGATACGCCATGAGGCCGGAATCCCGGGTCTTAAACTCCGCCTGGTCCACCTGACTGATCACGTGCGGCGCTTTAGTTCCCGAGGTCCATACCCCAAAGGTAACCAAGATAGACAGATTGCGGTGCTGGGATTTGCATTAAGTCTGATCCGGTTAAGATATACTTTAGTGATGCGTGCTCTGTTTTTGAATCCACCCTTTCACCCGCGTTTTTCTCGCGAGCAACGTAGTCCTGGCGTTACCAAGAGTGGAACTCTCTATTACCCCAAGTGGCTGGCTCACGCCGCCGGGGTCGCCATCAAAAACGGGCATGACGTAGATCTAGTCGATGCTCCCGCTGCCGCTTGCACGGTGCAAGGGGTCATCGACCGTATCCGGGCAAAAAATATTGAGGCTGTGGTCTGCGACACCTCCACGCCCAGTATTCTGAATGACGTCAGCGTCATCGAATCTCTGGTTGCGGCGAACCCCTCTTTGCACGTACTGCTGGTCGGACGGCACGTGTCCTCACTACCCAAGGAGACGCTCGCAATGTCGGCCGCACTGGAGGCGGTGGCCATACGCGAGTACGAATACACAGTGCGCGACTGGCTGGAGGCGAAAGCCTGCGGCGCAGATCTTTCCGCGGTCGATGGCTTGGTATGGCGCCATAGCAGGACGGGAGAGATCGTCAGCAACAAGCCACGCGAAGCCATTAAGAATCTCGATGAGCTGCCTTTCGTTTCAGAAGTCTATAAACGATTTCTGCATACACCGGATTACTTCTATGGCCACTCGCTGTGGCCCCTGGTGGTCTTCGATACCAGCCGTGGATGCCCATATCACTGCTCTTTCTGTGTTTATCCACAGACTTTCAGTGGACACACCATGCGCTACCGCTCGGTGGGAAACGTGGCCGATGAGTTCGATTTCGTCTCCCGCGAAATGCCTGAAATCAAGACCGCGATGCTCGAAGACGATACCTTCATCATCAGCAAGCCGCGGACGCTGGATTTGGCGAACGAACTGATCCGCCGCGGCAACAGGCTGCCGTTCGACGCCAACTGCCGCGCCGACATCGGTGCCGAGGGTGAACTGCTGTCAACGTTGCACAAGGCCGGGGCTCGGCTATTCTGCGTGGGGTTCGAGAGTGGCGACGTGGAAGTCATTAATGGCATGAAGAAGAACAACGATGACCGCCGCGACGCGAAGTATCACGAAGAGGCGCATCGCTTTGTCCGCCGCTGCCGGGATTCGGGCATCATGGTGCATGGCTGCTTCATGGTCGGCAACCTGAACGAGACACCAGCTAGCATGGAGAAGACGCTCAGCTTCGCCAAGAAGCTCCAACCCGATACGGCCCAGTTCTTCCCCATCATGGTGTACCCGGGTACAACGGCGTATGAAGAAGCCAAGAAGCGGGAATATATTAAGATCGAAGACTGGAGCGCGTGGTTAACCAAAGACGGTCTTCACAATAGCGTTGTCACCCTGCCGAATATTACGCACGAGCAACTGGTCAGCTTCTGCGACCGCGCGCGGCGCAGTTTCTATCTTAGCCCTTCTTATCTTTTCTACAAAATGAAGCAGTCGCTGAAAGATCGCCGCGAATTGCAGCGCAATGTTAAGGGCTTCGTCACGCTGTCGAAGTATTTGTTGCGCGGCAGCCAGCACAAGAAAATCGAAGCGCCCCTGCAGGACTCAGGGCGCAGTGGCATAGCACCCGTCACGAGTCCTCAGGGCGGCGACTGAGTCCCGTGCGCCGATCTTCTCCACTTGAGCTATGTCACAGCTGATTGCCGAGCGCAGATGTAAAGGCGCCCGCGTTCTAAGCGAGAGCGTCTCACTTCGCATACCATTTGGCAGTCCTGCGGATGCATTCCTCCAGTCCGATGATCTGGCGCAGCCCCAGCACTTGTTGGGCACGATCAATGCACGGAATGTACCGGGGCGGGGTGGCCCCGGCAACAACTTGTCGGGCGACACGAATTTCCGTTTGCGGGTCGAGAGTCATAGCGACCGTTTGCGCCAACTCCAAAATACTCACGTCATGCGCTGACCCCACATTGAAAGGCACGAGCGCCGGTGCCCGAAACAATATTGTCCAGAGCCACACCGCCAGGTCAGCAGCATACAAATAAGATCTTCTCGGGGAACCGTCGCCCTTAATCTGAATTGGCCTGCCTGCGAGAACGTCCCCGATGAAGTTGCCGATGGCAAAGTGCTGGTCGAGGGGAAGATACGGACCGCAGAAAGCCCAGCAGCGTGCAATTTTGCAATCGAGGCGGCCAGTTTTCTGATAAAGCGCACAAAGGAGTTCGGCGGTCCGTTTACCTTCTGCGTAGACGTTAGCCGGATCCACTGGATCGGGCGCTCCGGTGTAGCTTTCTGGGATATGCGTCACATCGGCGGGTTGTTCCCCATACACCGCGCCGGAACTCGTCAGGAGAAACTTTCTTACGCCATGCCTGATCGCAAACTCGAGAGTGCGCTCAGTGCCTGCGATAATGGTCGAGAGCATATCAAGAGGGGCTTCCGCAGCCTTCTTCGCGCTGGCCTCGGTGGCCGCGTGGATGACATATGTGTATTCTCCCTCGGGAAATAAGAAGCTGCGTACGTCGCCGGCATGGAGCGTTACGGCGCTGTCCGATGCCAGATGCGGACATTTTTGGGCGAATGCTTCGGGGTTACGCGTCAGTATGGTGGCCTTAGCCCCGAGGCCGAGTAGATCGTTCACAAAACAAAAGCTCTCAACTAGCCAGCAGCCGAAAAAACCAGTACCGCCGGTTATGAAGACACGCTGACCGCGCAGTTCGTCCCACAATTCCTGGGTGTTGGCGGCGATTAGCTCAAGGTCTGAAGCCAGTCTGTTCATAGGGAGGAACGGTACGGCGACACGGGACTCTGATCTTCGCAGTGGCTAGGGTCACTGCTTACCGGATCCGTTCTCGACGTCAAGTCCGCGCTGGTAGATTGTCTTCTTGAGGGAGGGAATTTGCGAATAGGGACTCTCGATGTCGTCAATCTTAATAGGGGCATCTTTCTGTACGCGTTTCAGAAGCATCTCCCCTCTCATCAGTTCGCGGCAGGAAAGCTGACCTTTTTGCAGTGGAATTGCCAGGTACACATCATCATCCATCAGACAATGGCCCTCCGGCAGGTCGGCCTTCGCATAAACACCGCGGACTAATGCGTCGAGATATTCGATCTCTTTCTTAGGGGGGATGCGTTTCTGCGTCCCCGGAGCGCCGCACATTTCCTTCGCCTTATGGAAGGCCCTGAACCATTCGTCCACCTGATGTGGAAGGCTGCAGTAGGGCGATACTTTCACGCCATCTGTCTGGATATCGATATGGCGCTCAAACATCCTGGCGCCCTTGGCGTAGGCGATGAACATCGAATTCGACCAGTTCAAATATTCGTGACTTGAAAATCCGATGGTATTGTCAGGGTAGCGGTTGCGGAGAAAATCGATCTGGTTCAACTCGAGTTCCGAATCTTCGGTGGGATAAAGCGAAACGCAATGATTGATGCCGAGTGGGATATTTCGATTTGCAAAAAACGTAACGATGTCGTCCACGTCCTTTTGGGACGACCCGCCAGTCGAGACAACCACAGGCTTCTTCGTTTTTGCGATTTTTTCAATCAGAACCCAGTCGTTCAAATCCGAGCTTGCGAGCTTAATGATCGGGATGCCAAGTTCCACGCAGAGATCGACGGAGCGTTCGTCGAAGGGAGTAGCTGTCGCCGTGAATCCTGCCTGGCGAATCGCCCGAACGAGAGTGGCAAGATCTTCGTCTGTGAGTCGACTCTCGAGCGTTTTCTTGACATACCGGAGGTCCTTACGATCGACGAAATCCCTGTGAATGAACGAGTCGACGTCGCGGAATTGCAGTTTGATGGTCGCTCGAACGTTGTTGAATCGAACCACCTGCGCAAATTCCGCGACGATCTTCAGTCCACGTTCCAGACTGCCGAGATGGTTGTTGGCCAACTCAAGCACGAACAACTCCTCAAAAATATCCTTGTCAATCACGAACGGGCTCCTGTGTCATCAATTGCAAGAATTGCGAAAAACTATCCAGCTTGTACGCAATGGGGAAGGGGGGCGACTGCGCCAATTCCCCATAGCCGTGCGTCATATAAACGAACCCAATTCCGACGGCCGCTGCTGCTGTGGCATCCTCCATTGTATCGCCCACCATTAAGCAGTCGGACGCGGAAACGCCATACTCGCTGAGGAACTCATGCAGCATCTGCTGCTTTGTACAAGCGGGCGTGCGTGAGTCTCGAGTATAGATCCGTTCAAAAAGCGGCAACAATCCTTCGCGTTCCAGGATTTTCAGTGAGATATGCTGAGGCTTGTTCGATACTACGAAAAGCCGGTGTCCACCCGCCTTCATCATTACGAGCGTATCCTGTACGCCGTCAAAGCATGAAGTCTTGCGCCATCCCTCGGTGTCGTAGCTGGTCCGAAAAGCTTGCTCCAACTGGTCCACCAGCGCTGGATCGTCAGTCCCCACCGCTTGCGAAAGGATAATCCTGATGGGCGGTCCGAGAAGGCTCCGCAGATTAATCTTCGGCTCCGGTAATCCAACCTTCCGGCAGGCCACTCGCACGGAAAAAGCAATTCCTGGCAGGGAATCCAGCAGCGTGCCATCCAGGTCAAACAGGAGGTAGGAGGGCAGTGGGCCGTTCATTTGGGATCCTCTACCAGCATGTTCGACGCCAACTCCTCAGGAGTGAGGAACGGATACATGTCTTCGAGATTCGGCGTGAGAATTTTGCCGTCAGCCAGAATTCGCGAGCGCAGGCGGGGCTCGAATTCCTGAGAAGGATCGAGGGAAACATCAAATAACGTGGGTCCGTCGGTCGCTAATTCCCGGCGGACGAGATCGAGATCGGTGATACTTTCGATAGTGAAGGAAGGAATGCCGTACGCCTCTCCTATCCGCTTCATTTTCGGAAAGGTCACACCACTTTCGGGGCTCTCACCGATCTTGCGGCCCTGAAAAAAACCAGTCTGCGTCTGGCGGATTGAAAGATACCCGCCGTTATTCAGGACGAAAAGCTTGACCGGCAACTTGTAGCCCACGAGCGTCTGCAATTCCTGCACATTCATCTGCAGTGAGCCCTCACCTGCAATGCAGATCGTGCGTCCACCTTTGGCGACGGATACGCCGATAGCCGCTGGCAGATCGTATCCCATCGAAGCAGAGCCGGAATTCGAGATCAGACGTTCCCCTTTCTTCAACTTGCCTGCCTGATAGGGAACGATGCAGGCTGTTGCGTTGCCGCAGACTACGGCGTCTTCCGGCCCGAGCATCTCAAAGAGCTTGTCAATAAAATCATAAGGATTCAGCGGCGGGCCTGGGACACGCTGACGAGGCTGCACCACTGGGTACTTCTCCTTCCATTGGCGGGCATGGTTGAGCCATTTTTCATGTCTCGAATCGGAACGATCGCCATCTCCAAGTTGGCTCGCCATTTCGGCCAAGAAAAGCTTCACGTCGCAGCAAATAGGAATATTGGGGTGATGCAGGGGTTTCCGTAACTCGGCTGGATCCACATCCACCTGGATTCTCGTCGCGAACCGAGCGAAAGAATTCCAGTTATAGCTGGTCTGGCGAATGTTGAGCCGGGAACCCAGGACTAGCAAAAGGTCTGAGTTCTGCACTGTGAAGTTACCGGCGCGCTCACCGATGGTGCCGGGCCGGCCGCAGAAAAGTTCATCATCGCTGGCGATCAGGTCGTGCGTCCATGCGGTCACAACCGGAACGCGCAAAGCGCGGATTACCTGTTCGAATTCTTTGAGAGCGCCACCGTGCCGAACACCGCTGCCAGCAAGGATGACCGGACGTTCGGCCTCGCGGATGCGTGCCAGAACATCTCTTACCTGAGCCGTCACAGATTCGCGATCAACCTCTACAGCATCTTCCGCAGGATCGTAATGGCGAAGCCGTCCGGGCTCGGTCGGTGCCGATTGCACGTCGACTGGTATATCGAGCCAGCACGGCCCAGGACGCCCGCTCTGCGCGAGGTGCCACGCCCGCTCCAGGTGATACGAGATCGATTCCGGTTCCGTTACGAGGACTGCATACTTCGTGATTCCTTTCACCATGCGGACGATATCGACCTCCTGGTCCCCCAACTGGCGCAGGTCGGTGAGACCATAGGTCGCCATACAGGTTTCCCGCTTGACTTGCCCAGAAAGGATCAGCATGGGAATCGAGTCTGTCCATGCTCCGAAGACGCCATTCAGTGCATTGATACTGCCAGGCCCTGTCGTCACATTCAGGATGCCGGGTTTACCGGTGATTCGGGCGTAGCCTTCGGCAGCCATTGCAGCTGCCTGCTCATGATGGGTGCAGATGTACTGAAGACCACTGGTGCCGATGGAATCATTTAGGTGCATAGCACCGCCGCCAGTGATGAGGAACACGTGGCGGGCACCCCATTCCCGCAGTTGGCAGAAGATGTAATCGGAGAGCTTCATGACTGTTGCTTTTGAATGCGTGTCAAGAACGCGCCGGAACTGTTTTGGCAGCCGCCGCAAAGTCGAAGACAGTCGCCGCGACAAAGTCTAGCATTTCTTTGGTCAGTCCCGGATACACGCCGATCCAGAACACATGATTCATCACATAGTCGGTGTTCGGCAGACTTCCAATCACGCGATACTCGCGGCCCTCATAGGCAGGTTGACGAGCCAGGTTCCCGCCAAACAAGAGCCGGGTACCGATCTTCTTCGCCTCGAGCGCGCGCGTCAACTCAAGCCGACTGATGGGTGCGTCCTTCCGGATGCCGATGGGAAAGCCGAACCAGCTTGGATCCGCACCATTGGTCGCTTCCGGTAGAAGCAGAAGGTCCTCTAGAGGCTCGAGTTTGCTTCGCAGATATGCAAAATTCGCTTTGCGGCGAGCAATGAACTCGGGCAGCTTCGTGAGCTGCGACGCTCCGAGAGCAGCCTGCATATCGGTGGCCTTCAGGTTGTACCCGATGTGAGAATAGGTGAACTTGTGATCGTAGCCGCAGGGCAGCGATCCCAGTTGCCATTCAAAACGCTTGCCGCAGGTGTTGTCCTTGCCTGGTTCGCACCAGCAGTCGCGACCCCAATCGCGAAAAGATTCAATCAGTACCTGTAGATTCGGCTTGTCGGTGAGGACAGCTCCGCCTTCTCCGGTTGTGATGTGGTGCGCAGGATAAAAGCTTAAAGTGGCGATATCGCCAAATGTGCCGACCTTGCGTCCTTTATAAGTGGAACCGAGGGCATCGCAGCAGTCTTCGATCAGCCAAAGATTATGCTTTTGTGCGAAGGCACAGACTGGGTCGAGATCGAAGACGTTTCCCAGGGTATGAGCGAGGAACACGGCCCGTGTCCGGTCGCTGCGCGCCGCTTCAAGTTGGCGCACATCAATCTCATACCCCGGAACCGTGACGTCGACAAAGACCGGCACCAGACGATTCTGGAAAATCGGGTTCACCGTCGTCGGAAAACCCGCGGCGACGGTAATGACCTCATCGCCTGGCCTCAACCGTCGATCACCAAGTTTCGGCGAAGTCAGAGCGCTGAGAGCAACAAGATTGGCCGATGAGCCCGAGTTAACCAGCGATGCGGAACGGACGCCGACAAACCGTGCTAGATTCCGTTCGAAGGTTTCCGCGAATCGGCCGGTTGTAAACCACCCGTCGAGAGCCGAATCGACAACCGCGCTGATATCAGCACCGTCGATGACTTTGCCGGCAACGGGAACAGATGAAACTCCGGGAATAAAATCTCCCGCGGGCGAGGATTCCAGAAAATATTGCGCGGCCAGGTCGAGAATCCGCTTGCGAAGCTGAGCCGGGGCATCCGTCATGGATCGATGGGGGTATCCAAATTGTACCATTCAAGCTGCTGGAGATGCGCTTGATGGCCACGTGAATAGCTTATGATGAGGATGATTTTGCCGCATGGTCCTTAACCTCGTCGGCCGCGAAGGACCCCGGTCTCGCGTCTGCGCGCGCGTTGCTTACGGACATCGACTAGGAGAGCAAATGAAGGCAGTCATTCTTGCAGGCGGCTTTGGAACGCGTCTCAGTGAGGAGACAATCATCCGGCCTAAACCGATGGTCGAGATCGGCGGGCGGCCGATCCTTTGGCACATCCTCAAGCTGTATTCACATCATGGGATCAACGATTTCATCATCTGCTGCGGATACAAGGGATACATGATTAAGGAGTACTTTGCTAACTATCTCCTTCATATGTCCGATGTGACCTTTGATATGCAGAAGCGTTCTATGGAAGTTCACCAGAGTGTCGCAGAACCCTGGAAGGTGACGTTGGTGGATACCGGAGATCAGACAGGCACCGGGGGACGGCTGAAAAAAATAGCTGGCTATATCGAGGGCGAAGACCCCTTCTGCATGACCTACGGAGATGGCGTGAGCGACATCGATATCTCAGCGAGCATCGCTTTCCACAAGCAGCACGGGGGTCGGGTGACAATCGCGGCGGTGCAGCCGTTAGCGCGATTCGGCGCATTGGGGATGGATGGAACGGCCATCACTTCGTTTCAGGAAAAGCCACAGGGGGAAGGCGGATGGATCAATGGGGGTTTCTTTGTGTTGTCACCGAAAGTGCTGGATGAAATCCACAACGATGCGTGGCTGTTTGAGCGGGAGCCCATGAACAGCCTCACCGCACAACGCCAGGTGCATGCATTTCTGCACCACGGATTCTGGCAGGCGATGGATACTCTACGCGATAAACAACGGCTGGAGGAGTTGTGGGCCGACGGGAGGGCGCCCTGGAAGACGTGGTGAAAACCTGGCAGGGGTGTCGTGTTTTTCTAACCGGTCACACCGGCTTCAAGGGCAGTTGGCTCGTACTCTGGCTGAGTAGGCTGGGCGCGCAGGTTCGAGGGTACTCTCTCGATCCCTGCACCGAACCCAACTTATTCAACCTGGCATGCGTGGACACCGTCGTTGAAGATGTTCGCGGCGATGTCCGTGATTACGCCAAGCTCGAGGCTTCGATGATGGATTTTGCGCCGGAAGTCGCCTTCCATCTGGCGGCGCAGCCGATCGTTCGGCGATCGTATGCCGACCCGGTGGGCACCTATGCAACCAACGTCATGGGTACGGTGCATCTTCTGGAGGCGATCCGAAAAACACCAAGCGTGCGCGCAGTGGTGTGCGTTACCACAGACAAGTGCTACCAGAATCAGGGATGGATTGGCCGTATCGTGAGATCGATCCGCTAGGCGGACTCGACCCGTATGCGTCCAGCAAAGCCTGCGCCGAAATTGTCAGTGCCGCCTACCGGACTTCATTCTTTCCGCCTGACCGGTTGCATGAACACCATGTGGCCCTGGCTACTGCGCGCGCCGGCAATGTCATTGGCGGAGGCGACTGGTCCGAAGACAGGCTCATTCCGGATCTAGTTCGCGGATTCTGCTCGGGACAACCCGTTCTGATCAGGCGGCCCAACGCCATCCGTTCTTGGCAACACGTGCTCGAGTCTCTGCATGGTTACATGATGCTGGCTCAGGGACTCTCGCCCAGAATGCAAAGTTCGCTACAGCGTTCAACTTCGGACCGAGCGACGAGGACGTCTGGCCGATCGAGCGCATCGCGACCAAGCTGGTACAGATGTGGGGCGATGGCGCGTCCTGGACTCGAGATTCCGTTCCCAGCGTGCATGAGGATCACGTTCTTCGGCTGGATGCCAGCAAGGCGCGTGTCGAACTCGGATGGCAACCAAGACTCAAAATCGAAGCGGCGCTGGAGTGGACGATGGCATGGTATCGCGCTTGGAATCAAGGTGCCAGCATGGCAGAGTTCTCTGTCAAGCAAATTTCGGAGTACGAGAATGTGTGCGCTCGACAGTGAACCTAACGAGGAACGCAGTAGCAGACGCAGTCGAATCCGTCTGCGTAGTAGGTGCGCAGAGTAAACCGAGAATTGGGAAGTAGCTCATTCAACCGCAGAGGGATGCTCCACAAGTGATCTGGGGCGTGATAGAGGCAAACCGCCATTTTCGGGCGATGGCTAACGATCGTTTCGCGACCTCCCTCCAGTGCATCGGGTTCGCTCCCCTCGATGTCGAACTTAATATAAGTCGGTGCGATGCCGTGAAGTGCCTCGTCGAGTGTAATCGTCTGAACTTCGCAGGTGCCTGTTGACGAGATCCGGGCGCCGGTGCCGCCGACAGTGAAACGAACATTCTTGCGCCGTGCGTCGGTGGCGTATGGCTGTAAGGTAATCCGTGGATCACCATTGACGGCGGACTTGAGCGCAGCGAAATTCTCTGGATCGGGCTCAAACGCAACAATCTGGTCAAAATGATCGCTAGTGGCGCGGCGAAATTCGGAAATGGTATCGCCATCGTAGGCGCCGCAATCAATGAAGACCTCGTTCCGGCCGAGTTGGAAAAGATCGTCGGGAAAGTACTGAACTCCAGGATCGATCCGTTGACCGGAGAAGTCCCCCAACCGGAGTCGCATCTGACGGTCGAACTCCTCACGCCCCGTGGCATCGAGTAGGGCTCGTCCGCGGCCGATCTCTTCAGTGCGCTCGGCATAATAATTTGGTCGCTCCCAGAGCAAGTTCGGCAACAGCTGATTCCCATATTCAGGAAAGAGCTCATAGAACGGAAAGACATTTGAAGCCCCCAGTGACCTGAGCTGATTCAGGCGGTCGGTCATTCCTTCGGTGCGGCTGGGATGCCAGATCGCGACGACGAACGTTGCATCTGGATAACGCTGGACAGCAACCTCTGGCGACGCGACAAGAATGCCTTCGATGACGCCATCCCACAACGAAGGGTTGTTATCGCAGATCAATACCGGATGGACGGCGCGAGCAATGCGGCGACCAAGATTGCCGGCACCGAAACTGACGATGGGAGCAGAAACAGTCATTCAACCTCAAAAGTTTCCCAGGCTGCATGACATGCTGGGAGGTTCTTGGTGGCTTCGTCCGGGGAAGCTCGCATGCGTATTATTGCAAACTCAGAGTTTCCTTCCAAGCGCCCTGATGACCGGCAAATTGTTCCAGCCGAGATCCACCACCTCTGTTTCTATGGCTACTAGCTGGAGACCCGTCGCTCGCAAAAGCTGATTCACTGATTTTGCAGAGTATCTATTGATATGTTCATGAATGTCCACCCGGATCGTTTTGTCCCCATTAACGAGTCGGGTCGTCGTCTCATCACTCACCTCCAACGGAACCTCGATGTAAAGATAACCCGAGTCTTCGAGAAAAGACGCAGCTTTCCGGGTCAAGGCAAGGGGATAAGGTACGTGTTCGAGTACATGGGCGACTTGGATGTAGGAGTACGAACTCAATCCTGACTCGTCTTGGATTCTTACAATTCCCTTTGCTGGTGCGATATCGGAAATGTCAAAGACGAATTTCTCTCCTGGCAAGTTTGGCAGGAACTTCCCATCCGCGCCTCCGTAGTCAAGCATGGAAAAATTGCCTTCGACGTTGAATTTTCCGGTCAACCATCGAGTGAGGCCAACGGTCCGGGCTTGAACCTCCTGAGTGCAACTGCCAGCTTGGGATGCTATCGCCGCATATTCAGGTTCGTACCTAATTCTCTCCTGGTTATATGAAGCGGAGCGGTAGTCTGTATAGAGCCTTCCAATCGCCTCGTCCGGAAAGGGCAGCGTTGTCTGGATAAACAAGCAGGATGTACAGATCTCGATCTCGACTAGGACGGATTTTCCGTAGATTTTCTCAAAACTCTTCGAAAGGAAACTGATTCTCCGCAGAAAGCGCTTCACCGGATGCCCAGAGGGGGCAAGACCATAGTCAAGATTCAGTACTCGTTTCAGAAAGAATGGGGCGACGGCGCCAATAAATCCGAGATCTCTCGTTGCCTGTGCGCCGCAGTTCCTACACTCGCCCACGATTCCTCCTTGCGCGATTCAAGCTTTACTCTCTGCTTACAGGAAAACCGTTCGCCTCTCACGGGACAACATTTTAACGTAAGCTTTCGTGCACTTATGGAAGCGCTCTCATCGAACTGAGCGGATATGGCCGTCATGCGCCGCTGCCCCGCGAGGCGGTGCAATCAAGCGGCGAGGCACGTTATAATCCTCTACGTCATGATTGACTGTTGAATGCCACGGGCCCGGGACCGAGTTGGAATCAAGCCTTTGCCGCGGAACTCATTTCAGCTCGCGCCAGATAGTCCGTTTGCTACCGCTAACGCACATATATTCAATTCTCCTGATTGCCTTTTAGCCTACTATATCTCCGGTCGGGCCAGTTGCCGTCTCGGTTCGGGAGGGCACTGAATGTCTGAAGGCTTGCCAGAGGTGGCGCCTCTGCACTTGAATCCATCTGGTATTGCGCGTATTCGTCACTGGATACGAGAAGTCCTTGGAATTGATCGGGCGATCGGATTCACCGTTCTTGCGAGATTCTGGTCCAGTGCAGCTGGCCTGGTCACCGTTGCCCTGATCGCACGGTTCCTCTCCCCGGCCGAGCAGGGATACTACTACACATTTGGAAGCCTGGTCGCTCTGCAAATCGTCTTTGAGTTGGGTTTCTCCTTCGTGATTCTGCAACTGGCGAGCCACGAGCGGGCCCTGTTATTCATTTCCAATGACTATCAAATCACTGGAGATCCGACTGCCCATGCCAGGCTGGCGTCGGTCATTCAGAAGTCGGTTCGCTGGTATTCGCTGGCTGCGGTCATTATGGCCGGGGCATTGCTTCCTGCTGGCTTTTATTTTTTTTCGAACCATCAGCATGCGGGACAAACTGTCTCTTGGCAGCTTCCCTGGTGTTCTGCTGCGTTGATGGCTGCACTCAACTTCCAGCTTGACCCGTTTCTGTCTTTTTTGGAAGGTTGCGGATATGTTCCGGAAATTGCACGTCTTCGCTTCATGCAGTCTGCAGCAGGAAGCCTGCTGGCTTGGACCGTCCTGATACATCATCGCGGCCTCTTCGCACCCTCGATGATGCTGTTCGGCATGGCGTCAGTCTCACTTGTGTGGCTGAACGGAAAGCGGAAACTGTTGCTTGGACTACTGCGATATAACGCGGGATTACACAAAATCCGATGGAATCAGGAAGTTTGGCCATTCCAGTGGAGGATTGCCGTCAGCTGGCTCAGTGGCTACTTCCTGTTCTGGATCTTCAATCCGGTCCTGTTTGCCTTTCGTGGTCCCGTGGAAGCCGGCAGGATGGGAATGTCGCTCAGTCTGGCAAATGCGATTCAGGCCATTGCCGTTTCCTGGGTGAGTACCAAATCTGCGCCCTTTGGAACCCTGATCGCCCGCAAGGAATATCGACGGCTTGATCAAACATTCTTCCAGGCGCTCTGGCAATCCTTTGCCGTGTCTCTCGCAGGTGCTCTCGTAGCTTGGCTCGGATGTCTCTACCTCAATTTGCGGCACTTCAGTTTTGCCCAGCGTTTACTCGGCCCCGTCTCTCTCGGGATTTTGCTGCTTTATATGATCGTAAATGTCGTGATCTATGCGGAAGCCTATTATCTCCGCGCACACAAGCAGGAGGTATTCTTCGTCAATTCGGTTGTCGGCGCTATCGCAGTCACGGTCTGTACCTTCATCTTTGGACGGCGCTACGGCGCCCCGGGAATCGTGGTCAGCACATGCCTCCTCAATTGGGGCGGACTGGTGTGGGCGACGTACAAATTCCGAAAGTACCGAAGAATTTGGCATACCCCTCAGGCCCCGCCCGTATCCTGATGATGAACAGCACTGACCGTATGGCTTTGGTATGATGGATGTTCTACACACAATACTAGTTACTCTGCTCTCGTTGGTTTCAGCCGTAATGTCTGCGGGGACATGGGGCACAGACTAGTTTTAGCTTTCCATTATGACTGGTACAGAACCACTTCTCACCGTTGCGATTCCCACATTTAATTGTGCACACTTTCTGCCGGATGCGATTCGGTCGATCATGCGCCAGGGTTTGGACGATTTCGAGATTCTGATCGTGGACAATGCATCTGAAGACAACACGGAAGAAGTCGTACGTGCGTTTGAGAACCCACATATTCGATACATTCGGAATCCCTCGAATCTCGGATCCAGCGAAAACGGAAACCGCTGCTTGGCAAATTCCCGAGGACGCTATATCAAGCTCTTCTGCGCCGATGATGTGTTGCTCGACGGCGTCTTGCGAAAGCAGTTGAATATTCTAGAGACTCGGCCTGAAGTTGCTTTGGTCACCTGCGGCTATCTCCCCACCGACCCTTATCTGAATATCCAGGGATCCTGGTCGGCGTTTCCTGGGTCTCATCCGGGACGCCGAGTAATCAACTTCTGCCTTAGCAGAATGACGAATGGTATCGGCGGCCCATCCAATATCATGATTCGGCGTGCGGCTGCGGCCGGAGTTGCGTCGGACGGCACTTATCGTTTGCTTTCAGACTTGAAGTTCAACCTCCAGATCCTGGAACACGGCGCCTACGTGAATATCGATGAGCCAGGCTACCTCTACCGCAGGCACCCAGACAGTGATTATGCAACCAATTGCCCTCCAGAGATCCATGTGCCCGAATATCTACGGCTGGTCGGCGAATTCAACTGGTGGAATCCGCTCAATTGTGCGTTGGCTTCGGGTCTTGGGGGCTCTGAAGGCAGGCGCGTCGTCAGAGAGCACTGGCGGCAGGCGTGTGCGCCGGGACGCCTGGCAAGTTCTCTCGAGGCATCTGCCGATTTGGTATACAAGCGGTTGCTTCGTTTCTTCAATGAGCGCAAGGTCGTTCCAGCCTAGAGACCGGAGCGGAAATAAGGGTGACGATTCCTTGGCAAGATCGCGATCTCGACAGCGCGAGAAGCGCTTCAGTAGTCAGCGCCAGGTCGTCCATCAGAACTCCGCAGCCCGGCGCTTGTCTTCTCATGGATTCTCCCGATCGTTGCTCTTCCAACTCGGCCAAACCCCAGCGCCGGCTACGCTCTGTTCACGACCTTTACGAGGGGCTAAGCCCCTTTATGGCGAATGAACGGTTTAACAACAATATCCTGTAGGTGGAACGCGAGACGCGTTCGTGAAAAAGATATACATCAACGGAAAGTTTTTTTGCCAGCGGGTTACCGGTACCCAGCGCTACGCCCGCGCATTGCTCAACCAGTTCGATAGGCTACTTTCGTCGGAAAGTCGTTGGAACATTGATGTTGAGATTCTGGTCCCTCGGTGCGTGCAGCCGATGCCGCATTACACAAATCTTCAAGTACGAACCGTGGGCTGGATGTCTGGAACCAGGTGGGAACAGATAGAACTCCCGCAGTACTGTCGTGGACATCTTTTGTTTACTCTCAGCGGCGGAGCTCCTATTCTGCATTCCCGAAACGTGGTCACAATCCACGACGCGGCCGTCGTTGCTTCGCCCGCAGGGTATTCGCCGGCGTATCGCCTGTGGCACGGGAGTTTATGCCGAAGGATGGCGCGGAAAGCGGAGCACATTTTTACGGTATCAAATTTCTCGAAGTCAGAGATTGTGAAATGGTACCGCGCGGCCCCGGAGAAGATTTCAGTTACATATCTCGGCAGCGATCATTTTTCCAGCCTAGAAGCCGATCCGTCAGCTCTGGCGCGGTTTGGTATCTCTGGAAAGTACGTTCTGGCAGCTGGCGTCCAGAACCCGAATAAGAATTTCGACCGCGTTGTGCAAGCAGTTTGCCACCTTAATTCAAGCGGCCCACCGTTGGTGATAGCAGGGGGATGCGACAGCAACGTTTATCGCAAGGGCATGAGGCTGCCCGATGGGGTTCTGGCATTAGGATATGTGACCGACCCGGAACTGAAGGCTCTATATGAGAATGCGTCATGCTTCGTCTTTCCGTCTCTGTACGAAGGTTTTGGCCTGCCACCATTGGAAGCCATGTCATCGGGATGCCCAGTCGTAGTTTCCCGTGCTGGTTCTCTGCCAGAACTCTTCGACGGTGTGGCATTCTTCTGTGACCCGTATGATCCCGAGGATATCGCGGCGGCGATTCAGCGGGCAGTCGAGTCTCCGCGTTCAGCCGCAGGCGATCTGAAGGCCTTCGCGAGAAAGTTCAGTTGGGGCATGTGTGCGAGTCAAACACTTGAAGCTATTAAGGGTTTTGCATAATGGCCTCTATCCTTAATACCTGCCTAACTCGCCAGAAACCAATTGACGGGGATGGTATATACGGACGGCAAAATGCTCCCTCCCCAAACCGTACCTCCGATTTTGACCTGGGCCGGGCGTCGCATGCACGCGTGGGGGCTTCTATTTAAGGAATAGCAGCGAGCTCTTTTGCCAGTTTTGTCCCGAAGAACCGCACTAAGCTCGGAACACCTTTTTCTACGGCGACTTTGGCGACGTTTGCTGCCGGCTCGATCCCGAGCACGGGCACGCGTTGCCGCACAAAATACTGCAGCAGATAGCCGTCGTTGCTCGCCACTTCAACCACAAAGCTTCGCTTATTCAAGTCGAAACGGCTCTTCATCCTTGTTGCAGTAGGTCTCGGAGTGCTTCAGCCACGAATCGGAGAAATGAGGATAATAATGCTCGTCGCGCTGGATGTCGGAAGCCGCAGGATAGGTCTTGCATATGGAGACAATCCCAGGTCCACAAACGTGCGCTGTAGCCCAGGTCCACAAAAGCGGTACTGGCGAGTACGGGTGTCTGCTTGAACATCTGACGGTTGGGTCATCGTGGCCATAAAATCTCTCAGTCTTTTTGGAGAATCGAGTTCAGGCAACCACCGCTTGCGGGCTGTTGCATCCAGCGTAGAGACGAATCCAGCCGCCCCGCATTTTGCAGGCGTTGAATCTGGCTAATGCGCAGGTAGCGGCCGCGCTGCAAGTCTTCCGCCGTCAGTCCCGCGGTGCGATAGGCATCATAAAGTTCCTGGGCGCCCTTGCGCGCCGTCCATTGCGGACGAAACCCCGGCAGCACGCGGTGGATTTTATCGCAGTTCACGCGGTAGCAACGTTTGTCCGGAGCTCCGTCAGGAGCGTACTCCACTTTACATCCGGGAACGATTTCGGCAACCATGTCGGCGAGTTCGCTGATGCGATAGTTCTCTTCTGTACGGCCAACATTAAACGTCTGGTTATGAACGATCTCGCGCGGCGCCTCGAGCGCGGCAACCATCGCCGCAATAATATCGCGAATGTGCACGATGGGACGCCACGGAGTGCCGTCGCTCTTTATGAGTACGCGCCCGGTCGTGTGTGCCGTTGCCACTAAATCATTCAAAACGATGTCGAGCCGCAATCGCGGAGAGACACCGTAGGCAGTCGCGTTCCGCATATAAGTTGGGCTGAAGTTGTCATCGGCTAATGGCGCGACATCGCGTTCGACCAAAACCTTCGACTCACCATAAGGCGTGACCGGATTGAGAGCCGTGTTTTCGTCGCGGAATGCATCGCCGCCTGCACCATAGGTGCTGCAGGAGGACGAGAAGACAAACCGCTTTACCCCTGCGGCTTTCGCAAGTTCAGCCAGACGGACTGAGGCTTTGTGGTTGATATCGTACGTGAGACTGGAGTTCAGATTTCCCAGCGGATCATTGGACAAGGCAGCCAGATGAACCACAGCATCAAAGCCATCGAGATCACCCTTGGTGAGATTCCGGATGTCCTTCTGCACGTCTTGAATGTCCTCAGACGTACTGCCGAAATCACAGCCAGCAAAAAGGTCGGTATCAAGACCAACAACTGCATGTCCTGCAGAACACAGGAGTGGCCCTGCCACGGCGCCGATATATCCTTTGTGACCGGTTAAAAGTACTCTCATACTGCTCCTCTCAAAGCTGCTTCCTGCCGGTGTACTTGCGCACATCGCAGGAGCTTATTCAAATGGCAAACTGGGGCTGACGCTCTCAAAAGGATAATTGTAGTCAGAACAATCCTTACATGTAGCTTCTGCGTTCTGCGGACGCCGGCCCGTCTGCTCTCTTTGGCAGAAACCGAAGCGTCCACGACTACCCACCCTTCGAGTTTCCTCCTACTTTATCATTTTCGATTTCCCCGGAAACTCATTTGCAGTCGGTCGTGTGAGTAACCAGTCGCTGGTAACCCTTATCAGTCGGCTAACAGGGGCGAGTCAGACCGTTCCCTGGCGGCAATCCATGAATGGGGATAGCGCGGATGCGAAACAATTCCTTCTGGACTCGAATTCACCTTCATTGGGAGAGCTCTTGAGTACTTTTAGTGCGGACGACGGGGCAAGGGAGTTCAGTTAACATGATTTCCGCGGTCAGCGCGCGCGGACACATGCGCTTCATGTTGGCTAAGGGCAGAGTCAACGGAGCAGTGTTTGTCGAGTTTCTGAAGCGCTTGATGCGTCACGCAGTGCAACCGATTTTTCTCATTTTGGACGGCGCTAGTTATCATCACAGCCGGCTGGTGAAGGACTACGTGGCCGGCTTAAGCGGGAAGCTGCGATTATTCTTTCTGCCACCCTACTCCCCGGAACTCAATCCGGACGAGCAAGTGTGGAATTATCTGAAACACAATGGTTTGGCCAAAGCTGGGTTGCGCAGCGGGAAGGAACTGAGAAAGTACGTCCTGGAACGTCTTCGTTCGCTGCAACGGCTACCCTCCCCGAAGACCATAGCTATCTACGACGACGACGATGGAAACCTTCGGGTCGGTTCCGATGAACTGCCCTGCGGATCACCCGTGCCGCCCCGCGCCGGATTGCTATTCCCGCGCCACGATCTTACAAATAGATGAGAGCACAAATTTTAGCTCGCAGTGGCAGTATCTCCCTGAACTTCCTCCTACTTCATCATTTTCGATTGCCCTGGCAACTGATTTGCGTCGGTCGTGTGAGTAACGAGTCGCTGGTAACCCTTATCAGTCGGCTAACATGGGCGAGTCAGACCGTTCGTTGGCGGCAACCCATGAATGGAGAGAGCGCGGATGTGGTGCAACGTATATAATTCCTTCTGGACTCGAATTCACTTTCACTGGGAGAGCTATCCTGAGTACTTTTAATGTGCCGTGTTTCTGTGTGGCAATTGCGATCCTTGTAATGATCCCGCTATTGAGTGCACAAGAATCGACAGGTGTGCCGCAGGGGCCGGTTTCTCCCAAATTGAGTGGCTTACCGCCGGGACCTGTGACCCCACAGATCGCTGCGGCTATGATGTGCAATGGGGTTGCCCGTCCTAGCTGGTGTAGCGGATCGGATATAGGGGCGTGGACGAATGCCGCGATTGCGATCGTTGGGTGTGGCGAAGTCTACATCCCCAAGGGAACTTACACGCAAACTACCAGCATCGTCAAACCGCGTTGCGTGAAACTGTCAGGCGCATCTGGCTATGCAACCACTCTAAAGTATACGGCCAAGACAGGATGCGAAGTGGTTATCGCTGACAGCTCGGGCTCGTCCCTTTATGCCCCCGGAGCGCTGGAAGATTTAAACCTTGTTGGGCCGGGAGCGGGGCCGCCTGCGGACAACCACGCAACGCTCACTTGCGGCGTCTACCTCGGAGGTAGTGATGGGGGTTCGACCAGCGCCGCCACACACATTGATCCTGCCACGAATTATGGTGATCACTCCAACCTGAACCGGGTACGGATCTCGCACTTCGGCGTGGGAGTGCAATTTGGATTCAACACTTGGCGGGACACGATATTTGAGAGCGTCATCGCCAGCAACGGAACCGGAGTCTCCATGCCCGCAAACGTTACGGGCAATAACCCCATCAGTAACAGCGGCGAGAATATTACGCTGCTTAACTCCTCCGTAATTAACAATTGCGGGGTCGGCCTGTTTGTGGGATCGGGATTGCTAGCCGACTTCAACCTCGTCAATTCCTCGTTTGATTTCAACCACTCCTGGGCGGTTCAGAACGGCACAGCATTTAGCCAAAATGCGGTGAGTCTTGTCAACGGATACATTGTTCAACCGAGCCAATGGATACAAAACTACGGCCGCATGAACTTGGACGGTGTCTATGCCACGGACGGAAGCCTCTCTGGCGCGCTGGGCTACCTCATCGACAACCAAGGCGACAATTTGACGGTGACGGGCGGGCAGTTCTTCAATGGCGGAAGTGGAACGACTCTGAATCCTGCTGGAGTAGGCAGCGTCTGGCTCGGAGCGCTGGTCACCCCTGGCCTTACGGGCCCGGTCGTGGGATTGATTGACCGTTGGGGAAACGCTGGCTTCGGCGGGCTAACTGCCTCTTCCGCGGTCGTCAGTGGTGCCGTACAAGGGAAGACCCTCTCTGGCGACGTCCTCAACCAAAATGGCACGGACCATCTGGCTGGCACATCAGCCTGCTCCAATGGCACTAGGACAATCAGCTTCGGTGCCACCTACGGTTTCCAGCCTGTGATTCTGCTCTTCGATGAGACCACGGCGGGTGGGGTCAAACTATCCGCCAAATCGACTTCCGGGTTTACGGCGACTTGCACCGAAGCCTCAGACGTGTTCGATTGGATTGTGATCGGAAATCCTTACTAAAGAAAAGAGTAGATATGGGGAACTTTCACGATCGAGTGCCGTGGTTCTCCGGGTGATGCCATTATGGTCAGAAGAAGCATCGAGGAAATGCAAAGCGCTGAGGTCGCCTTATGGGATCAGCTTAAGAACCAAGACTGGCTTGACAACCTCGCCAACAAGTTGTCGGAATTGCGGTGGCTCCTCCCGAAATTATCATTCCATGACGAGAGGTTCCGGGACGCAAGCTCTGTGCTTGAGCTGGGTGCGGGGGAAGGCTGGGCATCATGCGTAGTAAAGCGCCTGTACCCGAAACTCTCGGTAGCTGCCTCTGATATAAGCGAATCAGCAATTTCCGGCATCGGTAAATGGGAGAGGATTTTCGAATGCGCCGTTGATACAAGATTTTCCTGCAAGAGCTTCGCGGTGCCACTACCGGATAATAGCGTCGATCTGATCTTCACTTTTCAGGCTGCCCACCATTTCATCCTACAAATGGATACGTTACGGGAGGTCGCGCGCTTGTTAAGATCGGGCGGGACCTGCATGTATCTACAGGAACCATCGTGCAGAAAGTATATGCACCCATTAGCGAAATGGAGAGTCAACAGAAAACGACCGGAATGCCCAGAAGATGTGCTTGTTCTCGGGGAAATGAGAAAAGCAGCAATGAGTCTTGGTTTCAGGTTAGATGTTAACTACAGCACGGCAACGGTCAATCGGGGAGTTGTAGAAGGAGTATACTACCAGCTGCTATCGACTTTCCCAGCCCTTTGCCAATGGCTTCCGTGCACTGCTGATTTCATTTTCACGAAGGCGTGAAACTCCCATTTTTCGAGATACGCCCACTCTCCCTTAAAGCAGGTAGAAATCGCGCTCACTCGTTGCATCTCCGTCTGACCCAACCTGAATTTCCTTCCTCTCGTGGGGGCACAATTTTCACGTTGCGGGGGTTGACCGAATTATGGAGCGAAGACAGAAGCACTGCAAGGCGATGTTCACCTCACATCCTGCAATGGTAAGCTAAAATGTGTTGCGATTGGGCCCGCTCCCGTTTGCAATGATGCTGAGGCGACTGGGTAGTTTGGCCAAAAGCAGGCTTTCGGACACTCATATTGAAAAATCTAGAGTACATCTTCCTGGTTGGAAGCATTGCTTTGACAGGGGCGGACCGCATCGACCTGTTGTGGGGGCATGGCTTTTTTAGACTGACTCCATTTTTAGTTTTTGCTTCGTTGGTTGTTTTGATTCGTCTCCTGCGAATGGGATTGCGCGGAAGATTTAAAGTTGCGATCAGACCGCCTTTTCGTCGCCAAATACCTTTTCTTGTCCTGTTAGCACTATTCTTGTTTCTTGCGTTCACTTCAACGATTTTCGGTTTGGACCCGCAGCGGGGACTGGTGGCTCTTTTTGGTTTGGTGCTTGTGTCCGTCTTGGGATATTGCGTATCAGCGAGGATATTGGCAGATCCTGCACCAGAAAAGGTGGTGGTACGCTCCGTCACGTTTGCCTTGATCGTTTGGCTGATTTTTTGCATTGGCGGGTACATCGCCTGGAGCCATGGGGCCACGCGTTTGGAGGAAGAAGCCAGCTCGTCCATTGGATCTATGTTTGCGCCCACTGCAACGTTATTTTGGATACCTCGGCTCTCGGGCTTCTGCCTCGATGCAAACCGCGCCGGCTTCATCCTGGTAATGTATTTGGCATTGCTTGATCAATTTGTCACCCAAACGCGCTACACACGTTTCCTTCGTTTTTCAATAGGATTCTTTATCCTGCTTGCGGTGTCGAGATCCGCAATGCTCTGCTGGCTCGCGTATTGCTTATTTTCTAAAGCATTCTGGAAGCGTCTGAAGACGCGGCGAGCGGTATTTAGAGTGGCCACGCTTGCGCTGGTCTGTTTGCTAGTTGGTCTCGTGTACCGACAGAAGATAGCCGACCTAGCGGAGCTGTGGCAACTATCAGATATCGTGTCCGACCGGCTCTCGAGCGACCCAGGTAGCACGGCAGTAAGTCATATTCAGTTGATACAGAGGGGTTTCGACACCTGGACGACCTCAACTCGCACTGTGGTTGTAGGGATCGGATACCAGAGTGCCTCCAGAGTCCTGGGCGATTTCTTTCAGAATAATAGATACGCAAACTTTCACGACTTGTATGTGACTGTGCTTGCTGAGCTCGGATTACCTGCGTTCCTTCTTTTCATGATCCTCCTCGGATACCCGATTATTGGAAGGAAAGGCGCAGCAGCATTCGTCGCAGCAATCGTGATCTTTAACGTATTCCTTCAATCTTATTTGGAGCCGATATTTTGGATTGCTCTTGCACTCGTGTGGTCATTCGAACAGAAGGGCCGCAGAGTCCGAAATTTAGGTTCAGACGGTATTGCTACATCCTAGCGCTTTGGCACTGTTGCCGTTTGACGTGCATACTCCCGAAGATATCCTTCAACGACGTATTCTTCCCGAAAAGCTCCGAGTCTCGAAGCATCTGGGACTCTACGTTCCCGCCATTCTTGCGGCGAGCTTAACGCCAGATTCATCTTCTCCGCCAGCGCATTCGCATTTCCTGCAGGGAAAAACTCGACAAGGTTGGAAAGTCGAGCAATCTCCGGGATCCCGCCGGATGATGCGCAGATAAGGCTTTTCCCCGCATGAAGGCTTTCAACACAGACATACGGCAGCGGCTCAGCCCAGAGCGATGGGATAACTACCACATCAACAAAAGAATAGAATTTCGCGGCGTCAGTAAATCCCAGCCATTCAATTCTCGGATCTGGGAATCTTTTTGCCAGTTTATCGACATACCCATCGAGGCCCGTGCCTGCGATCTTCAGTCTCCAATTCGATCGATGTAGCTGTCGAGTTGCTGCCAGGAGCGTTTCAATCCCCTTCTCTTCCTCAACCTTTCCGATAAAGCCAAAAACCAAATCTCCGGACAACTGCCTATCATCCTGCGTTTGCGGAAGGACCGATTTGAAGGTACCCTGAATGTTATAGATAACTGTGGATCGCACATCTTCAAGATAATGGCGCCTGAGATGCTCGTGGAGAGCGTGTTGGCTGACAGACACTACTGAATCGGGCAGTTGCGACAAACGTCGTCTATTGAACGTCAGAACTTTACAACTCAAACATCTTTTTTCACAGTTCCGGCCCTTATCAAACAGGGTACAGCGCGAACACATCAGATAATAATCGTGCAGGGTATGCACCAAGCGCACTTTCCTGCGCTTAACCTGCCGCCAAGCAGCCAAGGAAAATCCACAGACGTTGTGGGTGTTTACGACGTCCGGCATTTCGACGTCCAAAATCTTGCCAATCCGGCGAGCCGCCACTGGGTTCCACATTTCTCGGATGTGCCAGGCGAGGCGGTAAAATCCGTTAGGCTTGTTCTTCCGCCCAAAGGGCCAGTAGAAATTATCGACTGGCAGCCGATACACGCGCACGCCATTCCGATCCTCGACGACTTCGCTCGACCTTGGGTGCAAGCTGACAACCACCACCACATGGCCGCAGCGGACCAGGGCTTCCGCCAGTTGCGCAGCCGCTTTTTCGGCACCGCCGATAACATGGGGAGGATAAAGAGAGCTAATTATCAGGATTTTCATTTAACGCTCCTCCCTGTCGCGTCGGGAGGACGACGTTCCTTTCCACTATCACCCGCAGTGAATCCCGCAATCATAGTAGAAGTTGGGGGCGTCACAACGTGCCACGGTCCTAGCAACAATGCACCGACGTGGGTGGAGCTCTTCCCCGCCAGATCTCAAACCCTGGCCAGCACAGTGTAGTTTGCCGGTAATCTTGTCGACTTGCTGACCGAATCGAGAAACGCACCTGTAAGGTTCACAGCGCATCTCAAGGGAAACAGCCACTTATTCAGCCGAAGACACACACTCAACATTATTTGGGCCCAATCCCCCCCGTCCTCGAGGATCTGCCATTCCAAAAATCCGGCATCCTTCAACAACTGTTCGAATCCGTATTTCGTGAAACGGAAGAAATCATAAGGCTCTTCATGGAGGGGCCAAAAAAAGGGACCACTCAGGATCAAGCATCCATTTGGGCGGAGTACCCTTTTGCATTCCCGCACCATGACATGGGGATTAGTCACGTGTTCGATAACTTGGGTTGCAAGTACGATGTCGACAGATTGATCTCTGATCGGAAGACGTAGCGCATCTCCCACAAAGTCCGGCGAGGTGTTGACAATTCCATGATCCATTCCCCAATGCTGAGCTCCGGGAAACAGATCACGGTATGGCTTATGTCCACAACCAATATCGAGGACTTTCGGGCAGTCGCTACCGATGCGCTCCAGAGCTGTCCTCGCGGCCCATTCAAGATTGGGCCAAAGGTACTTGTAGTGCAGATAGTCTTGCTTCCAAACTCTCAAAGTACGTCGCTGGAGCCGGCCTGCACTGGACCCTTTCGCTTTGGAAGCGTCAGATGATGTATGAGCGCCGATTTGTCGCCTCATTTCCTGGTATTTCTGTGATGTGCTCCCGGCTTGTTACTTTGTCTGCGTCACGGATGGAAGGTCTCTCCCGGCAGCCGCACCATGAACCCAACCTGTACGGGCGACGCATGCCGGAATACAACACGAACGATAGTCCGGACATCAAGCGGCGGAACGCGCCTTGCCGCAGATAGACTTACAGATTTCCTCCCGCTCCCTCTTTACAGGTCAAATAGCCATCGCCGATTTTACACGGACCGCAGGGTGTCAGTTGCACGCAGCTATAAAAATCACCGATTACAAACTTCAGGCGTGAGACTCGGTTGTGGCCTTGGCAGGCTTACGGCAGGCGTAGATCAGGCCGGCGGTGACGCCCAGCAACTGCGCACAGGCTCGCGCGGCAAGCAGTAAAGGGGAAAGCAGCCCGACAATTGGATCCCTCGGGATGGCTCGCCATGCGAATGGCAGCGTGCTGACCAGAAAGGCCGCGCACACGAGCAGCGACTCCGGTACTTTCGGGCGCACCACCAAATCTCGAGAAATTGCAAGCAGCAGCGCGGGAGCGAACAGAAGCTGCAGCTTCATCAGTTGCGGCGTGTGGCTATCCTTCAGAGTCTTATTCGGATTCTTACGCACCGCCAGCACGCGCCAAAAGGCGAATTTATATTTTTTGTTGAGGTAACTCCAGAGCGTGTCAGGATGGGTGTGGTAGACGACGCCAGCGGGGACGAATTTCATCGTCCAGCCGCGGGCAGACATGCGGTAGGACAGCTCCACGTCCTCCGCGCAAGCCACCGGAAAACTCGTGTCGTAACCGTTCATCTCAAGGAACCGGTCACGGCGAAAGCCGGCTGAATAGGTGTCGATGAAGTCGATGTGAGGAACATCTGACATTAGCCGGTATTTATCTTCGTACTCGATCTGTACGAAACGAGCCACCAGGCGCCTTTGACGAGTGCGGTAGACGCCCTTCACTCCGACGACATTTAGATCTTTAAAGGGCTCGATCATGGCGGCCAGCCACTCCGGCATCGGCACGCAATCATCGTCGGTGAACAGGATGATCGTCCCCCGAGCTGCCAGGGCGCCGCGATTGCGCGCCCCTGCGGGTCCGGCATTCGACTGAGTGATGAGACGAACGCCGGAATAGCGGGCAACAACATCTGCAGTGTTGTCGGTTGAGCCGTCGTTGACCACTAGAATCTCGGCATCTCGACCTGCCGTCTGCTTCAGGAGTGTATCCAGGCAGTTTCCAATGCGAGAGGCGCCATTAAATGTGGGGACGATGATCGATACTGACATAATCTCGATGGACTCTCTGAAGCGGGAGAAGATATTCGGCAAGCCCCTCTGGCCTCTCCAACCAAACCCGAGAACACCATGAATTAACTATTAGGCACTCGGCAGCCAACTTAAGATTATGAGGGTTTTCTTATTGAAGTTGCAAGCCTACGTCAAGTGCGATTATTGAGCATTGCACAATATATATAGTTACAAAGGAAACAGTTCTGCCTGACGTACATCCGGCCGAAGTGGCGCGACAGGTGGGAGTGCATCGGCAGTCGCGGTAAAGCGAAGGCAGCTTTGTTTTCGGAACCACGCCAGCAAAATACACTCGTTGGGTTATATGGAAACGTTCAATGCAATTGGTAAGCTCCGCCGTGGGCCCGCCCGTAAACACGAGATGCATCCCGGTGGGAAGGCCCGCTCGGGCGAAAGCTTCCACCCACCCGGAACTCGTACAAAAGGTAGGGGAATTGCAAACCGTAGCAATTTTTCGCGGGCTGATATGTAGGATCAACCCCGCATCCTACGTTGAAGACCTTCTCTGCCGACACGCCCGACCACTCGATAACCTGCGAACGCGTAAATTCCGACACTGTAAGGATACTGAGGGCGCGCCGACAAGCTCTTTTCATTACCGTTGCGTAGTACAGCCGGATGAGTGAATTGCTGTTCTCCGGACAGTAAATGTGACTGAGGTCGTGGATGGTGAAGACGAACCGTGCGGTACAGAAAAGCGGCGAATTATTTGCCGGCGAGAAGAATAAGTCGTCGCGTGTCAGTAGATCGGAAGAGCGTCGTGTAGGGAAA
>OBLW0100000673.1_pt1 | contig 29098 bp, 20 predicted proteins | sample 1520161 | NCBI WGS metagenome assembly OBLW01 (sample SAMEA3539309, study PRJEB22396) | soil metagenome | biome: tundra; feature: field; material: soil | place: USA | collected 2010-05 | depth 0.15 m
GCGATGTGATCTGCAACTGGATCTACCGCCTTTCCGGCATTCCGGATGAAAAAGGCCGGGTTGGCGGTGAGCTGCGAAAATAGGCCTCAGCACAGATTCATTAGCGGACCACAAAGGCTTCAGGGAACACCGAGGACACAGAGAACAGGTATCACGAAGGATTTCATTTGCAAGCGTTTCCTTCGTGTGACTTCGTGTCCTTCGCGGGAAGAATCCTCGAAGACCACTACCTCATTTTCCCGCGCGCTTGCGCATTTGCGCTAGTTCCGTTAACGTTTACGGTTCCGGCGGCCTGCCAGCCCTCCCCCCGACTGGTCTACACCGGCCGCAGGCCGCCGGGCAGAACACGGACCAAGAAAAATGGGTAAACCTCCCACGACTCTCCGTGACATCGCGAAGGCGCTCGGCACCTCCATCGGTTCTGTTCATCGAGCGTTGCATGACAATCCCGGTGTCAGTCCACTGACCAAAGCCCGAGTCTTGCAGATGGCGAGAAATCTCGGGTACCGCCCGAACCTGGCGGCCCAGTACTTGTCTTCCAAGAAAACTTTGCGGATCTCCGTGAACACGCTCCACGGAACGACGTCATTCTGGGACGAAGTGCGAACTGGCATTCGCGAAGCGGCTGGGTCCATCCTGCTCGAAAATGTCGAAGTAGAATTTCGCACCTACCCGCGTCTCGGCGAAGGGGAAGAAGAAGCTTTCGAAGCCGCCATCGCCGACAAGGTGGACGGGATTATCACCTTCCCCAGCCGGCCTCAAGTCTTGCGACCGTGGATTCGCCGCGCCTCTCGAGCCCGCATTCCTGTCGTGTGCGTCGCAACCGACGCTCCTAACAGCGGCCGGTTGGGAATCGTGGCCATCGACACGATGGCCAGCGGATCGATCGCCGCCGATCTCATGGGTAGATTTCTTGGCCCGCAAGAGGGATCGATCGCGATCACTGTTTTCGACATGGCCATCACGGAGCACGCGGAAAAGTACGCCGCATTTGAAAATACCTTGCGATCTTTTTATCCCCACCTCCGCCTGCTGAAGCCGATCGAAGATCACGACGTCGAAGCGGAAGCATACAGCAAATGCCGCAAGCTGTTTGAAAGAGTGCCGAACTTGTCGGGAGTGTATGTCACGACTGAGGCTTCGGTTCCGGTTCTGAAGGCGGCCCGGGACGCGAAGATGCTGGATCGGCTGACCATTATCACGACAGACTTGTTCCCGGATCTTGTTCCTCAGATTCGATCTGGCGCGGTGGCCGCGTCGATCTACCAGCGTCCTCGGTCTCAGGGACAGATCGCATTTCGCATGTTGCACGAGTTTCTGGTAGAGGGTGCCAACCGCTCGCACCGGGTCGCATTAGCGCCGCACTTGGTCATGCGCGGCAATCTCGAGTTCTTTCTGCAGAGACTGTCTCAGGAATCGTCGCAAGAAAAGAAGGAAAAAGAAGAACTGACGGCGGAAGCAACCGGCGAACTGGTGGAAGATTTCGCCTAGCGCAGGCGTGGCGCCTTCGCGCATCGAGGAGGGAACATCGCGTATCTCGGTATCGACGTAGGTACAGGCGGCACACGCGCTCTTCTCATGGACGAGACAGGCAAGGTGATTGCTTCCGGATCGGAAGAACACGAGCCGTTCGCCAGCCCGCGACCGGGCTGGGCCGAGCAGGATCCGCGCGACTGGTGGCGAGCCTGCGGGCTGGCGGTTCGCAAGGCGCTTCAATCATCGAATCTCAGAGCCGGGGACATTGCCTGCGTCGGGTTCTCGGGCCAAATGCACGGCGCGGTCCTGCTCGATTCCGCCGATGAAGTCGTGCGCAGCGCCATCATCTGGTGCGACCAGCGGAGCGAAGCTCAAAGCATCGAGCTTGAGAAATTGTTCGGTCGCGACGTGCTGATCCAGCTCACCTGCAATCCCCCTCTCACCAATTTCACTCTCACCAAACTGCTCTGGGTGCGCGAGACCGAACCGCAGAACTGGGCCCGTGTCGCGCACGTCATGTTGCCCAAAGACTACGTACGGTTCCGCCTGACCGGAGAACGGGCGATCGACATGGCAGATGCGTCGGGCACACTTCTCCTGGATGTCGCCAACCGGCGTTGGTCGAATGAAGTTCTAAGCAAGTCTGGCATTGACGTTGCGTTGCTTCCGTCACTGCACGAGTCGCCTCACGTTTGCGGCAAGATATCGGCTGCAGGCGCGGAAGCCACGGGCCTGCGAGTTGGAACTCCTGTCGTGGCCGGGGCAGGAGATCAGGCGGCAGGCGCCGTCGGCATGGGAATCGCGCGTGCCGGTGCGGTCAGCGCCACCATTGGAACTTCCGGAGTTGTGTTTGCCGCAACCGATCGTCCAGCGCTCGATCCTCAGGGACGGTTGCACACCTTCTGCCACGCCATCCCCGGACGATGGCACGTGATGGGCGTGACCCAATCCGCGGGATTGTCCTTGCGCTGGTTCCGGGATCGGTTTGGAGTCGCCACGAAAGATGGTCGCGATCCGTATGACATTCTTGCGGACGAAGCCACCGAAACTCCTGCTGGTGCCGAAGGCGCGTTTTGGGTGCCGTATCTCATGGGCGAACGTACTCCTCATCTCGATCCGAACGCTCGCGCAGCACTCATAGGGCTGACGGCATCGCACACACGTGGGCACATCATTCGCGCTGTCATGGAAGGCGTTGCTTACAGCCTGAAAGATACATTTACGATCTTCAACGAAATGAAAATTCCAGTGACGTCGATCCGCCTGGGTGGCGGCGGCGCAAGATCGCCGCTATGGCGACAGATTCAGGCCGACGTCTACGCTCATGAAGTGGAGATTGTTGCTGCCGAGGAAGGCGCCGCTTACGGTGCCGCCATTCTGGCAGGGGTTGGGGTGGGTGCGTGGAGTTCCGTCGATGAGGCCTGCGACCGAGTGGTTCGCGTGGCGGCGCGCATCGCGCCCAATCCGACAGATTCGAAAACCATGCAGCAGTCTTATCCCACCTACCGCAAGATCTACCCAGCGCTGCATCAATTGTTCAATTAATTCATCACCACGAAGGACACGAAGGTTCACGAAGGAAACGGCATGAGCAAAGCCTTCGTGATACTTCGTGTCCTTAGTGGTGATGATCTTTAACCCAGGTTCTTACTGTGCAGGCTCTTTCACCGCCGCGACTCGGTCGCCTGGCACATCCCGCATCTGCTGAACGATGCCCGAGGGCCACCGGATTTCGACCAGGTCCGCGGTCGCATTGGCTCCCAGTCCGAAATGCACCGGCCCCGCGCTCGACGACGCGTAACCCGCGCTCGTAGTCATGTGGTTATACTGCGCCCCAGATTTTGTAACGACCTTGATTCTCGCGCCAATGCCGTCACGGTTGCTCTTCGTTCCTTGCAGCTTGAACTCCAGCCAATGATGGTTGCCCGGACTCTGATTGATCCACACCTCCGCTGGTGCATTGATCGCGCTCACCACCACGTCCAGGCGGCCATCCCCATCCAAGTCGCCGATGGCCGAGCCCCGGTGTCGCGACGGCGGTTGCGAAGTGAGTCCAGCCTCTGCAGTCAACGCTGAGAACTTCATTCCGCCCAGATTGCGGAACACGGTATTAGGCTGCGCCACTGTCAGATTCGGCTCCGCCAGCAAAGATTGAACATGCCCGCGCGAAACGAAGATGTCTTTCCATCCGTCGTTATCGAAATCGGCGATTGTCGGAGAATACCCCGCCATGGGCAGAGTCAATTTGGTCAAATTGCTTTCCCGCGTCACTTCCACGAAGCTTCCTTTCCCCGTGTTTCGGTAAAGCGGAAACGTCTCTCCATCGAGAGCAACCAGAATAATGTCGGGATAGCCGTCGTTATCCAGATCGCGGAAATCCACGCCCATACCTGAAATAAAAGTGCCGTCTTCGCGCAGCGCGACGTTCACGTCGAAACCAACCTCCTCGAACTTCCCGCCACCCTTGTTGCGAAAAAACCAATTCATGAGCTTGTCATTCGGCACGACGAGATCCATCTTGCCCGAGAGGTTGAAGTCCGCGGCCGCTACACCCATGCCTTTGCCCGGGTGCGCGCGGAACCCCGCCTCAACAGAGGCGTCACGAAACGTTCCATCCCCGTTGTTGATGAACAATTGGTTCGGAGTGGGCTTGTAGAACTTCGGATGGCAGTAGTCGCGATGTCCGTAGCCTTCGCATACGGGCTCGTGATCGAAATCCCACTTCAGATAGTTGATGACCACCAGATCGAGCAGCCCATCGTTATTCACATCGACCCACGCCGCAGCCACCGACCACAGCGGACCGTACTCTGGATCGGGCTTATTCACGCCAGCCTTCGTAGTTACGTCCGTGAACGTTCCGTTCCCATTGTTGTGATAGAGCGTATTGCGATAGACGCCCGCCACAAAAATGTCCTCGTATCCATCGTTGTCGTAGTCCCCAATGGCGACGCCGGTGTCGTAGCCGGTCCCAGCCAGCCCAGCCTTCTCGGTTACGTCGGTGAAGTGTCCGTGGCCGTCGTTCTCAAAGAGCCGGTTGGAATATTTTGCGGCGCTCTTCTTGAGCGTCTTGATGTCCGCTCCATTGGTAAAGAAGATGTCGAGTTTGCCGTCGTTGTTGTAATCGAAGACGGCGACGCCACCGGCCATGGTTTCCGGCGCGTGGCGTTCGGGGGTCTCGTCGCTGTCGAGTTTGAAATCAATCGGTTGAAATGCGAACTGGATCGGGCTGTCGGCGGCGGGCTTAGCGGAAGAGGCGGACGGTTGCGGCGGTGACTGCGGATGCAGAGCCGCTTGCGGCATGAATACCGCGAGCAAAGGCAGCACTGTCAGCGAGCAGGCAAACCAGCGGATGTTCATCTCCCGGGACACATGTGGCCTGCTCTCATCTTAACCCGGGTGATCAGGACAAACGACTGCCGAGCGTCGTCCGGATGCGATCAGCGGGTAGATGAGTGTAATAGAGATTTTTCAACAACTAAGTTCTTTCCCGCTTGCTGGCACGATTATTATTGGTGTGATTTGTGTGGCTACTTCGTGTTAGTGCGAGGGCGGTGCCATGAGGAGTGCAACAGGTCACCACGGATACGGCAGTCAGACCGTAATTGCCGGATTGCTATTGCTGGCAAGTGGGCTAGCGGTCAACTATTTGTTGGAACGCCACAACGTTTTCAAGCTGTGGGAACACTCACGCTATGCAGTATCTTGGTCAGACGTTTTCTATCCGCCTTTGTGCGTCTTTTTGGCCATAACAGGCGTTCTTCTGCTCGTTGGGGGAGCGATGCGTCGGTTTTGGGTTGCGTTTGGAGTTGCGCTTCCGTTGACTGTCCTGTATTCGCTCTTCTTCTTCGCAGTGCAGTTTATCCAAACAGGTGCGGACCGTTTAGGCGAATGCCCCGGCCTCGACCAGGCTGCTTCTAGCTCGCACGTAATTCCGATGTCGAAAGTGAGGCCCGGTTATGCGGCTGTCGGCTGCGGCGTGGAGAGACGTGGGATTTTTCTCGCCTTCTACAACGATATGTCGGTTTATGGGGTAACTGACACGGCGGCGCAGGAACATGTTCTCGAAAGCATAGCCGAGCATTATCGTCAAGCGCATACTCATCCGGTGAGGGTCATGTTTTACGAAGAAGAGAACTGGTCGGTCCGGCAAGGAAAGAACGGAGTGACGTTCAGGTCGAGTGGTCCCGAAAAGCTAATTCGCGTCGCAAGCGTGGGCTGACTAGATATCAGTTGTGGTTAGCAGGCCATTTCACTCAAACCCCCGGTCCAAGGTCATACGCTGTTTTGAGCCAGATGGCCCTTTGCCTCCACTGAGGGAGACTGTCCTCGCATTGATCAAGCAGGCACTGAGCGCCTACTCGGGCAGCCTCTGCTCTCCCTGAATCATCAAGTGAGAATCCGCATGGGGCGCCCCAGTTCCCGGCTGTCCTCCGCCGACGGTAATCAGGTAGTCGCCCGTCGAGACGAAGCGATCTCCCGCTTCATTCACAAAGCTTAGGTCGCGCGGACTCAGTGTCAGCTTCACGTGCTTCTGCTCTCCCGCTTTCAGATGGACCCGCGTGAATCCGCGCAGCGCAAGCAACGGTGCACCGGGCAGTTTCGGGAAGCTGATATAGAGTTCAGCCACTTCATCGCCATCCCGCTTACCGGTGTTCTTTACGTCCACCTCAACATCCAGCGGAGTACCGGCCTGCAACTGCGAGTTCGACAGCTTCATACCGCTGTATTCGAAAGTCGTGTAACTCAGTCCATGCCCGAATCCATACAGGGGCTCTCCTGTGAAGTAGCGATACGTCCGGTTCTTCATCGCATAATCTTCGAAGTCGGGCAGTTGCTCTACGCCTTTGTAGAAGGTCACCGGCAACCGTCCCCCGGGGTTGTTGACGCCCGCGAGTGTCTGTGCGATGGCAGTTCCGCCTTCTTCCCCTGAGTACCAAGCGTCGAGAATCGCATTGGCATGGTCATTGGCCCAATTCACCGCGAGCGCGCTGCCGTTCATCAAAACAACGACGAGCGGCTTGCCCGCTCCTTTCAAGGCTCCGAGGAGCGCTTCTTCTTCCGACGGAAGGTTGAGGCTGGTGCGATCCCCACCCTTGAATCCGGGCACGTCGACCTTCATCTCCTCGCCCTCAAGCTTCGACGTGATGCCGACTACTGCAACCACCACATCGGCCTGACGCGCCGCGGACGCAGCTTCGAAACTCGGATCGGCACTCACTGGCAGCCATACCAGCTTTGTCCCGAACCCGCCGCGCAGATATTCAATCTTCACCGCATAGCGATGCCCCTTCGTCAGCGAAAGAGTAACTCCCTGCGAGTTGGGATCGTGCAACACCGCATCGTCCACGACCAATTTTCCATCCAGCCACATGCGGTGCATCGAACCGACCAGGCCAACTTGATAGCTGCCCGATTCGGCGGGAGTCAGAAATCCCGTCCACCGCGCCGAAAAATCCTTCATGCCCGCGGGCGGAGTGATCGCGTGCGGATCGGGATGGAAGAGTTGGAGATCGACCACCGCGTCGGTACGCACCACTTGCGGCGTGCCTGCGAAGTCGCTGCCCGTGAAATATTCGCCCTTCAGTCCGGGCTTCCCATCGTCCGTGGAGAGCGCGGAGGTTGGAATCACGGTTTCCTGGCGCAAGAAATTCGTTCCGGCAACGAACGTCACCTGAGCCGAAGGAAACTGCTTGCGAATGCCTTCCAGAGCCGTGACCGCGTGCGAAGCTGTGCCACTGTAATTGCCGTGCAACACCTGAACAGACTCAGCCAGCGGCCCCACCACGAGAATCTTCTTCACGCCTGCCGCGAAGGGAAGGACGCCGTCGTTCTTCAGCAGCACCATCGATTCGCGCGCCGTCTTGAGTGCCAGTTCCCGGTGTGCGGCACTATCGATCTCGGAATCCGGCGTCTGCGCGTACGCAACTTTCTCCGGAGGATCGAACATCCCCAGTCGCATGCGCGCGGTGAACAGCCGTCTCAGCGAGACATCCAGATCGGCCTCCGTCAGCAGTCCTTGCTTCACAGCATCTACGAATGGCTTGTAGTCGTGGTCGTCCTTTGTGATCGTGAAGAAGTCGGCGCACTCGTTGTCCATGCCTCTCTTCAGCGAAACCGCAGCCGCTTCCGCCTGGCTCTTCACGAAGTGGTGCCCCTCATAAATATCGACCACTGCGTCGCAGTCGGAGACGACATAGCCGTTAAATCCCCACGCCCGGCGAAGCTGGTCGACGAGCAAAAAGGTGTTAGCACATCCAGGCTCGCCATTGATGCGGTTATAAGCGCACATGATCGACTGCGCCGTGCCTTCAGTAATTGCGGCACGAAACGCCGGCAAGTAGGTGTCTTCCATATCGTGCTTCGACACCTGCACATCAATGCTGTGCCGCGACGGTTCCGGTCCGCTGTGCACCGCAAAATGCTTCGGCGTCGAGATCACACGGAAATATTTCGGATCGTCTCCCTGCAGCCCGGTCACGAAGGCCACGCCCATGCGTCCGGTAAGAAAAGGATCTTCCCCGTAAGTCTCCTGCCCGCGCCCCCAGCGGGGATCGCGAAAGATGTTGATGTTGGGCGACCAGAAATCCAGCCCTTCCATAATGTCGCGTCGGCCCGCTCGCACGGCCTGATTATGTTTGGCCCGCGCTTCCGTCCCAATGACGATCGCCATCTCATGGATTAGCGAGTCGTCAAACGTGGCCGCCAGTCCAATCGGCTCGGGAAAAACCGTCGCCGTTCCGGCGTTGGCAACTCCGTGCAAGGCTTCGCTCCACCAGTCGTAGCCAGGCACTTGCAGTCTCGGAATGGCTCGCGCCTGGTTCACCAGTTGCGAAGCCTTCTCCTCGAGAGTCATCTGCTTTACCAGATCATCGACGCGCACATTGATGGGCTGGGAAGGGTCCAGATAAACCGCGCCGCCCGCGGTCTGGGCGGCAGCACGAACAAGAATGAGAGAGAGAAAGAAAGCTACCTGCAGGGTGGTTCGAGTACGGATTTCCATGGAAGATTCTCCTCCGCAACCGCGCGGTCGAGAGGCTGATGAGAGCGCTGGTTGAGTCGATAGATGCTGTTGCGTTAACGATTACGGTCGACCGTCGCTTGTAGCACAGCGTAAATCGTAAGGTCAAGGAGCCCACCACTGGAACCCCTCGATCCGCCTTCTGAATGTCGGAGAGAATCGATCCTAACTACTTCGGCGGCATACGGTCACCGCCGGCCTCTGTTCTGCGACGGACCTGGCTGAAACAACCTGCACCGAGTACCAAAATCGACACTACTACCCTCCGCACTGACCTCGAAGCATGCCTCCGCGGGATTTGGGGCGGGGTGTCCTCGAAAACTCGCGCTATTTACCCAAGCGGCGCAATTCCACGGCTCCAGTTACCCCCTCTTTTGAGGTGATAGGCTCTAGGCTCCGTTCGGGAACCCCTGGATACGCGGTAATACCGCTACGATATCGATTTTCTTCTTGACAACGATCCTTCGGTGGGCGTAACACCGTAAACGCTTACGATTTCCGGGGCAGTGCTATCCCTAGACATCCGCGACCCAGTCTGTCGCGACCATTAAATTTGGAGGCTCCACATGAAATTCCTCTCGCCCATGTTTGCCGGGAGTTTTGGCCTAGCTGTGAGACGCAACGGCTCCCGCCTCGCGATCATCCTCGCAGCCTTCTTCGTAATGTTCGCAGCGCAAGCCCTGGCCCAGGAAGCCACCATCGTCGGCACCGTGACCGACCCGTCGGGCGCAGCTGTTCCCAACGCTGCGATTACCGTGACCAACATTGAAACCGGGCAAACGCGAAGCCTGACCACCAGTGGCGACGGGCAGTATGTCGCCCCCGACCTCCACATCGGCCGCTATACCGTCCGCGCACAGGGCGCTGGTTTTAAGGCCGTCGAGCAAAAGGACATCGTGCTCAACGTCAATGACCGCGACCGTGTCGATTTCAAGCTGCAAGTCGGCAGCACGACCGAGCAGATCACGGTTGAAGCGGCGGCCATCGCCGTACAAGCGGACAGCGGGGAAATCAGCGACGTCATTACCGGTCAGCAGGTCACGCAGCTCGCGACCAACGGACGCAGCATGTATTCGCTGATCTCTTTGACGCCCGGCGCATCGAGTGGCCAGGGTGATTTCCAGACTCCCACTCCGGTGGGTGGCGATGCCAACGTGAGCTTTAACGGCATGCGCGAAAGCCACAACCTCTACCTGCTGGACGGCAGTGAGAGCAGTGATCGTGGCGGCGCCGGTGGTTCTGACGTCATGCCGTCCATGGACGCGATCGCTGAGTTCCGCACCATGACCTCGAACTACAGCGCCGAATTTGGCCTGTCTTCGGCCGCAACCATGACCGCTGTCATCAAATCCGGAACCAAGAGAATTCATGCTTCGGCTTGGGAATTCCTGCGAAACGATGCCCTTGACGCTCGCAACTATTTCAACCCCGCTCCCAATAAAGTTGCCGAGTTGCGCTTCAATACCTACGGCTTCAACGTCGGCGGTCCAGTCGACGTCTGGGCCAAGGAACACAAGACTTTCTTCTTCTACAATATGGAATGGCGCAGCCTGATTCAGGGGCAAACGCTTAACCAACCGGTTCCGAGCACTGCGTGGTACAGCGGCGTTTTACCCAGCAGCCTCCCGATCAACGTCCCGACTGCCGCCGCCGTCTCGTCAACCATCCTTTTCAAGAATTGCCCGGGAGGTGCAGCTCCGGCTGGAATCGTGCAAGGCAGTCCCTTCCCAAGCAACACGATCCCCACCTGTATGCTCGATCCGAATTCACAGGCATTGCTGACGGCCGGCATCTTCCCGGCAGACAACTCCGTGAATAGTAAAGGACAGCCTTCCTTCCTTGGTGGCAACAACGTTCCGACGCACGTACGAGAAGAAATTGTCCGAATCGATCACAATTTCAACAGCAAGTTTTCGGTTTACGGACACTTCGTCGATGAGCAGATCGCGCAAAACTTTGGCACATCGATGTGGAGCGGCGACAACGTACCCACCGCCGCCAACACCTTCGGTAATCCTTCTTACAGCGGCGTGATCCATACCACGTATGTCATCAGCCCGACGTTGCTGAACGAAGTCGCTTTCAACTACAACGGCAACCGAATCGCGATTTTGCCCACCGGCATCATCGCCCGGCCGAGCGGATTCACTTCAACGCGAATCTTCAGCGGCCCCAACAACGACAACCGCATCCCGGAAATCCACTTGAACGGTTACAACGGCACTGACTACACGACCTCCAGTTGGCCGTGGAAGAACAAGGCCGACGACTATCAGATTCGCGACGATATCTCCTGGACCAAGGGCGCGCACCAGATCAAGATGGGCGGCAGCTGGGCTCTTTACAAGAAGATCCAAGACCTGTTCGGCAACACCCAGGGATCGTTCACTTTCAATAACAACTTCACCGGAAACGATTTTGCCGATTTCCTGTTAGGGACCGCCTCATCCTATGGGGAGCTTGCCGTGCAGGACCACGGCCTCTGGAACAACGTTTCATGGGCGGCGTATGTGCAGGACAATTGGCGCGTAAACAGCCGGCTGACTCTTAACCTCGGCATCCGTTGGGATGGTGTTCCGCACACCTACGAAGCCAACAACCGAATGGGCAATTTCTACCCGAACCTGTATAACCCGGCCAACGCACCTCTCTTTGTTCCGGGTTCGAATGGAAACTCCATCTGCGGCGCGACAACCCCGGGTTGCTCCGGGGCAAGTCCTGGCTTGGGCACGAGTCCGAATCCGATCTTGGCGGGATACCAGTTCTATCTGAATGGCATCGGCATCCCGGGTACGACCGCAGGCGTCCCCAAGGGCTTAGTGAACGACCACTGGGCAGCGTTCGGTCCTCGCATCGGCTTCGCCTATGATCTCACCGGGTCCGGCAAGACGATTCTCCGCGGCGGCTTTGGCACAATGTACGAGCGCATCCAAGGCAACGACATGTACAATGCCGGCCCCAACGTACCGTTCAGTACGAACGTATCTTTCAACAACATTACGCTTGTGAATCCGTCGACTGACCTCGGCAGTGGCAATACCCTTGTAGCACCCATCACGGTCGCCAGTATCACCGGCCTCGACCAGGTGCAAAACAAGCTGCCAGTTAGCTACCAGTACAGCTTCGGCGTGCAGCATGCGTTGTCCGCCCACTCGATGTTGTCAGTGGCCTACGTCGGAAACCAGAACCGTCATCAGAACGACTATCGCGAGACCAATTTGCCCAGCCCCAGTACCTTTGCCGCTCTGTTCGCTGCCAACGGTACAGGCTATAACACCTTCGTTCCTTATCAGGGATTCAACTCGATCAAGATGTCCGAGGACGTACAGAACTCCCATTACAACGGACTCCAGTTCGAGTTGCACACGCAGGTAAAGCGGGACCTCACTCTGCAGGCTGCTTATACCTATTCCAAGGCGTATGACCCAGCCACCAGTTCAAATGGCGTTAGCGATTTGAATAATATCTCCAACCCCTACAGCCACGCGTACGATAACGGGCCGTCGGGTTTGGATCGTGCCAATATCGCGTTCGTCAACTTCGTGTACGACATCCCCTTCCTCAGGAGCGCTAACAACCGCGTGCTCAGAACCGCAGTGGGCGGTTGGACAGTGTCGGGAATCGTGACGTTGGTGTCGGGTGAACCGCTCAATATCAACGAAGGCGGCATTACCAACTGCGCACAGACAACGCTGCCAGCCTCATGCACCGGCTCTCTCATTGGAACCGGCAACATCAGTAACATCATTCCCAACGCGAACAACCGACCCAACGTAGGCGGCAGCGTGAGCTCGCCGCATACAGTGGCCAATTGGTTCGGCACCTCGGCCTTCTCGCCGACGGTTGCTGGAACATGGGGCAACGAGCCCTTCAACGCCCTTCGCGGTCCTGGCCGCGACAACTGGAACCTGTCGGTCTTCAAGGCCTTCATCTTCAGCGAAGAACGCGGCAGCAAACTGGAATTCCGGGCGGAGTTCTTCAACGCCTTCAACCACACGGAACTCAACAGCGTCAGCACCACCTTCTCGTCGGGCAATTTCGGCGCCGTCACTTCGGCACATGACCCGCGAGAAATCCAGCTGGGATTGAAGCTGTACTTCTAATCCGAGATGGCGAACAATCCGGCCCCGCTCGCGGTAAGCATCCTGTGAGCGGGGCTTCTGTTTTTGGGAACACGAAGGCGTCGAACTCTTCCTGCGCGGCTGGCTGCCGAAAGCCAGGATACGGCCACGTCGGGTTGCTGCACTGTTTCGCTCGATCAGGCTTCGGTCTGGTCCTCTCCTAATCTGCAACCCGTTGACGCATCAGTTTCAGTATGAAGCGCTGGAAATGTGAACTCGGACTGATCGCGCTGCTTTTCCCAGCCCTCTTCGTGGCTAGGGCCATGGCGCAGGCGCCTACTCCCGCGGACGCCCTCGCCCTGGAGCAGCAAGGCAGGCTGCCCGAGGCCGCCACAGCCTGGATGGCTGTGACTGAGCGCAACCCTAACGACGCCGCAGCCTTCGCCAGCCTGGGCGTGGTTCTGGCCAAGGAACAGAAGTATACCGAAGCGACGTCCGCCTACCGCCACGCTCTCAAACTCAACCCCAAGCTGCCGGGAGTCCAGCTCAACCTGGGATTGGCAGAGTTCAAGCAGGGCCACTTCCCGGCCGCGACGACCGCACTTCGCGCGGCGCTCGCAGCGAACCCGTCGAACTCGCAGGCTCAGACGCTGCTGGGGCTGAGCTACTACGGCGACCGAAGGTTTGATCTCGCATCGCAATCTCTCGAACCAGTATCGAAAGCGGACCCCGCCAATGCCGAGCTTCACCAGGTGCTGGCGCAGAGCTGCCTTTGGGCCCGCAAGTTTTCCTGCGCCCAAGAGGAATTCCGTCGGATCCTCGAGCAGAATCCGGATTCAGCTCCAGCCCACGTCCTTTTCGGCGAAGCGCTCGACGGCGTGGGAAGGACTCCGGAAGCTATCACCGAATTCGAAACCGCCGCTAAGATATCCCCCAGCGAGCCCAACGTTCATTTCGGTCTCGGCTACCTGCACTGGAAGTCGGAGCGATATGACGAAGCCAAGCCAGAGTTCGAACGCGAGTTAGCTCTCGACCCCAGCCATGCCCAGGCCTTGGCGTATCTCGGGGACATCGAATGGAAGAGCAACCATCCCGATGCAGCCGTTGCCCTGCTCAAGCGGTCGATGAGCGCACAGAAGAACCTGCGAATCGTCTACGTCGATTTGGGCGCGATTTACATGCAGCAAAAGAACTACAAAGACGCTCAGACGGCTCTGCTTCGAGCCGTGGCGCTCGATCCCGCCCTGCCCGACGCCCACTACCAGTTAGGACGTTTGTACCAGGCCCAGGGCAAACCCGCGGACGCCGAGAAAGAACTTCATAAAGTGCAGGAACTGCATAAGAAGGCGGAAGAAAGCTTGGTCGGCAAGATCTCCTCTTCTCCGCCCGCGCTGAATCCATCGCAGCCAAGATAACGTGACCGCTAATAAAAGGAAGGACGCCTGAATGACGAAATCAAACGGAAACTACGAGCCAAAGCCGGAACACAAATTTTCCTTCGGATTGTGGACGCTGGGGAATCGCGGCCGCGATCCCTTCGGCGATGCCGTGCGCCGCACCATGCCCCCCAACGAGATAGCTTCGGTGTTGGGCGAGATTGGAGCCTGGGGCGTCAACCTGCACGACAACGACCTTGTCCCCATCGACGCCTCTCCCGCCGAACGCGACCGCATCGTGAAGGAGTTCCGCAAAGCCTGCCGGCACAGCGGGATCGTCGTGCCCATGGCGACCGTGTCTCTGTTCTTCCATCCCGTGTTCCGTGACGGCGCGTTTACCGCCAACGATCCCGAAGTGCGCGCCTACGCTCTCCAGAAGACAATGCGCGCCATGGACCTTGGAGCCGAACTCAGCGCGAAGATCTTCGTTCTATGGGGCGGACGCGAAGGCGTTGAAACCGATGCCTGCCGCCGCGCCGATGAGGCGGTCAAACGCCTGCGCGAGGCCGTCAACTATCTCTGCGAATACAACATTGCCCAGGGATACAAATACCGCTTCGCCCTGGAAGCCAAGCCCAACGAGCCCCGCGGCGACATCTACATGGCCACCACTGGCCACTACCTCGGATTCATCCCCACGCTCGATCATCCCGAGATGGTCGGAGTCAATCCCGAAGTCGCCCACGAACAGATGGCGGGACTCAACTTCATGCACGGCGTCGCTCAAGCCTGGGAAGCGGGCAAGCTGTTTCACATCGATCTGAATGATCAGGCACCCGGACGCTACGACCAAGATTTGCGTTTTGGATCGTGCAATCCCAAGTCTGCATTCTGGCTGGTGAAATTCCTGGAGGACGTGGCTTACAACGGCCCGCGCCACTTCGACGCACACGCCTACCGCACGGAAGATTACGACGGGGTCAAAGATTTCGCTCGCGGATGCATGCGGACCTATTTGATCCTGAAAGAGAAAGCCGCCCGCTGGAACGCCGACGGCGAAATGCAGGCCATTCTCAAGGAAATCTCCGCTGCGCTCCCCGGCACGCCGAAGGCCGGCCGATACTCCGCCAAGGGATCAACGGCTCTCTTGTCTCACGTCTTCGACAAAGACGCGATCATGCAGAAACGTCTGCCCTACGAGAAGCTCGATCAGCTTACGATCGACATCTTACTCGGAGTTCGGTAAGAACGGTGACGGTGAAAGAGCGGCGCAAGAACAGTGGAAGAGCGGCGCTTTAGCGCCGCGTTACGCGTTGGATGAAACCGGGCTTTAGCCCCTGTGGTCGCGATCGGAACTGGGCAGCCCTACGCTCGGCCTTTTTTTGCCGCGACTGCCGCCTGTTTTCCCGCGACTTCCCACGGACGCTTCGGGCGATCCACGGTTGCCTTGTCCCGGTCCTCAATGCGGTCGTAGTGGTAGGACTCGCTCACAGTTCCCAGCGATTCGTTGTACAGGCTGGGCAAGCCAAGACCGACCTTCAATTCCTCCGCGAACGACTGCAGCGCCTTCAAATGGTCGGCCGTAGCCGGAACTTCCGTTTTGGAGGTCTTAAGAAACTGCTGATACCCGCGGTTGACCAGCTTCGAAATCTCACTGCCAATCAGATAGCCGGGATACGCGAAAATCTTCACTCCATCCTCGGGCGTCTTTTGGATGGCAGCCGACACGTTGTACTTCCGCAGAAACACGCGGACGGTGGTGCCGGGCGCGTCGGTTACGTCGAACTCGTGGTCGCGCACCCAAGCTAGCGCTTCCTCGTAGGTTCGTGCTTCAATTGGTTTGGCCATTGCTTTTACTTAACCTTTCCTTGCCGGCCTGCAGTCGTTTATTAGATGCATCCTTTATAAGGACCGACCGTAACTTTACGCAAGCTGCATCGCCGGGCGACACTCATTCATCTAACAAACTACTACATACCTCGTTCGAGGCTACATAGCACATTACGTTGGTCACGGCGTTTCGGTTCAGATATGGCATACGGATCTGCAAGAATGGCGGCAATGTCGGCTTCCGCACAACACGACGGACCTCGGGAAGTGGCTTCAGGACTGGGCGAAACGCTGGGTCACAGCCTGCTCGATCGCATCGGCAACACTCCGCTGCTGCGTCTGGACGCGCTTACCGCCGACCTGCCGGGCATAGCACTTCTGGGTAAGGCCGAATGGTACAACCCCGGTGGATCGGTCAAGGATCGCGCCGCCGCCAACATCGTCGCCGAGGCCCGCCGCCGCAGTCAACTTGGCCCCGGCAAAATTCTTCTCGACGCCACCAGCGGCAACACTGGCATCGCTTACGCCATGCTGGGAGCGGCTGAAGGATTTCCCGTCACCCTCTGCATGCCGGAAAACGTTTCGCGCGAGCGCAAGCAGATCCTGCATGGCTATGGCGCCAACATTCTTTATACCGATCCCGCCGATGGCTCAGACGGCGCCATCCGCCTGGCTCGCGAGCTCGCCGCCAAGCATCCCGATCAGTATTTTTACGCTGACCAGTATTCCAACGACGCCAACTGGAAAGCGCACTATCACGGGACCGCCAACGAAATCTGGCAGCAGACTCAGGGACGCGTTACGCATTTTGTCTCGATGCTCGGCACCAGCGGCACCTTCGTCGGGACCACGCGGCGCCTGAAAGAATTGAACCCGGCCGTGCAATGCATCTCGCTGCAGCCCGACTCGTCGTTCCACGGAATCGAAGGCGCCAAGCACATGGCCAGCGCTATCGTGCCGAGAATCTACGATCCCCAACTCGCTGATCAAAACCTGGAAATTGCCACCGAAGACGCCTACGCCATGGCGCGCCATCTCTCTCGCAACGCTGGATTACTGGTCGGCATCTCGGCCGCAGCCGCAGTGGTAGGCTGCCTGAAGATTGCCCGCGATCTGCTGCTGAAGAAGGGGAAGGAAGCTGTGGTAGTAACGATCCTCTGCGACTCCGGGGACAAATATTTGAGCGAACGATTCTGGAACGAAGGCTGATGGAACGGAGACGAATCGGGTGCCCCATCCTAGCCGCGGTTTTTGCGGCCAGGGTGGGGATTTTGACTCTCTCGTAAAGCGTCACGGATGCTAAGACTCTCACGCCACGATTACGACTCACTCCGCCGACACGGCGAAGAAAACTATCCCCACGAATGTTGCGGCATCCTACTCGGTCGCATGGACGACGATGGAACCCGCGTCACCTCGACTGCCCGCTGCGGCAACACCCGCACCGACTCCGCCCACAACCGCTACAACATCGATCCGAAAGAACTCGTGAAGATCCAGCGCGAAGGCCGCGAGCGCGGCGAAGACATTATCGGCTTCTACCATTCCCATCCTGATCATCCCGCCCAGTGGTCAAAGACGGATCTGGCCGAAGCCCACTGGTTCGGCTGCTCCTACGTCATCACCAGCGTCGAAAAAGGAAAGGCCATGGTCACAAACTCCTTCGAACTCACCGGGTCAGACGAGACCGACAAACGCTTAGTCGATGAGATTGTAGAGGTCGGCTGAGTCGCAAATGCGGAGTTCACTTTGAGGTGATGTGGGGACAGCCGAGGGCGGCTGTCCCCACATAACACCAAACCTAAATCCCTTGTGGGGCGCGGGAAGTGCGCGATTTTCACAAGTTCGAAACAGATTTGTGCGCTGGCCGTGCATCGATTTCAATCGATGCAAAGGGCGAGATGCCGCATTTGGCGCGGGGTCTGCGAGAAGTGCGTTGGGATATCTGCACCAAATCCGGTCATAGGCTTGTGGACGGGCTGCACTCGATTGAAAATGCAGATAGTTACAAAGCGCGATTTTTCGTTGACTGGAAAAGTAGAAGGAGTACAACAGGATTGTTCTTTGACAGCTTCTTAAGTTTTTCCGGTTGGTGCGGCGTCCGGGGCTCAAGCGGAGTCACTTTCCTGATCGCAAGATTGGGAAGGAGGGTGAGCAAGGGTCTATAGCAAAGCGCTGGTTGAGGAGAACGAAGAAGAAATGTTGAAGGCAAGATAGAGTTCCGAGGCGTAGGGTAGGTTTATCCGGTTGGCGGTGAGCCCGGAGCCCAAGCGAAGATCGCGCGCAGTTCCCCGCAAGGGAAGCAGCGAGAGCAGGTCGAGCAAGGGTCAAACGCGAGCTACTGGCCGAGACGAATGGACCCCACACCACCTCGGAACTCTTATTTGTTGTAGCTGTCAGCTGTCAGCTCTTAGCCTTTAGCTCACCCTCTCCTTCGAATCCCGGTCGGCTGCGTTAAGTTCTCTCCCCGAATTGAATCCGTGTAGATCCGCGTGAATCCGTGGCCAAGAAGTCAAAGGTTACTTCCCCGTATTCCCCGGTCCACCCACAGGATAGATCCGCGGAATCCGCTCCTCCAATGCCGGCAACTCCGGAAACGCCGCGTGCGGCTCGCTCTGGTACCAGTACGCGACTGAGAAATAGTTGTCCGAGCGCACATTCGCGTGCCCATGCTCAATCGTCGCACGCAGTGATTTCGTGAACGGGATCGGAGAATCCAGATGGAACCGATACAGCGACCACCGCCCGCCTGCCACTTCCTGCCCCACCACCGGCGCGCCGAAGAGCTGATACGCAAACGGATGCCCGCCAAAATCCCACGCTCCCAGAAAATAATCCTCCGACCCGGTTCCGTTGATCGATGGGGTGGTCTCACCATCGATAAAAAACATGTCATCGCCCTCGCCCCACCAATCGTTTTGATTCTGCAGGATCGACATGGTCACGCCCACAAAGTGCCCACGCCCGGTGGCTTCCATCCAAACGTAGTTGCTTTCTCCGTTCAGATTCTTCTTGTCGTTGACAATCGCGTCGCCGTTGGAGTGCCACTGATTCGTCCAGCCATGCGCCGGCGCGGCCTGCCGATACTGCGCGTGAAAGTAAAGCTGATCCGCCGGCAACGGCTTGCTGTACGCCCGATAGTCGATATTGAAATAGAACGCGTCGGTCTTTTGCGCGCCCTCGTTCGTCACGGTAATGCGAGCGTGCTTCTGGAACGGCATCGGGAAAAAACTATTCAACGCCTTGTCTGCGCCCACAGACAACGGCTGCGACTGGTACAGGTGATAGTCACCGAGCCCGAGTCCGAAGAAATCGCCAATGGGCGCTTCGACGCTCGGCGTAGCTTCCCCATCCCAGTACATGCGCAGCACCAGAGCTTTCAAATGGTTCGGATCATCGCTGGCAATCGTGACCCAAACGTGGCTGATCAGTCCCGGCCCATTCTCGTCGAGCAGAGTCAGCGTCTCCCCGCCCGCGATGGTCCGAGCATCCGCATTCCCACCGCTGCGATCGTAGCTCGAGACTCGCTTCTGAACGTAGTCCTTCGCTTGCGGGAGGCTGGACATCCAACTGGCCGGATCCTGCGAGAAAAGCGGGACGGTCAGGAAGCAGAAGGCGAGCAGCGCGAGCAGCTTTTTCATCGGACTCTCCAGGATTTGTCGGCCCGGCCGTTGTATGCCGGGCCGTGGTGATTCTATCCCGCTTTCAGCGTCGTTAGAATACGGACGGCATTTGGATGGATAGAATTCAGCAGGACGGCATTTCGGGAGCATGGAATTTGGCTAGATGGAATTCGGGAAGGGCACGGCTTCAGCCGTGCCGTTAGCTCCGCGGAGATGTTGGGCTTTAGCCCCTGCGGTTTTGCTCTGCGCCTTCCGTGAAACTGATCTAGGCGAAAGAATTCAGAATGTCTTGGGCAAATGCCGCGCAGCTCGCCCGGTCGGGAACCGCGGACGCAATCCGCTCGGGATATTCATCGTAGGTGCGATCGTCGAGCAGCCTGCCGTTCTTGGCCTTCCTCACTCCGCCCCACTGCTTGAAGAAAAACGGAACGTGATATTTCCGGCACTGATCGCGCACCGAGATCACCCATTCCTTCCGCATTGGCCGGGCCCCGGGTCCGCTCTCGCCACCAACAATTGCCCAACTGATGCCCGAGAGATCGAATTCGCCGAGACCCTCCAGCAGCGGTTCTATGGAAAGAAAGCGGACGCGTGCCGGTGCATCTTGCAGATGGCCGATCCGAGGCAGACCATACTTCTTGTCTTCAACGCTGACTCCCCACCAGATGTGTTCCTGTTCCGCCGCAAAACGAAGCGGCCCGCTCAACATCTCTTTGAGCCTTTCCGCGCGCTTGGTGAGCACCTGAAACGTATGCCACTTGGCCGTGACCATGACGCGGCACACGGCTTCAATGTAGCTGTCAGGAATGCCCTCCTGAAAAAGATCGCTCATGGAATTCACAAACACGAGTTTCGGTGAGCGCCAGGCAAAAGGTTCGGTCAGTTTCTCAGGCACCAGCCTCAAGTCAAATCCCTGCTCATAAGGATGTCCCTTGACCCCGCGAAACCGCTCCGCAAAGGTTTCGGCATAGCAGTGCTTGCAGCCAGGACTGATCTTCGTGCAACCGCGCACCGGGTTCCAGGTCGCGTCGGTCCATTCGATATTTGATTGAACGCTCATTGGCGAATCTCGTGCACGATCGACCTGCATCCATCGACTACTCGGGAAAGCGTATCAAGTCCTTCCGCCTAAGGCCGCTCTTCTTCGAGGAAATCGGGGTAACGTTTATGGTGCCTTTTGCCCGGAGCTTTTGCAGTACTTCGCGGTAATGCTTCTCTACAAATGGCAATTCCCAGGTTTGCTCTCTAATCATGTCAAAGCCCAATTCCTTGCCAGCGAACTCCTTCAACAGGATTTCTTGTAACTCGTCAACCCGGGGCGTGCTTGAAATAAGCACACCTTGAGACTCGCCAGAAAAATCAAATGTTCCGTCTTCGTCGCCGAGCGGCCACATCACCTCCTTCATCAGGAGTACGGCGCTCGGGTGATTGCTGGCATGCAGGAGGTAGTACTTCGTCCGTTCGCCCCTAACTCTGTCCTCAGGGTCGTAACCGATCCTGAACGGCAAAACGTACTTCGCCGCAAGCTTGGAAACGAAGTAGTTAAGAAATCCGACTTCACGTGCATTCCCGCTCTGTCCCATGAACGCCTGACGCCGCCACTCTTGATGGCCGAACATCTCATCGACGTTAGCCTGCACTGCAGGATTGCTCAAATCCATGTTGATGCGATACCACATCAACGTTATGAGCGCCTCCGTTCGTTGTTGGGCCAAGATGCTGTTAATGACAGGCAAAGTCAACGGGTGACCGTAGGGGTCGATCATGAAGAACGAAGGCGCAAGAGATGGAATTCTCGAAAGCAAATCCGGTATGAACGTCTGGCTGTCTTCGGGTAGTAGATTTACGATCAAGTTCTTCGGGTAGGGCTTCAAAGGCTCCAACTGCCCTTCAAGGCGTCTTGCTCGCTCCTCATTGTTTTCCGTCAGCAAGATGTTCAGGCCATGATTTGGCCTTGTGCTCAAGAACAACTTTGCCGCTTTGATAGCGATCACTGGAGAGCCATCCACTGGAACGCCCTGGAACTCGTAGCGCCCCGGTCCAGCAAAGCAGTCGAAATAGTTCATGCTGCGACTCGTTGATCCGAGGATGATCGCCCACGAGGGAAGGTATTTCTCCAGGATTGCATGCTTGATGCGGGATACGCGCTTTATGTGCGGGAGGGTTTCTGCCGATGGGGATGTCTCGCCCTCAAGCATGTGGAATTGCATTTCGCTTTCTATTCGCCATTATGTTCTAGCATCAAACTTCCTCCAGCACAATAGTCAAAGGAGGCCCTACAGCGGTATATTCCCATGCTTCTTCGGCGGATTCTTGTCCCGCTTGTTCTCCAGCATGGCCAGCGCCTGGATCAACTTCTTGCGCGTCTCCCGAGGCTGGATGACCGCATCCACAAATCCGCGATCGGCGGCGACGTAGGGGTTCGCGAAGCGGTCACGGAATTCGTCAATCTTCTCGCGTCGAAGCTGTTCGCGATTGGACGCCGCATCGAGTTCGCGCTTGTACACAATGTCCACCGCACCCTCCGGCCCCATCACCGCGATCTCGGCCGTGGGCCAAGCGTAATTTACGTCCGTGCGGATGTGCTTCGACGCCATCACGCAATACGCGCCGCCATACGCCTTGCGCGTGATCACCGTAACCTTCGGAACCGTAGCCTCGGCAAACGCATACAGCAGCTTCGCCCCGTGTTTGATGATCCCGCCGTACTCCTGCGCGGTCCCCGGCAGAAATCCCGGTACATCTTCAAACGTCACCAGCGGAATGTTGAAGCAATCGCAGAAGCGCACGAAGCGCGCGCCCTTCACCGACGCATTAATGTCGAGCGTTCCCGCCAGCACTGACGGCTGGTTCGCCACAATGCCGACCGAGCGTCCATCAAGCCGCGCAAATCCCACGACGATGTTCTTCGCGTAATGCTCCTGCACTTCGAAAAAGTAAGCATCATCGACCACCGCGTGAATGACGTCCTTGATGTCATACGGCTGGTTCGACTGCGCCGGAACCATCGTGTCGAGCGCCGCATCGGCTCGATCGACGGGATCGGTGCAGACCTTCCGCGGAGGTTCGTCCAGATTGTTCGACGGCACAAAGCTCAACAGCTCCCGCACCATCGACAGGCACTCCGCGTCGTCATGCGCCAGAAAGTGCGCCACTCCCGACGTTTCGTTGTGCGTCAGGGCCCCGCCGAGTTGATCCTTGGTGACTTCTTCCAGAGTCACCGTCTTGATCACGTCCGGCCCGGTGATGAACATGTACGAAGTCTTATCGACCATCAGCACGAAGTCGGTGATGGCGGGCGAGTAGACCGCCCCTCCGGCGCACGGCCCCATGATCGCCGAAATCTGCGGCACCACGCCGCTATACAGCGTGTTGCGCAGAAAAATATCGGCGTACCCTGCCAGCGACATCACGCCTTCCTGAATCCGCGCTCCTCCGGAATCATTCAGCCCAATGACTGGCGCCCCCATCTTCGCCGCCAGGTCCATGATCTTCACGATCTTCCCGGCATTGGTCTCCGAGAGCGACCCGCCGAACACGGTAAAGTCCTGCGCAAAAACGTAGACTAGGCGCCCCTCGATGCGGCCGTAGCCCGTGACAAATCCATCCCCATAGACTTTCTGCTCGGCCATGCCGAAGTCGTTGCAACGGTGGGTGACGAGCTTGTCGGTCTCTTCGAACGTGCCTTCGTCGAGCAGGAACTCGATGCGCTCCCGCGCCGACATCTTTCCTTCTTTGTGCTGGCGCTCGCGGCGCTTGGCGCCCCCGCCGTCTTCGGCGAGCTGGTTCCGCTTCTTGAGTTCCGCAACTTTTTGTTCGAGATTCATGGCGGGAGAATTATAGCGGTGCCGGGACGCAGTGGGTATGAGGTCCGTCACTCGGCAAAAAAAGACGCTTCGGAGCGTTCGGCGAGAAGGATCGCTACTTCTTTGTGGGGTCAGCCGCTGCTCGCGATGGCAGCGACACCTTCTTAACGTCATCCATAAGCGCATCCAGCCCGTGATCGAAATTCTTGAGCCAGGTTGCTTTGCGGAACGCGCCCTCCACCGGTTCGGTCAAACTCCATAGAAGGAAGTGCGTCTTAGCGTCAAGCATTCTCAACCCGAACTGAGGCTCATAGACCGCCAAAGTTCCGTCGTAGTACATCGGCGCCATAAAACGTATCTCAAAGACCAGGTCGGCCTCAGCCGGAGTGGCGACAAGCTCGTATCGCCCCCAACTCTGCATGGCGGCGTAGAAATGGTTGTATGCCTGATCCGGCTCTCCGGCGCGTTTGAAAGCGGCCTGAGCCGCGACGTCAGCTCCGGCGTTAGAAATGAATACCTTTCGGGCAGCAGGGATCTGCGCGGGAACGGGGGCCGTTGCGATTTCGTGCGACTGTTGCCCGCGCAGCGATGGGACGGCGAGCAAGGCCAACGCTGCGAAGGCCACACAATACATTCTTGACGCCACTGTACGCATCGCCATCTCCCTCGCCTTCTGTCTCAGAAGGCTCGACGCTAGCTACTCTACTCGATTGAAACCCCGGGGTGCGGAAAAGTTGCAGCAAGTTCCACGGCTCGTCCCATGGGCGGCACCGTGCCCTGCTTTTTCCTCCGGGGCCGCTCCCTGCGGTACACTGCCCACAATGTCTTCCCTCTCCGATCAGATGGGGTTCAGCTTCCGCCCGCCGGAACGCCGGGTGTGGAAAGTTCGCGATCTGGTTGCCTCGGTGCGTTCGCACATCGAGCGGGAGTATTCCGACGCGTGGGTGGAAGGTGAGATCTCCAATTTCCGTGCTCCGGAGTCCGGCCATCTTTACTTCACCCTCAAAGACGGCAATGCGCAGATTCGTGTAGTGATGTTCCGCTCGTCGGCGCGCCTGCTCCGTTTCCGGCCGGCCGATGGCTTGCAGGTAGTTGTCCGCGGTCGCGTGACCGTCTATGAAGACCGCGGCGAGCTCCAGATTTCCGCCGAGTACCTCGAGCCCAAGGGCGCCGGTTCGCTGCAGTTAGCCTTCGAGCAACTCAAGGCGAAACTCGAAGCCGAAGGCTTGTTTGCACCCGAGCGCCGGAAGCCAATCCCGACCCTGCCTGCTCGCATCGGCGTCGTGACGTCGGCGCAAGCCGCTGCGCTTCGCGACATCCTCAACGTCCTCCAGCGCCGCCATCATTCCGTGAATGTCCTGATTTACCCAGCCCAAGTGCAGGGCGACGCGGCCTCAAACGAGGTGGCGGCGGGAGTTCGCTTCTTCAACCAGCACGACAACGTGGATGTCATCATCGTCGCTCGCGGCGGCGGCTCCGCCGAGGATTTGGCATCCTTCAACGATGAAGCCCTGGCCCGCACGGTGGCGGCGTCCGAGATCCCAGTAATCTCCGCCGTGGGTCACGAAACCGACTTCACCATTGTGGATTTCGTCGCCGACCTGCGCGCTCCCACGCCTTCGGCAGCAGCAGAACTGGTCATCCGCTCGCGCCAGGAAGTGGAAGATCATGCCGCCGCCTTGCATGAACGCCTCAGCCGTGCCATACGATACCGCCTCCTGATGGGCCGTCAGGCTTTGACCGAACTCGCCCAGCACGGCGCCTTCGCCCGCATGATGGAATTGATTCGCCAGCGCCAGCAGAAGCTCGACGATCTCACCCATCGTATGGAACTCGCCGAGCGTCACTTGCTGGAGCAGATGCGCCGCCGCTGGGAAATGACTTCTGCCGCCGTTCGCCATTACGACCTGCGCCTCGTGATTAACGGCATGCGTGGGGAACTGGAAAGCGGAACGGCGGCCCTGGTCTCCATCATGCGCAACGTTCTCCTGCAGCACCGCGTGCGCAGCGAACGCCTGCAGACCGCTCTGGAATCGCTGTCCCCCCTGGCCATTCTGGAGCGTGGATATGCGCTGATCTTCGATTCCGAGGGCAAGTTGCTGAAGGACGTGCGTACTTTGAAGATTGGCGATGAGGTTTCCGCCCGTCTGGCACGCGGCGAGATTCATGCCGCAGTCACCAAGAAGCAGGGATAGCCTCATCGGGACGACGTCCGCGCACGACTTGTAAAAGTTCGTAAGGAACCCGGAGCCACAAACTCGCTGCATTACAATGGGTTTTCAGCTACCAGGGTTTGGGAAGGGCACGGCTTCAGCCGTGCCGCAAGAAGTATATAAAAATGGGGCTTTAGCGCTGAGGGATTTGTTCTCGATTAGACCGCTACAGGAGCGATTCGAGTGATGCCGGTCATCACATCATGGACGCAAGGCGCGTGGATAGCGCTCGATATTCTCCTCGTCGCCCTCCTCATCTACCAAGTCCTGGTGATGATTCGCGGCACCCGCGCCGCTCCGATGCTGGTGGGACTCGTGGTGGTCGCCGTCACGTTCTATCTGGCGCGCATGGGCGAACTGACCACGCTGAACTGGGTCGTCAGCCACGTTCTCCCCTACCTGGTGTTTGCGCTGATCGTCGTCTTCCAGTCTGAGATCCGCCATGTGCTTGCGGACTTGGGCCGGCGGTTGACATTTCTGGGTGGCTCTTCGGCGGACAGCGATTCCTACGACGACATCGTGCTGGCCGCCAATCTCTTTTCCCAGCACCAGACCGGCGCTCTCATCGTAATCGAACGTGAAATCGGATTGCGCACCCACATCGAGAGCGGTGTTCCCCTCGATGCGCGCCTCTCCTACGATCTGCTGGCCACGATTTTCCGTCCCAGCGCTCCGTTGCACGACGGCGCCGTCATCGTTCAAAAAGACCGCATTGCCGCCGCAGCCTGTTTTCTGCCGCTGTCCATGAACCCTCTGCTTTCCACGCAACTCGGCACGCGGCATCGCGCCGGCATCGGCATCACGGAAGAAACCGACGCGATTGCCGTTATTTGTTCCGAAGAGACCGGCGCGATCAGCCTCGCCATCGGCGGCCAAATCGAGCGAGACTTGACCGTTGAACAACTGCGGGAACGTCTGGGCAGCGAACTGCGCCGCTACATGGCGCCCGTGACCCTGCCGACCTCGATCGCACAGAACAATGACGAGTCGGATGCACTTCTCGATTCGCCTCTTCGTGAGGCCGGGCCGCAGCCGGGCTCGAACCAGCGCTCGGGATCGGAGCCGCTCGCATGATCGGATTCTTCCAGCGCCTCCTGTTCCACAACTTCGGACTGAAAGTGTTGTCCTTATTGCTGGCCGCCGGGCTATGGTTTCTGATTTCGCGCGACGAGCAACCCGCGGAAGTGGCTTTGCATGCCCCCATTGTCTTTCAACACTTTCCATCGCAGCTTGAAATCAGTTCTGAGTCCATCCAGGAGGCGCAGATTCGCGTGCGCGGGCCGGAGCGCGTCATCCGCCAACTGCAGGCGAATGAGGTCCACGCGGAGATCGACCTGGCGGACGTCAAACCGGGCGAACGCACCTTCGATCTCACCTCGCAGCAGGTCCGCCACCCCGGAGACATCACCGTGGTGCAGGTCGTTCCCAGCCAGCTGCACCTGGCATTTGATAGCCGTCTGACCCGTGAGGTCGAAATTCATCCGCGGGTGACGGGAAATTTTGCCGACGGCGAACAGATTGTCAGAGTCGATGCCGATCCGCCCCGGATCACGATCGTCGGCCCGCGTCATCATGTCGAGAAAATCGACGCAGCCACGACCGATCCAATCGATGCCACAGGCACCCGCGGCGGCGCGGTATTCACCACGAACGTGTACGTCGCAGACCCACTGGTACAGGTGCTGCAAACGACCTCAATTCGTGTAACCGTGCTTGTGCAGAAGCCCGGCAGCGCCACCACACACTGATGATCCGGGATAAGCACAGCCGTTTTGGGAAGGGCACGGCTTCAAGGCGTGCCCTCAGCGATCGATTCGAAAACGCGGCTTTACAGTTTGCTGAAAAACTCAAGATTCGTATCAGGGTATCGCTTCAGCGATACCGTAAAGGCTCCAGAATCAGTCTCGGCTTCAGCCGCTGCGCGCTTGCTGGAGCCACGAAATGAGTTTTTCGGCAAACTATTTAGCCCCTGAGGTCTACTCAGCCTTTACCACTCCCGGCATTCTTGAATCTTTAAGAACGGTTCCTGCGCTCTTCCTCGTTTATCATCTTTAGTCCTCATCTTCATGCATTCTCCGGAATTCTTATGAGCCAGCAAAGGCAGCTGTTCGGGACCGACGGGATTCGCGGTGTGGCGGGAGAATTCCCGCTCACCAAGCAGAGCACCTATCTGATCGGCCGCGCTCTCGGCCACGACCTCATGCGCACGGTCCCGCGTCCTCAGGCCGTGATTGGCCAGGACACCCGCGAATCGAGCGGATGGATTGCCGACCGGGTCGCCGAAGGCCTCGCTGCCGTCGGCGTGGACGTACACAGCGCCGGCGTGATCACTACTCCCGGCGTGGCCTACCTCGCGCGTTCGCGGGCGATGGCCGCAGGCGTGGTGATTTCCGCCTCGCACAATCCCTGGACTGACAACGGGATCAAAGTTTTCTCCGGCGACGGCTTCAAGCTCACCGATGCGCGCGAACTTGGCATTGAAAAAGAAATTTTCGCTCTCCTGCAGAATGCCTCTGCCGCCGACGACACTGCGCTCAAGATTCCGAAGCCATCTCTCCCGGGCGAAGCCGACCTACGTCATGCGTATGTGAAATCACTGGCGGAAGGTGTGAAGTCCGATCTGAGCAAGCTGCGCGTGCTGGTGGATTGTGCCAATGGCGCAGCCACAGCCGAAGCGCCGGAACTGTTTCGCAATCTAGGCATCCCGGCGACGTTCATCCACGTTTCGCCCGACGGCAAGAATATCAACGAAGGCTGTGGCGCACTGCACCCGGACACATTGGGAAAAACAGTGGCGGAATCCGCCGGCAAATTTGACCTGGGTGTCACTTTCGACGGCGATGCCGACCGCGCCCTGTTCTGCGACGCGACTGGCCGCGTCGTCAACGGCGATGGCGTTCTGCTCGCCGTGGCCCGCGACCTGCACGCACAAGGAAAGCTGAAGGCCGATACCGTTGTCTCCACCACCATGTCGAACATGGGCCTGGAAATCGCGCTGAAGAGTTCAGGCATCCGCATGCTCCGCGCCAACGTCGGCGACAAATATGTGCTGGAAGAAATGCTCAAAACCGGCGCGACTCTGGGCGGCGAACAGTCCGGACACATCATCTTTCGCGACTGCGACGCCACTACCGGCGACGGCCTGCTCACAGCTCTCCGCCTCATGGACATCGTCGTGCGCAGCTGCAAGTCGTTGGGGGAACTGGTCGGCGATCTCAAAGTGTTCCCGCAGAAAATTCAGAACATCCGCGTCCGCGAGAAGATTCCGTTCGCCCAGATCCCGGCCGTCCAGGCAGCGATCGATGCCGCAGAACGCGAACTCAACGGCAACGGCCGCGTCGTTGTCCGCTACTCGGGGACCGAAGCGTTAGCGCGCGTCATGGTCGAAGCCCAATCGAAGGAAAAGATGGAAGCCCTGACAGCCGGAATCGCCGCCGAGATTCAGAAAGCCCTAGGGAACCTCTGAGCAACCATCGATGTTGAAGGCGGCGGGAATTTCAGACCAGCACAGGCCACGAACTCCCCTGTATTGCTCCCAACCTTACCGGAAGCCGCCATACACGCGGCTTTCAGAGACACTACGCCCTCGCCACCGCCAGCCGTTTGCGGTGCAGGTACAGGTTCACCAGGGCAAAGCTGGCGCACAGTCGATGATGGTTCTTCTGAATCCCGCGGTATCGCACCTTCTCGAA
>OBLW0100000675.1_pt1 | contig 29084 bp, 20 predicted proteins | sample 1520161 | NCBI WGS metagenome assembly OBLW01 (sample SAMEA3539309, study PRJEB22396) | soil metagenome | biome: tundra; feature: field; material: soil | place: USA | collected 2010-05 | depth 0.15 m
GCCCGGGCTGGTACTGGAACAGGAACGTGGGCGGGTCGGCCAGCCTGCCGATGCCAAGCGGCCGCTTGATCAGCCTGACCGGCCGGTCGGTGCGCGCGATCTTCCAGTTGCCCTCGCCCATGTGGCTCTGCAGGATCGAGTCGGACGGGAAGTCCATCGCGTACATCTCGGTGAAGTGCGCGTCGCCGATCAGCGTGTGCCCGGCGGACACCAGGCACGCGGTCAGCACGTCGCCTTCGGCCGCATAGCCGTAGCCCTTGGCCATCAGGCTGGAGGCCGCCGCGAGCGGCAGCCGGCTGAACCGGCCGTCGTCGCCGATCGCGTCGAAATGCGCCGTGTAGGCGCCGAATCCGCGGTCAACGAGGATCTTCTCGATCGCCACCTGCATCCGGGCGTGGTCCTGGCGCTCCTCGGCACTCAGCCGCGGGTCGATCTCGAAGTTCGCGTCCTCGAACGCGATGATGCCGGCCGCCTCGTCATCGGTGACCGCGAGCATCCCCCGGTACATGTCGCCCGGCGCGACCGCGAGGATCTCCGGGCCGAGGGACCTGATCAGCGCGCTCTCGTCGACCCTGATGTCTCCCATGTCGTTCATGGCGTAGCCGAAGATCGCGGTTTTCAGCGACTTCCACCCGGTGACCGCCGCCGCGGCCCGCGCCCACCGGCCCACGTCGGCGCGGAACTCCTCGCTCTTCCAGTCGTCGGTGAGCACCGCGAACCGCCGCCCCGCGCGGACCATCGCGTTCGCGGTGTCCTGCGCCCCGTGCACGCCCTGGTTGTAGGTCATGTCGGCCATGTCCCACGCGGGCGTCACGCTCGGCTCGGGCTGGATGTTGGCCAGGCAGATGGGCAGCCGTGACTCCGAGAGCAGCCGGGCGACCCGCATCGCGGGCCCGTAGGTGAGCATCACCACCAGGACACCGTCCAGGTCGGCGTTCTCGAACTCGCGCATCTCGCGTTCCGCGTCCTCGCGGTGCTTGATGGGCTGGCTCGGGATGAACTCGCCCACCTCGGCGAGGTGCGCGGCCAGTTCCGCCGCGTACCCGGCCTGGCGCTGCGCGATGCCCGGAATCATGTCGTCATAGAGGTCCTGCATGATGCCCAGGATCCCGATGCGCGGCTTACGTTCGGTCATCAAGGCTCTTTCTCTCCTCAACGGATCTTTGCGCTGCTGCCGGCGATCGCCATGCGGCGGTCAGCCCCGTGCTTGATCAGCGCTGGCCGTAGTGTTCTTTGTAGCGGCGGTGGAGCGCGTCCACCTGGTCCTGGGTGAGTACCGGCGGATCGCCGTAGGCCCGGGCCAGGTGCACGGTGCGGGCCACGTCCTCGCACATCACCGCGGCCTTGACCGCGTCGCGGCCGCTGCCGCCGACGGTGAACACGCCGTGGCTGCGCATCAGCACGGCGGGGGAGCGGTGGCCGGTGAGGGTGGCCACGATGCCCCGGCCGATCTCGTCGCTGCCGATCAGCGCGAACGGCCCGAGCGGGATCTCCCCGCCGAACTCGTCGGCCATGGCGGTGATCACGCACGGGATGGCCTCGCCGCGGGCGGCCCAGGCCGTCGCGTACGTGGAGTGGGTGTGCACCACGCCGCCGACCTCCGGCATGTGCCGGTAGACGTAGGCGTGCGTGGCGGTGTCGCTGGACGGGCTGTACTCGCCGTCGACGGGTGTGCCGTCCAGGTCGCAGACGACCATCGACTCCGGGGTCAGGTCGGCGTAGCCGACGCCGCTCGGTTTGATCACCAGCAGCGCGGTGTCCGGGACCCGCGCGGACACGTTGCCGGAAGTCCACGCGACCAGATTGTTCTCCACCAGCGCGGCGTGCAGGTCGCAGACCTCGGAGCGGGTCCGCGCCACGGCCGCCGCTGTGGCTGGGTCCATGCTCACGAATCGCCGCCTTTCAGGACGCGGTCGCGCAGGCGGCGCAGCCGGTGCATGACCTCGTTGGTGCCGCGCCCGAAGTAGTCGTGCAGCGTCACGTACTCGGCATACAGTTCGTCGTAGACGGCGGCGCTGGCCGGGTCGGGGGTGTAGACAGCATCGCGCTTGCTGCCCATCACGGCCGCCGCGGCTGGCACGTCCGGGTAGGCGCCCGCCGCGACCGCGGCGTGGATGGCCGAGCCGAGCGCCGGACCCTGGGCCGAGGAGATCAGGCTGAGCGGGCGGTTCAGTACATCCGCGTACACCTGCATCACGAACGTGTCCTTCAGCAGGCCGCCGGCGGCCACCAGTTCGGTGACCGGCACGCCGGCGCCGGAGAAGGCGTCGATGATGACCCGGGTGCCAAACGCGGTCGACTCGACCAGCGCGCGGTAGATGTCCGGGGCCCTGCTGGCCAGGGTGAGTCCCAGCACCGCACCCGACAGGTGAGCATCGACAAGTACGGAGCGGTTCCCGTTGAGCCAATCAAGGGCGATCAGGCCGTGCGCGCCCGCGGGCGACCTGGCCGCCTCTTCGGAGAGCAGGTCAAACAGGGAGATGCCGCGCCGCGCGGCCTCGTCTAGGTAGCCGCCGGGCACCGCGTGCTCGGTGAACCAGGCGAAGATGTCCCCGACGCCGCTCTGCCCGGCTTCGTAGCCCCACTGCCCGGCGATGATGCCGCCGTCCACCACTCCGCACATGCCGGGCACCTCGGCCAGGGTGTCCCCGTTCATCACGTGGCAGGTCGAGGTGCCCATGATGGCGACCATCTGGCCGGGCGCGGTGGCGTTCGCGGCGGGCGGGGTGACGTGCGCGTCCACATTGCCCACGGCGACCGCGATGCCTTCGGGCAGCCCGGTCCAGCCCGCCGCCTGAGTGGTGAGTGACCCGGCGCGGGCACCCAGCGGGGAGACCGGGTGCTCCAGCTTGCCGGCGGCGAAGCCGGCGAACCGCTCGTCGAGTGCGCCGAGGAAGTCACGGTCTGGATAGTGCCCGTCCTGCCAGATGCCCTTGTAGCCAGCGGTGCAGGCGTTCCGTGTCTCGTCCCCGCACAGTTGCCAGATGATCCAGTCGGCGGCCTCGATCCACCGCTCGGCCTGCTGGTAGATCTCCGGGTCCTCATCCAGCAGCTGGAGCGCCTTGGCGAACTGCCACTCCGAGGAGATCTTCCCGCCGTAGCGGCCGATCCAGGGCTCGTCGCGCTCGTGGGCCAGCGCGTTGATCCGGTCCGCCTGCGGCTGGGCCGCGTGGTGCTTCCAGAGCTTGGGATAGCTGTGCGGCCGGCCGGCCATGCCGGGCAACTGGCACAGCGGGGTGCCGTCGGCCGTGGTGGGCATGACGGTGCAGGCGGTGAAGTCGGTGCCGATGCCGATGACCGCGGCGGGATCGATTCCCGCCGTGGCCACGGCGGCCGGCACGGCCTCGCGCAGCACGTCGCGGTAGTCCTCCGGGTCCTGCAGCGCCCAGTCCGGCGGCAGCGGCTCGCCGGTGGCGGCGAGCTTGGCGTCCATGACGCCATGGGCGTACTCGTGGACGGCCGAAGCCAGTTCCGCTCCGTCGCTGACCCGGGCCACCAGCGCCCGCCCGGACAGTGTGCCGAAATCCACCCCGATGACGTATTGGTCGGTGTTGCCCGCTGCATCCAGGCTGTGAGCGCTAACAGCCATCGTCGGCCTGTTTCACTCTGCGTGCTCCTATCCGTGTTGTGAGCCATTCTGCTCCGGTCGGCAGCATGTCAGACCCGTGGTGCTAGCGCCGTGGTGCTAGCGCAGATCGACCGGATACATCTCGGGTGGGCCGGTGCTGGACCGCACCACCAGCCGCGGGGCGACCGGTTCGAGGGCTCGGGCCGGCTCCCGCCCATTGATCAGGTCAACAAGCGCGGCGAGGGCCCGCCGGCCGAGTTCGCCGAAGTTCTGCCGCACGGTGGTGAGCGGCGGCAGGAAGTACGCGGCCTCCGGGATGTCATCGAACCCGACCACGCTGACATCCTCCGGCACCCGCCGGCCGTGCTCGGACAGCGCGCGCAGCAGGCCGAGCGCCATGGGGTCGTTGGCGCAGAAGACCGCCGTCACACTGTGGTCCGCGGCGATCCGGTTGCCGATCTCGTAGCCCGAGGCGGCGGACCAGTCACCGGCCAGGAGGGCAGGTTCCGGCGCCTGCACCTCCTGAAGCGCCAGCCGCCAGCCAGCGATTCGCTCGTGGGCGTCGAAGGTGGAGGCCGGCCCAGCGATATGGTGAACGGTTTCGTGCCCGAGCCCGAGCAGGTGCCGGGTGGCCAGGGCGGCTCCCTCGGCATTGTCCACCGCGACCGACGTGATCGGCGCGTTGGTGCCGCAGCCCACGGCGACCAGCGGAACGTCGCCAGCGACGTCGCTGAGCGCGGCCATGGCCGCGCTCAGCGGCGCGATCACGATGATCCCCTCGACGCCCTGACCGACGAACCGGTCCACCGCCTCCGCCACCGAACGCCGGTCCAGCGATGGCAGGCTGGCGATGGCGACGAAGTAGGTCTCCTGCGCGGCTCCCTCGATGCCGTACAGCATCATGGCCGGCCCGTAGAGCGTCGAGTCGAAGCTGATCACCCCGAGGGTGCGGGTGCGCCGGGTGACCAGGGTGCGGGCAGCGGCGTTCGGCCGGTAGCCGAGTTCGCTGATCGCGGCGAGGACCGTCTCCCTGGTTTCCGGCCGGACATTGGGATGGTCGTTGAGCACGCGCGACACAGTCTGGTGAGAAACGCCGGCCAGCCGCGCGACGTCGGTCATGACCGGCGGCCGCTCGGGCCGGCGTTCGGTTGACGCCACATCTGCCTCCCTCGTCTCAGAGCCCCAGTTTCGCCGCTTCGCCCGGTTGTTGTGTCCGATCCTGCCCTGCCTATTTACGCCGGTGGTACCTGCCCTGCCAGTGTGTCCGTTCTGCGTGCCCGCCCTGTGCGGCCTGTTACCGCTCAGAACGGAGCGTACAAGAGTCGGCCGGCTCTTCACTCGGCGACGGTGGAGCCCCGGACGACTAGCCGGCCGGGCACCGTGTGCACGCCGTGGGACGGCTCGCCGTTGATGGCGGAAAGCAGGTGCTCGGCCGCGACCCGCCCGACATCCACGAGGCACATGTCGACGCTGGTGAGGGACGGCTCAGCGCCGAGCACCATCGGGTCCCAGTTGTCGAAGCCGACCAGGGCGACGTCGTCGGGGACGCGGCAGCCGATCTGCCGCAAGTGGTCTGAGACTCCGCGGGCGATCTGATCGCTGCCGCAGAAGATCGCGTCGACGCCGCGGGACGACCGGAGCAGGACGCTCGCCCCCTGCCGCCCCCAGCGCTCGCTCCACTCGCCGTACAGGACGTCGTTGGGCGAGAACTCAGCCCCTGACTGGGTGACGGCGTCGCAGAACCCACGGGCCCGCTTACGTGCGCACAGGAACCGTTCCGGCCCGGTGATGTGGCCGAAGCGGTGCCGCCCCTGGGCGATCAGGTGCTCGGCGGCGATGCGGCCGCCGCCGACGTCGTCGGGCAGGATGGCGGGCTCGTCACTGTCCAGCGACTGCGTCATGGCGTAGACGACAGGGATGCCGAGGTCCATGCCGATGCTCGGCCGCGGCTCGATGCGCCGGCCAGCCACGATCAGCCCGTCTGCCTGGCGGTTGAGCAGCATCTCCACGTACTGGCGCTCCCGCTCCGGGTCATCGCGGGTGTCGCACATGAACACAGAGATCTGCCCGGCGCCCAGCGCGTTCTCGGCGCCGAGCATGACTGGGATGCTGAACCGGCCGAAGCTGTCGGTGGTGATCACGCCGACGGTGTACGTCCGTCCGACGAGCAGTCCCCGGGCCAGCATGTTCGGGGCGAAACCCAGTTCGTGGGCCGCCGCCGCGACCCTTTCCCTGGTCTCGGAGCGCAGCTTGCCCTGGCCGTTCAGGGCTTTCGACGCGGTGCCGATCGAGACGTCTGCCAGCGCCGCGACGTCCCGGATGGTGACGCGCCTCGACTCGGATCCCCGGTGCGGCAAACCGCTGTGTCCTGAACCGCTGTGTCCTGAACCGCTGTGCTCCAAACCCCTAGGAGGCAAACGCTTGCTCCATCATTTCTACCGTCCCACGGTTGGGAGATCCGTAGTCAAAATGCAACTATACAGGCTTGACGCCCTCCATCACGAGTCCTACCTTGCTGGGAAAAGGATTTCCTCTTACCCAATCGACCTATCGCAGCCATGTCGGAAGGCGGAGCAGCACAGGTGATCACTGCCGGTGAAGGTCGAGCGGCCCCCGGGCCGGTGTGTCCCACCGCGGCTGCGGCCGTGGCGCACCGGCCCCTCGGCCGGGACAGTGTCACGCTGGCCAGCGGACTGCTCCACGCATGGCAGCAGCGAAATCTCGAGATCAGCCTGCCGCTGGCGCTGCGGCAGCTGGAGACCGCGGGCAACCTCGCGAATCTGCGCCTCGCGGTCAGCGGGGTCGGCCAGGGGTACCGGGGACCGCGGTTCATGGACTCTGACCTGTACAAGACCCTGGAGGCGATCGGCTGGCAGCTGGCCCGCACCGCGGCCCCGGGTCTGGCCGAGTTCGCGGGCGAGGCGACGGCGCTGCTGGAGAAGGCGCAGCAGCCCGATGGGTACCTGAACTCCTACGGTCAGGTCACCGGCGCGCCGCGGTACGCGCGGCTGGCCTCCAGCCACGAGCTGTACTGCGCCGGTCACCTCATCCAGGCCGCGGTCGCCTGCCACCGGGGGGCCGGCCTGACCGGCTTGCTCGGCGTGGCCAGGCGGTTCGCTGATCATCTCGTCGAGACGTTCCTGGGCACCCAGGGTGGTCTCGACGGCCACCCGATTGTCGAGACCGCGCTGGTGGAGCTGCACCGGGAGACCGGTCACCAGCCGTACCTCCAGCTGGCCAGCCAGTTCGTCGAGCAGCGTGGCCATGGGCTGATCGGCGATTCCGGGTTCGGCCGCCGCTACCTCCAGGACTACTGGCCGGTCCGCGAGTCGGTCACCGAAGAGGGCCATGTCGTGCGGGCTCTCTACCTGGAGGCCGGGATCGCCGACGTCGCAGCCGAGACCGGCGACTCCGAATTGCTGGCCACATCCGCGGCCCGCTGGGATGACATGGTCGGCGCCAAGACGTACCTCACCGGCGGTAACGGGTCGCGTCACTCCGGGGAGAGTTTCGGGGACCGCTGCGAGCTGCCGCCGGATCGCGCCTACAACGAGACCTGCGCGGCCATCGCGAGCTTCCAGTGGAGCTGGCGGCTGCTGCTCGCGACCGGCGAGAGCAAGTACGCCGACCTGATGGAGCGGGTGCTCTACAACACGTTCGCGGCAGCGACGTCCACCGACGGAAACCGGTTCTTCTACGTCAACCCGCTGCAGCGGCGCGACGATCACTTCGAGGAGGACGATCCAGGGCGCCGCCGCGAGTGGTTTTCCTGCGCGTGCTGCCCGCCCAACATCATGCGCCTGGTGGCGTCGCTGCAGTACTACATCGCGACGGTGGCCGACGACGTGCTGTACATGCACCAGTTCCCGGCGGCGACGATCGCCGCCCCGCTGCCCGATGGTCCCCTCGAAGTGGAGGTGGAAAGCGACTACCCGTGGTCGGGCGCGGTCACCATGCACGTGCGCAGCGCCCCGCCTGGCTCCTGCGGTCTGGCGGTCCGCATTCCCGGCTGGTGCACGGACGCCCGGCTGCGCCTGAACGGCCGGCCGGTGCAGCCCGGTCCCGCCGACCGCGGCTACCTGGTCCTGCGGCGGCAGTGGCAGCCAGGCGACGTCCTGGTGTGCGACCTGGATGTCAGGCCGCGGCTGACCTATCCCAGCCGGCGAATCGACGCCACGGCCGGGATGGTCGCCATCGAGCGAGGCCCCCTCGTGTACTGCTTCGAGCAGGCTGACCAGCCTGCCGGGCTGAGCATCGAGGATCTCGCCATCATTCCCGGCGCCCTGCTTGAGCGCGAGGACACAGTGCCCGGCATCGGGCGCACCATCTTCATCGAGGCCAGTGCGGTCGCGCTGCCGCCCGCGCGTCCCGGCGGGCTTCCCTACCTCCCGATACCGAACACACCAATACGCAACGATGGCGCGGCACCTGATCACGTCATCGCGACCGCGGTGCCCTATCTGCACTGGGACAACCGCGACGGCCGGGCCATGCGGGTCTGGATGCCCTGTGTCTAAATCAAAAGTTCGCGTTATTCAACCTACCCCCCGGTGGTCACCGTGGGCCTGACCTGCACCGACCGCTCACCCGGACCCTACGGGCCCGGGTTCGACAGCCGGTTTTGAATAACGCTCCGGGCTCTTCAACCTGAGAGGTATTCATCAAATGCAATGGCGCAATAGACGAACGAAAGTCCTCGCGGTCGGCGTGGCCGGCGCCGTGGCCCTGCTGTCCGCGGCGTGCGGCGGCTCGTCCGGTTCCTCGACGGCCTCATCGAAGAATTTTGGTGTCGGCGCGACCGGAACGGTGCAGTTCTGGGCCCGCCAGGCCACGGACGGCCCGGCCAAGGCCTTGGTCGCCGCGTTCAACGCGAGCCACAAGAACCTGAAAATCGTGCTGCACCTGACGCCGCCCAACGATGACACGAGCCAGCTGGCCACCGCGATCCGGGCCGGCTCGGTGCCCGACGTGGTCGGGCTGAACGACATTGACGTGCCGTCGTTCGCCCGCGAGAACGCGCTGATGAACATCACCCAGTACGTCAACGCGCTGTCATACAAGAGCTCGCTGAGCCCGGGCCACCTGCAGCTGGCCACGGTGGGCAGCAAGTACTACGGCGTGCCCTACCTGGCCGACCTGTCGGTGCTCTGGTACAACAAGACGCTCTTCAAAGAGGCCGGGCTGAACCCCAGCGACCCGCCGGCCTCTTACGCTCAGATCGTGTCGGACGCCGAGAAGATCAACGCGCTGGGCCACGGCATCTCGGGCTTCTCGTTCGCGGGCGACTGCCAGGGATGCCTGGGCTTCACCATGCTGCCGTCGCTGTGGGCGGCCGGGCAGCACATGATCAGCGGGCCGCTCGGCAGTCAGAAGGCCAACGTGGCGGGCGACGCGCCGCTCAAGACGATGCTGTCGGCCTACCGGACGATCTGGGCCAAGCACCTCGCACCCGTGGCCGACCAGACGCAGACCGGCCTGACCTGGGGCAAGGACTTCGAGGCCGGCAAGGTGGGCATCCTGCCCGGTGACTACGGTTTCGCCGCCGCGTTCACCACCCCCGCGCAGCACGCCGAGTTCGCCGACGCGCCGCTGCCCGCCGTCAACGGCGGCGCCTACAGCACCTTCGACGGCGGGGACGACTTCGTCATCCCGGCCGGCGCCCCGAACGCGTCAGGGGCGTGGGAGTTCATCAAGTGGGCGCTCGACTCGCAGCAGCAGGTCAAGTACCCCTCGGAAGGCATGACGCCGATCCGCTCCGACGTGCTGACCCCCTCCTTCGCGGCCACCAATCCGTATGACGCCGTGGCCCTGAGGGCACTCGCGAAGGGATCCGTGGAGTACACCCTGGCCTACGACGCGGTCTTCAACGAGCCGGGATCGCCGTGGTTCAAGATGTTCGAGGAGGCGGTCTACAGCGGCAACGTGAATGCCGGGATCCAGCAAGGGCAGACCAATGTCCAGAGCACGCTGGACACCGTGAAGAGCTGATGGTGGCGACGCAGACAGCCGACGCGCCGCCGGCGGAGCGCACCCTCCGCCGGCGGCGGTCTACAGCCGAAGCCCGCCGGACCACCCGGACGGGCCTCGTGCTGGTCTCGCCTGCGGTGCTCTTCGTCAGCGTCTTCGCGCTGTTCCCGCTCGGGTTCGGGGTGTACATCTCGCTGACGAACTGGCCGCTGGTCGGGCCGTACCACTTCATCGGCCTTTCGAACTACCAGGCGCTGGTGCACAACTCGGTGTTCTTGCAGTCCATCGAGTTCACCCTGAAGTACACCGGGATCGTCACCATCCCGATCTTTGTCTTCGGTTATGCCCTGGCGGTGTTCGTCCGGGCCAACCGGCGCGGGTCGACGGTGTTCCGCACGATGATCTTCCTTCCGTACATCGTCGGGCTGGTGGCGGAGAGCTTCATGGCGGTCGTCGAACTGCAGCCGGACTCCGGATCGGTGAACTTCGTGCTGGCCAAGTTCGGCATCGTGAAGGACTCAACCGCATGGCTGGTGCACACTGGGCTCGCCCTGACCGCGATCAGCATTCTGGTGATCTGGTTCGCCGCGGGGCTGACCATGATGCTGCTGATGGCCGGCATGCAGGGCATCCCGACGGAGTTGTATGAGGCGGCCCGGGTGGACGGCGCCTCATGGTGGAGTGCCGAACGGCGGCTCACGCTGCCGCTGCTGCGCCGGTCGATCGCGCTGAGCCTGATCATCTCAGTGGTCTACTCGTTCCTCGCGTTCAACCAGTTCTTCATCATGACCGACGGCGGCCCGGGCACCAGCACGGTGCCGGTGGTGATGGCGATTTTCCAGACCGCCTTCGCCCAGATGGACGTGGGCCTGGCCAGCGCGATGTCGGTGGTCCTCATCGTCGTGGTCGGGCTGATCACCTTCCTTCAATTCCGCTTCCTCCAGGGGGACGACGCCTGATGGCAGCAGTGTCAGTGAAGCCAGCACCGCGCAGCCGCCGGGGCCGCACCGGCCGGGTGGCGTTCGTCTGGTACCTCACCGCTGGCGTGGCGATCAGTGCGGTGTTCGTGCTGCCCCTGCTCTGGGAGGTATTCCGGTCACTCCAGCCCGAGTCCGCGGTGACCGCGCCACCGTCCACCGCGACGTTCGGGCACCTGACCTTCGCGAACTACCGGACCCTGCTGTCCGGGCAGGACGACATCATCCGCAACGTCATCAACAGCCTGATCGTCGGCGTGCTCACCGCCGCGGTGACCTCCCTGGTGGCCCTGCTGGCTGGCTACGGGTTCGCGCTCTTCCGGTTCCGCGGGTCGGGGCTCGTCTTCGGCCTGGTGCTGGTGGCCTTCATGATCCCGTTCCAGGCGGTGCTGACCCCGCTCTTCCTTGAGCTGCACTTTCTCCACCTGCTGAACAGCCTGGTCGGCCTGGCGCTCTTCTACACCACCTTCAATCTCCCCATCGGGGTCTACGTGATGCGGAACAGCTTTCTCCAGGTGCCGCGGGAACTCGTGGATGCGGCCAGGGTGGATGGTGCGTCGGTGACCAGGACACTGGTCTCCGTGTTCCGCCCGCTGGTGATGCCAGGGATCGCCACCACGGCGCTGTTCGCGTTCCTGTTTTCCTGGACCGAGTTCCTCGGGGCGCTGAGCTTCCTGACCAACGACAGCCTGTACACCCTGCCGGTCGCGCTCAGCAACGTGGAGACCGGGACCTACGGCTCGGTCAATTACGGCCTGCTGCTGTCTGGCGCGGTCATCGCGATGATCCCGTGCATCATCGTCTACGTTGCGCTGCAGCGTTTCTACGTCCGTGGCCTCGTCTCGGGGGCACTGAAGGGCTGACCGCCCCCCCGGGTGGCACCCGAGCGTACTGTCGGCCTTTTGGGATTCGCGAGGACCGGAAGGAAGAGCCCCGTGGCCCGACGAGGAGCGCTGGTCGGTGCGGCCGCCATGGTCGTGGCGGCGGCCGTGGCCGGCCTGGCCGTCGCCGCGCTGGGTCCGGGAAAGGCGGCCGGCCATTCCGCGTCGGCCACCCGCGTGGCGGCCGTTCCTTCGGGGCCTGCCACCCGCGGCGGAGCCAGCAGGACGAGCGGCCCGGCGACATTCTCCGGTCCTGATGGCGTCGAGGCCCGGTGGGTGATCGAGGAAAACAAGCGCCCGGGCTCCACGGCATGGCAGATCCACGGCGCACGCGGCAGCATCCAGGGCTTCGCCGGCCAGGTCTACGCCCAGCCGGGACAGCGGGTGACCCTGTACGTCACGACATCAGCTGCCACGTTCCGGGCTGAAGCGTTCCGGATGGGCTACTACCAGGGCCTAGGTGCCCGCCTGGTGTGGGAATCGGCCCCGGTCGCCGGGAAGGTCCAGCCGCCCTGCCCGGTCGCGGCGGGCGTCAACATGGTGGCCTGCGACAACTGGACGTCCTCGGTCAGCTTCACCATCACCTCCGCGTTCGTCCAGGGTGACTACCTGATCAAGCTGGTGGGCAGCGGGGCCCAGCAGAGCTATGTGCCGCTCACCATCTGGGATCCGGCCAGCACCGCCACCTATGTGATCAAAAACGACGTCTTCACCTGGCAGGCGTGGAACCCCTACGGCGGATACGACTTCTACGCCGGCCTGGGCAGCTGCCCGGCCGGTGGCTATCCGCTCTGCTCGCGGGCGCGGGTGGTGTCCTATGACCGGCCCTACGCGGCCGAGGAGGGATCCGGGAACTTCCTGACCCTGGAGTACCCGCTGGTCCAGTGGGCGGAGGAACATGGCCTCGACGTCACCTACGCGACTGACCTCACCGTCGACCAGCACCCGGGCTACCTGCTGCACCACCGGGTGCTGCTCTCGCTCGGCCACGACGAGTGCTGGTCGCTGAGCGAGCGGCAGGCCGCCGTCGCCGCGCGGGGCGCGGGTGTCAACATCGTCTTCTTCGCCGCGAGCCCCGTGCTGCGGCACGTCCGGGTGCAGTCCTCGCCGCTGGGGCCCGGCCGTGAGGTGGTCGACTACCGGGATTCGCAGGCCGATCCGCTGGACGGCCAGGGCAGCCCGCTCCAGGTCACCGGGAACACCTGGGGGTCGCCGCCCGCCAGCTGGCCGGAAGATGGCTTTGTGGGCGACTCCTACGCTGGGTTCCTCGAGCCCGGCCTGTTCATCAGCCTGGTGGTCTCCGACGCCTCCGGATGGGTCTTCCAGGGCACCGGCCTGCACAACGGGTCAGTGCTGCCCGGGGTCATCGGCTCCGACGTGGATCACTACGACGTGTCCCTGGACCCCGGCAGCGTCCAGATATTCAGCCACTCCCCGATCGCGGCGAATCTGGGCCAGACCGACCTGGGCGCCTTCTACTCAGACATGACCTACTACACCGATCCGGAGACCGGGGCCGGCGTTCTGGATAGCGGGACCAACAACTGGATCCCGGCCCTGACCAACGACCACAGTGGCTGCGGCGCCGGGACCGGCCCATGCGTCTCCGCCGTCCTGCAGCAGATCACCGGCAACATCATGCGGGTCTTCGGCCAGAGGCCGGCTGAGCGGACCGAGCCGTCCGTGGCCAACTGGCGCCAGGTGACGGGCCAGTGAGCGTTATTCAAACCCGGCCGTCGAACCCGGGCCCGTAGGGTCCGGGTGAGCGGTCGGTGCCGGTCAGGCCCACGGCGACCACTGAGGGTAGTTTGAATAACGCGAACTTTTGAATAAGACACAGTGAGCGTTCAGGTCGGCGGCCGGATCAGAACGAGAGCCCGCCCGGGCGCTCGTTGCGATCGGCAATCAGCCCGGCCAGGGTCGCTATGGCGATCTCGGCGGGGGTCCGTGAGCCGATGTTCAGCCCGATCGGCCGGTGCACCCGCGCGATCTCGGTGGGCGGCACGCCGAGTTCGGTGAGCGCGGGAATGTGCGGCGCCGGGTGCCGGGGGTTGCCCATGATGCCGATCCAGCGTGCCTTGCTGGCCAGCGCATCACGCAGCACGATACCCAGTTCAGGCCGGTGGTGGTCGGTCAGCACGACGTCGGCGGTGTCGTCGAGGTACCCGTCGGTGCTGCTGACCACGGTGACGCCAGGACGGCTCGCCGATCTGGCCCGCTGTGGGTCGGGTTCGACGAGCACCGGGCGGAAGCCAGCGTCCCGTCCGTAGCGCAGCAGGTACTCGGCGACCGGGGAGGCGAACACCGCGATGAGCGTGCGCTCCGCCCCGGGCCAGGGAGCATGGCCATGCGCGACGTCGTCAGCGGACGGCGGATGACTGTGCGCGGCGTCGCAGTGTCCGCCATCACGGGGCTGGCCATCACGGGGCTGGCCATCACGGGCCGGATCGTCGACCGGGTGGGTCATGCTGTCGAGCTTGCCACGGCCGGGTGCGCCTGGCGATGCCTGGACTTGATCACCAAGGGTACCTTGTATGTAACTAATCGTTATGACTCTACGCAGAGGCGGAGACGGAGGGTCGGCGGATATGAGGCTGCCAAGCTCCATCGGCGGTCGGCTGCGGACCGGCTTTGCCCTGTTCGTGGTGCTGCTCGCGGCCGCGGGGGTGGTCGTCTACGCCGGGATGGGGCGCCAGCAGGGGGCGGTCAGGCAGCTCAACGATCAGGCCTACGTCCTGCGGCGTAACACCAGCGATCTGGCCAACGACTTCGCCAACGGCCAGCTGGCCATCGCCAACTACGAACTCACGTTCGAGTCGCACTTCCTGTTCCTCTATGACGCGGACAGCTCCTCTTTCGCCTCCGATCTGATCCTCATGCGCCGCAACGCCCCCAGCGGCATGCGAAGTCTCATCGACCGGCAGGGCCAGGCGGGCCAGGCCTGGTTCACGCTCGCCAACCAGATCATCGATGATCCGGCCTACACCTCCGCGGACACGGCGCGCACGGACACCGGGTGGGCGACCAGCGAGCGGTTCAAGGCGGCCAACTCCGCCATGCTGACGAGCATCGGCGTCACCATCACCCGGCTCATCCGGCAGAGCAACAGCGCCCTGAGCGTCGGCCTGACCTGGAGCGCCGCCGTGCTCGCGGTCGCGGTGGTGCTCGGGCTGGCCATCGCGTTCGGCACCATGCGCGGCACCCTGGGGCCGCTGCGCCGCCTCACCGCGACCGTCAACCGGCTCACCGCGGGCGACCGCGAAGCCCGCATCCGGGTGTCGGGGCCACGGGAACTCCGGGACGTCGCCCTCGCGGTCAACGCGCTGGCCGACGAGAGCGACCGGCTGAGCGAGCTGGAGGCCAGCCGGACCCGGCTGCGCGCGATGGCGACGGAAGCGGGCTTCAGCATCCGGGAGCATCTGCACGCCGCCGACGTCGTCAGTGCGGCGCTCGCGGCGCTCGAGGAGAATCTGGACGCCGACCTCGTGTACCTGTACCTGATACGGGACGGGAAGATGTGCCCGCCAGAGGGCCATGAGCATGACTGGCTGTTTCCGCCCACGTTCATCGACGATCGTCCCCTTGCTTCCTTCCAGCTGATGGACAGCTTGCTCCGGAGACAATCCAGCCATGTGAACCAGGATGTGTCTGGCCCGGAAGGCGATGAGCTGCGGCCGGAGGTACGTGAGCCGATGCGTCGGATCGGCGTCGTGTCACACCTGCTCACGCCGTTCGGGGTCGGCTCTGAGCTGCTCGGGATGATCACCGCCGACCGGCTGCAGGCCGGCCATCCCTGGACGGTGGCCGAGGTCGACGCGGTGGAGTCGATCGCGGCCGATCTCGGGCGCGGGCTGCATCATGCCCGCCTGTATGAGGAGGAGAACCGCCTGGTCGGGGAGCTGAAGTCCATCGACCGCGCGAAGTCTGACTTCGTCGCGACCGTGTCGCACGAGCTCCGCACCCCGCTCACCAGCATCAAGGGCTATATGGAGATGCTGCTGGACGGGGACGTGGGCGAGCTCAGCTCCGAGCAGGAGCGCACGCTCGCGACGGTCAACCGGAACGCGACCAGGCTGCAGGATCTGATCGAGGACCTGCTCACGCTCTCGGCGATCGAGGCGGGCACGTTCACCACGGTGACGGCGCCGGCCAACCTGACGGAGATCATCACCCGGGTCGCCGAGGACATTCAGCCCGCCGTATCGAAGAAGAGCATCACCCTGACGATGACCTGTCCCGGCGACGGCCTGGTGGTGAACGGGGACGCCAAGCAGCTCACCCGGGTGGTGACGAACCTTCTGTCCAACGCGGTGAAGTTCACTCCCTCGGGTGGCCAGGTCGGGGTGACCGCGGAGGAGGCCGGCGGCTGGGCCGTGGTGTCTGTCGCGGACAGCGGCATCGGCATCCCGGAGGCGGACCAGGAGGGCCTCTTCACGCGCTTCTTCCGCGCCTCGAACGCGACGGAACACGCCATTCCCGGTACCGGTCTCGGCCTGGCCATCGTCCAGACGATCGTCGCCGCGCACGGCGGGGAAATCAGCTTCCAGTCGCAGGAAGGCGAGGGGACGACGATCAGCATGCGGCTCCCGCTGGCCGAACTCGCTGCTCCGGACGCGCCGGCGGACCACGAAGCCGCTCACGACGCCCCATCGCTGCATGGTGCGTCAGCGACCTGGGCAGGCCCAGTGATCTGAGCCCCGGAACTCTTAGCGAACTACGTAGAGTAATATATCTATTACTATGAGCGAAATGTAGTGCGGACCTGGATTCCAACCGGACGGCCCGCCCACGTGCTCCTGGCGAGCGGGAGTGGAAGGCCTGCACATGAGACCTAGCTCCATGACCAGCCGGCTATGGCGTGGCTGCGTCGTGTTCGCCCTGCTGGCCGTCGGAGCCGGGGCTCTCGTCTACGCCGGTGTCAGGTATCAGAACGCGGCGATCAGCAACGAAGTCAACAACATCCATCCCCTCGAGATCACCACCCTCGAGATCCGGGCCGACTTCGCCGAAATCCAGGCGTCGATGGGCGCCTACGTACTGACCCGGCAGCCACTGGTCCTCGTCTTCTATCGGACGTCCCGCGGTCAACTGGAGGCGGCGCTCGACCAGGTAGCCGGCCGTGCGGAGGCGCAACTGCGGCCCAACGTGATCGCCCAGCAGCGCGCGCTGGCGACGTGGCTGGCCTTCGCCGCCCGGATACAGGCCCTGCCGGCCGGTGACCCCGCGCTGGTCACGGTGTCAGCCGAGAGCTTCCCAAGCGCCTTCGCCTTCGACGCGGCGAACAGCCGGATGCTGGACCAGTTGCAGGCCGAGGGCAAGATCGCGCTCAACAACGCCAGGCAGGTACTGGCCAGGACGGTCGCCTGGAGCGGTATCCTCGCCGGGCTCGCCCTGCTGCTCGCCTTGCTGGCCGCGTTCGGCACTATACGCAGCATCACGAAGCCGCTGCGCGGCCTGACGTCGACGGTGCACCGCCTCTCCGCCGGCGACCACGCGGCCCGCGCCGACCTGACCGGGTCCCTGGAGGCCCGCGCGGTGGCGCAGTCGGTCAATACGCTGGCCGACGAGAGCGACCGGCTGCGCGGGGCGGAGGAGGAACACTCCCGGCTGCGCGCGATGGCCCGGGAAGTGGGGTTCAGCATCCGGGAGCATCTGCACGCCGCCGACGTGGTCAGTGCGGCGCGCGCCGCACTGGACGAGAATCTGGACGCCGACGTCGTGTACCTGCACGTGATGCGGGACGGGAAACTGGGGGCGCCGGAGGGTCACGAGCATGACTGGCTGCTTCCGCCCAATTTCCTGGCCGACGTTCCCCTGGGCACGTTCCGGATGCTGAGCGACGTGCTGCGGAATCAATCCAGCCTGGTGATCCAGGATGTGAGTGGCGCGGACGGCGATGAGCTTCGGCCGCAGGTACGTGAGCCGCTGCGCCAGGCCGGCGTCGTGTCACTGCTGGTCACGCCGTTCGGGGTCGGCGCTGAGCTGCTGGGGATCATCCTCGCCGGACGGCTGCACCCCGGCCACCCCTGGACGGCCGCCGAGGTCGACGCGGTGGAGTCGATCGCGGCCGATCTCGGGCGGGGACTGCATCATGCCCGCCTGTATGAGGACGAGAACCACCTGGTCGAAGAGCTGAAGTCGGTCGACCGGGCCAAGTCCGATTTCGTCGCGACCGTGTCGCACGAGCTCCGCACCCCGCTGACCAGCATTAAGGGCTACACCGAGATGCTCATGGACGGGGACCTGGGCCAGCTCCCCGCCGAGCAGGAGCGCACGCTCGCGACGGTCAACCGGAACGCGACCAGGCTGCAGGACCTGATCGAGGACCTGCTCACGCTCTCGGCGATGGAATCGGGCACGTTCACCACGGTGATGGCGCCGGCCAACCTGGCGGACATCATTACCCGGGCCGGCGAGGACATTCAGCCCGCCGTGGCGGCCAAGGACATCACCCTGACGATGGCGTGTCCCGGTGACGGCCTGGTGGTGAATGGGGACGCCGGGCAGCTCGCCCGGGTGCTGACGAACCTTCTCTCCAACGCGGTGAAGTTCACTCCCTCGGGTGGCCAGGTCCGGGTGACCGCGGAGACGGCCGGCGGCTGGGCCGTGGTGTCCGTGGCGGACAGCGGCATCGGCATTCCGGTCGCGGACCAGGAAGGCCTCTTCACCCGCTTTTTCCGTGCCTCGAACGCCACGAAACGGGCTATCCAGGGCACCGGTCTCGGCCTGGCCATCGTCCAGACGATCGTCGCCGCGCACGGCGGGGAAATAAGCATCCAGTCGCAGGAAGGCGAGGGCACGACCGTCAGCGTGCGGCTCCCGCTGACCGAACCCGCTGCCCCGGACGCGCCGGCGGACCAGGAAGCCGCCCTGCGCCACGCCTCCCCGAGGCTTGGTGTGCGGTCATGAGGCTCCGTGGCTCGATCGTCAGCCAGCACCTGATTGCCTTCGCCGTGTTCGCCGTCCTCATCGCGGCCGCGGCGATTGTCGGCTACGCGGGGCTGGCCCACCAGGATTCGGCGAACAGGCAGCTGACCGGGCGCGACTACGTGCTCCAGCAGGCCGTCGGCCAGATGCAGCAGGACTTCACCACCAGCCAGCTGTCCATCAGCAGCTTCGCGCTGTCCGGTCGCCGTGCTTCGCTGCGCCCCCTGCCCGCCGCCCGGGAGGGCTTTGCCGCGAGGCTCGGCACGCTCCGGGCGCACACTCCCAGTAACTTGCGCGGCCTGGCCGCCGAGCAGGTAGCCACCGGACAGCAGCTCTTCGCCGTGGCCGACACGATTGCTGGGCTCCCCCCGGGCTCCGCGGCGGCCCGGGCCCTGGCCGCCCGGGCCGACCTTCTCGCCTCGACATACAACGCGGCCAGCAACGCCATGCAAGCGAGCCTGGCCGGTCAGGTCAGGCAGCTCACCGCGGACAGCAAGCACGCTCTCAACGTCGGCCTGGCCTGGAGTGCGGCCGCGATCGCGGCCGCCGTGCTGCTCGTGGTGGTGCTCATACTCAGCACGATCCGCGGCATCACGGGACCACTGGGCAGCCTGGCCGCCGCCGTGCGCCGGCTGACCTCGGGTGAGCATGCCGTCCGGGTGAAACTGGCGGGATCGGCTGAGGTGCGCGAGGTGGCCAGGTCGGTGAACACCATGGCGGACGAGAATGACCGCCTCCGCGGGCAGGAACGGGAGCATGCCCGGCTCCGGGCGCTGGCCCGGGAAGCCGGCATCCGCGTCTGTGTGCCGCTGCGGGCCGAGGATGTTCTGCGCGAGGCGTCCAGTGCCATTACCCAGTGCGTACCCAGTGATCTGGCCGTGCTGCGGCTGGTCGAAGATGAGTATCCCCGATACGCCGAATGGGCCCGCCAGGACTGGCTGCCGGTCAAGCTCCTCAAGGATCTGAACCCTGGCTTCAATGAGTGGGCGAACGGGCTGCTCCAGACCCAGTCCAGCGAGGTGATCCAGGACGTGCGCGGCCCAGAAGGCGAGATCATCCCGCCCGCCATCCGGGAGCCCCTGCTCCGCCAGGGAGTCGTGGCGCACCTAGCTACTCCGTTTGGCATCGATTCCGAGCTGCATGGGATCGTGGAACTCGAGCGGACCCAGCCTGGGCACCCATGGACACCAGCCGAGGTCGACTGCATTCAGTCGATAGCCGCCGATATCGGCCGTGGGCTGAAGCAGGCCCGCATGTATGAGGCCGAGAACGGCCTGGTGAAGCAGTTGAAGGGCCTGAACGCCACCAAATCCGACTTCTTCGCTACCGTCTCACACGAGCTCCGCGCGCCGCTCACCAGCATTGAGGGGTACCTGGAGATGCTCAGGGACGAGGACGCGGGCCCGGTCACCGCCGCGCAAGAACGGATGCTGGAGGCGGTCGGCCGCAATGCGGTCAGGCTGCGGAACCTGTTCGAAGACCTGTTCACGCTGTCGAAGGTTGAGTCAGGCGCCTTCCAGGCCGTGCTGCGCCCGGTGAACTTGCTGGATGTCGTCCGCGACGCCGCCCAGGTCTTGCAGCCCTCCGTGGCCGGCACCGGGCTCACCCTGACCGTGACATGCGCCGACGAGAGACTCATTGTCAACGGAGACGTCAGCCAGCTCGACCGGGTGGTGATGAACCTGCTCTCGAACGCCGCGAAATTCACTCCTCCAGGCGGGCGGATCGAACTCGCGGTCGCCCGTGATGGGGACACCGCGGTGCTGAGCGTCGCCGACACCGGTATCGGCATTCCCGAGAAAGATAAAAGGGCCCTCTTTGGCCGCTTCTTCCGGGCATCGAACGCGGTCCGGCGGTCCATAGCCGGCACGGGCCTCGGTCTGGCCATTGTCAGCAGCATCGTCGCCGAGCACGGCGGCGACGTGGCCGTCCATTCGACGGAGGGCGTGGGTACGACGTTCACCGTCCGGCTCCCGCTGTTGCCCGCGGAGGCTCTGGTGGCCGAGCTGTCTACCGGCCCGGTTCCCCGCTGATCAAAGTCTCGACGGCCGAGCGCAGCGCAGTGAGGCGCACGGCCGCGGCGGCCCGGGCCGCCGCCAGGCTCCGGCCGGCGGTCAGCTCGACGACCTCCAGGTAGGCCTTCAGCTTCGGCTCCGTGCCGCTCGGCCGGATGACCACGCGGGCGCCGGTGAGCCAGTAACGCAGCACATCGGCCGGTGGCAGTCCGCCGCGGCCGGTGGCGAGGTCGGCTGATGAGATCACGGGCTGGCCCGCTAGCGCAGTCGGCGGATCGTGCCGCAGTTCGGCCATGACACCCGCTGGCCGCCGGGCGGCCAGCGTCAGCTGCGCGGTCAGGTGCACGCCGTGCGTTGCCTCAAGCGCGTCCCAGCGGTCGAGCAGCGATTGCCCGGCCGATCTGGCCCCTGCGACCAGGGCCAGCACGGCCAGGGCGGCACTGATCCCGTCTTTGTCCCGGACCGTGTCACCGACCGCGTACCCGAGCGCCTCTTCATAGCCGAACACGAAACGGCTGTCCGGCGCGTACTCGCCCGCCCGCACGATCCACTTGAAGCCGGTGAGTGTCTCCGCATAGCGGACGCCTGCCGCAGCGGCGATCTTGGAAAGCATCGTGGAGGAGACCACCGTCGTCGCGACCAGCCGGTCCTGCGCCAGTGTGCCCCCGGCCTGGGTGCCCCCTGCGGTCTCCCCGAGGAGGTAAGCACCGAGCAGGGCGCCCAGCTGATCGCCGGTGAGCATCCGCCAGCCGCCATCGGTGAGCGGGTCGGGAACCGCGACGGCTAGCCGGTCGCCATCGGGGTCGTTGGCCAGCACCACGTCCGCCCCGAGCCTGCGGGCATCCGCCAGAGCCAGGTCAAGGGCTCCCGGCTGCTCCGGGTTGGGCAGGGCGACGGTCGGGAAGTCGGGATCGGGATCCGCCTGGGCCGCGACCACGTGCGGGGCTGGGAAGCCCGCGCGGGTGATGGCGCGGACCGCGAGGCGGCCGGCCACGCCGTGCAGGGGCGTGTAGACGACGCGGAGCGTCCGGCCGGCCGGACCCCCGCCTTCGGCCAGGGACCCACCGTCGGCCGCCGAGCTCTCCATGATGGCTTCCAGGTAAGCCTGGGCCACCTCGTCGCCATGGTGGATGACTAGCGGGCTGGTGGCGGGCCCGGCCCGAATCTGCGACAACGGGCCGAGGGCCCGGATGGCCGCCGCGATCTGCACGTCGTCGGGCGGCACGATCTGCGCTCCGTCGCCGAGGTAGAGCTTGTAGCCGTTGTCCGCCGGCGGGTTGTGGCTGGCCGTGATCATGACGCCGGCCGCAGCGGACAAGTGGCGGACCCCGAACGCGAGCAGCGGGGTCGGGCAGCGGCCGGGCAGCTGGTGGACCCGGATGCCCGCCCCGGTGAGCACGGAGATGACCTCGTCGGCGAATTCCGCCGATCGGTGCCGGGCGTCCCAGCCGACGACCACGCCGGCCTGGGCCGCTCCGGGGCGGCGCTGCCGTAGCCAGCCAGCCAACGCGGCGGTCGCGCTCCGGACTACCGCGCGGTTCATCCGGTTCGGGCCGCCGCCGATGGCACCGCGCAGACCGGCAGTGCCGAACTTCAGCCGCCCCGCGAACCGGTCGGTGAGTTCGGCGCTGGCCACCCTGCTGCGCTGGTCAGTTCCGCTGCTCTCGGTGAGCAGCGCCCGCACCTCGGCCCGGTCATCGGGATCCGGGTCGTCGGCTATCCAGGCCTGCGCGCGCGCCCGGAGATCGGCGGGAACCATATCACACCCACGGCAGCACGCTGGCCAGCAGCGTGCCCATCTGATCGGCAGCGGCCTTGCCTGCCGCGACCACCTCGGCGTGGTCGAGGCCGTGCGGCGCTAGTCCCGCCGCGAGGTTGCTGACCAGTGAGATCGCGGCCACCTCGGCGCCCAGGTGGCGGGCGGCGATCGCCTCAAGCACGGTCGACATGCCGACCAGATCGGCACCGAGCGCGCGGAGCATGCTGATCTCGGCCGGGGTCTCGTAGTGCGGGCCGGGCAGCGCGGCGTAGACGCCCTCGGCCAGGCTCGGGTCGGCGGTGCGGGCCAGCGCGCGCAGCCGCGGCGAGTAAAGGCCGGTGAGGTCGGTGAACCGGGATGGGTATCCCTCGGGTGGCGGCGGCCCAGCCAGCGGTGAACTGCCGGTCAGGTTGAGATGGTCGCGGATGAGCACGGGCTGGCCCACCCGGAACCCGTCACGGATCCCGCCGGCGGCGTTGGTCAGCACGATCACCCGGCAGCCCGCCGCGATCGCCGTGCGCACGCCGTGTACCACGGTCGCGGGGGAGTGCCCCTCGTACAGGTGGCTGCGGCCGAGGAAGACGAGCAGCCGGGTGGGGCCAGTGGCCGCGGCGGTCAGCACCATCGACCGGATACTGCCCTGGTGGCCGCCCACAGTTTGCTCGGGGAAGCCGCCGAGCTCGGCCAGCGAAATTTCAGCTACGGCCGCGCCCAGCGCCTCCGCGGCCTGGGCCCAGCCCGAACCCAGCACCACCGCGACGTCGTGCGCCGCCATGCCGGTCAGCCGGGCCAGCCGGGCCGCGCTGGCCGCGGCGGCAGTGTAGGGGTCGTCGCCCAGCTGGGCCCACGGGGCGGCGCTCGCATGCTCGATCATGACGTGATGCACGGCTTCCCATCGTTGTGGCGTCAGGCTTTAACGTAAGGCTGTCCGTCGGCTCTCGGCGCGCGAACCTTGCCGACGAGACCTGCCACGGCAACGATTGTCGCCACGTAGGGAGCCATCAGCAGGATGTTAGACGGGATTGGAACGTTAATGGTGGACAGAATGCTCTGCAGTTCGAGCGTGAAGCCGAAGAGCAGCGCCGCGGCCATCGCGCCCAGCGGGGTCCAGCGCCCGAAGATCAGGGCGGCGAGCGCGATGTAGCCCATCCCGGACGACATGTTCGGGGTGAACGTACCGACCGACCCGATGGTGAGATAGGCGCCGCCGATCCCGGCCAGCAGGCCGCCGAGTATCACGTTGCGGTACCGGACAGCGAGCACCCGGATGCCGACGGTGTCAGCGGCGGCCGGATGTTCCCCCACCGCGCGTGTCCGCAGCCCCCACCTGGTGCTGAACATTCCCACCTGGACCAGGATGAGAGCGGCGTAGGTGATGTACAGGAAGATTGTGGAGTCGAAGAAGACCGGCCCGACGATCGGGATATCGCCGAGCAGCGGAATCTTGATCGGCAGGTAGGTCGAGGGCGAGTTCAGCGAGTTCTCGTAGGGCACAAGCGCGCGGTCGTACAGGAACCCGGTCAGCCCGGATGCGAATACGTTGAGCACCACGCCGAGGACGACCTGGTTAACGAGGTAGCTGATCGCGAAAACGGCCAGGATCGCGCCCAGCAGGCCGCCGGCCAGCGAGCCCATGATGAGGCCGAGCCAGAGCACGCCGAAGAAGCTGGCCGCAATGCCGGCCGCGAACGCGCCGAACAGCAACTGTCCCTCGATCGCGATATTGATGACTCCGGACCGCTCGCACAGGCAGCCCGCCAGCGCGCCGAGGATCAGCGGGATTGAGGCGGCCAGAGTGCCCTGCAGCAGGTTGATGATGTTGAAGGGGATCGGCTGGCCGACGTCGGCCCAGCTCAGCAACGCGATCACGAAGCAGAGCAGAACCGCGGCAATGCTCAGCCGCCGGGCGGCGACGGGGAAGGGGAGCACCGCTCGCGCGAGTCCCAGGGCGATCGTCGCGGCGCCGAGCAGGTAGCCGGTGGCCGCGGCGGGCAGCGCGAGGTTGGGCACCGTCACCTTCGCGAACGGCTGTGAGAACGCGAAGCGCGCGTCGCCGTGCTTGGCGAACATCGCGAAGCCCAGGATGTCGACCAGCCCCAGGGCGATGAACGTGGCCGGCGCGAGCATCCGGCGGCTGCGTGACAGCGGTGCGCGGACCGCGCCGGCCAGCGTCGTCATCCGTTCCACCCCTTCGCCAGGGCCTCGCCCGTGCCGCCGCCCCGGACCTCGCGCAGCCGGAACATGGCCCGGACGAGGATCGGTGCGGCGACGAACAGCACGATCAGCGACTGGATCACCGTCACGATCGTCAGCGGCGTGGAGGTCGCGGCCTGCATCAGGATGCCGCCCGCGTGCAGGGCGCCGAAAAGCAGCGCGGCGAGCAGAACGCCGAGCGGCCTGGCCCGCCCCAGCAGGGCCACTGTGATGGCGTCGATGCCGTATGTGCCGTAGCTCTGGAAGGTCAGAGTGAAGTCGGTGCCCTGGACCACGGCCGACGCGGCCAGCCCGGCCAGCCCGCCAGCGATGAGCATCGCGAGGATCCAGGTCCGCGGCACGCTCATGCCGGCGCTGCGGGCCGCGTTCGGGTTGGCGCCGACACTGCGGAACTCGAAGCCGATCGTGCTGCGGTTGAGCAGCCACCACACACCGGCGACGGCGGCCAGCGCGAGCAGGAAGCTCGCATTGACCCGCAAATGAGAGCCCGCGATCAGCGGCAGGTGAGCGTCACCCGCGATAGCCGGGCTGATCAGGTCGGTCCGGCCGGGGCGCTGCATGGCCTTGGTCCCGAGGATCCAGGCCAGGAAGTACTGCAGCACGTAGTTGAGCATGATCGTGACAATGACCTCGTGGGCCCCGGTCCTGGCTTTGAGCACCCCGACGATCCAGCCTATGGCCGCCCCGCCGGCGAAGGCGCCGATGACGCACACGATGACGTGAATCACCGGCGGGAGGCTGACCCCGAAGCCGAGCCAGGTCGCGACCAGCAAGCCGCCGATGATCTGACTCTGCCCGCCGATGTTGAACAGCCCGGCCCGGAACGCGACGGCCACCGACAGCCCGGCCAGGATGAGCGGCGTCGCGTTCACCGCTGTCTCCGACAGCGGATTGAAGACGGCACTGACCGAGCCGCCGTGGAAGGCGGAGACCACGGTATGCGGGTTGAAGATCGAGCCATCGAACATGGCGGCATACGCGCCGGCCGCGGAGTCCCAGGCTTGTGCGATCGCATTGCCGGGGGCGGCGAAGAACGTGCTCCAGGCGTGCAGCACGACCGGATCGGTGAAGGCGATGAGCAGGCCGCCGATGACGATCCCGGTCGCGATGGCCAGGGTGGTGACGACCACGGAGTTGCCCTCGAGAATCGCCTGCAGCAGCGCCTTGCCGAACTCCGGGCGCGCTGGCGCGGCATCGCTGCTCAGGCCGGGCGCGGTATCGCCGCTCCCGGCCGGAGCGGCCGGCGTCTCGGGCGGCTGATCGCTCACGCCGGCTCCCCGCCACGGTCATGTCCGTCAGGCCCCGCGTGCCCGTCAGGCCCCGTATGTCTGTCAGGTCCCGTGTGCCCGTCAGGTCCCGTGTGCCCGTCAGGTCCCGTGTGCCCGTCAGGTCCCGTGTGCCCGTCAGGTCCGGCGCCAGGCTCGGACGGCGCCACTGCTTCCGCTGGTCCGGTCCCCCCGCCCGCCATGAGCAGTCCGAGTTCTTCCACGGGCACCGTCGGCGGCCGGAATCCGGTGATCTTGCCCTCGTACATGACGGCGATCCGGTCGGCCAGCGCATAGATCTCGTCGAGTTCCGCCGAGATGATGAGGACGGCGACGCCCTCATCGCGTTGCTCGATGATTCGGCGGTGCACGAACTCGATCGACCCGACGTCGAGACCGCGCGTCGGCTGGCTGGCCAGCAGGAGCCGCAGGTCGCGGCCGATCTCGCGGGCCAGGATGACCTTCTGCTGGTTGCCGCCGGACAGGGTGCCGACCGGCGTGGCGATCGATGTCGTCCGTACGTCGAACTGGTCCACCCGGCGCAGTGCGGTCTCCCGGATGGCGTCCAGGTTGAGCGCCACGCCGTGGGCATACGGCGGACGGTCGAAGACGTCCAAGATCAGGTTGTCCGCGACGGAGAACTCCGCGACGAGCCCGTCTTCCTGACGGTCTTCGGGGATGTAGCCGATGCCTGCGCGGAGCCGATGGCGGGGGCTGTCGGCAGTGATTTCCTGTCCGGACAGCCGCACCGATCCCGCCACAGCGGGCCGCAGGCCCATCAGCGCCTCGCACAGCTCAGTCTGCCCGTTGCCCTGCACGCCGGCGAAGCCGAGGATCTCGCCGGACCGCACCTGGAAGGAGGCATTGTCGACCGCGGCCCGGCCGTGCTCGTCCTGGACCGTGAGGTCGCGAACGTCGAGCACGACGTCGCCCGGCTGCGCAGGCGACTTGCTGACCTGGAGTTGCACCGCCCGGCCGACCATCAGGGTGGCAAGCTCCGCGTCGCTCGCGGTCGGCGGGCGCTCACCGACGACCTGGCCCCGGCGGATGACCGTAACCGTGTCGGCGATCGCCTGGACCTCTTTGAGCTTGTGTGAGATGAATACGATCGAGCGCCCGCCCTCCCTGAGCTGCCGCATGATCGTGAAGAGTTCCTCGGTTTCACCCGGTGTGAGAACGGACGTCGGCTCGTCGAGGATCAGCACGCTGGCCTCGCGGACGAGTGCTTTGACGATCTCGACCCGCTGCTGTACGCCCACCGGCAGGTCCTCGACGTAGGCGTCGGGGTCGATTCGCAGGCCGTACTGCTCGGAAAGCTCGCGCACCTGGCGGCGCATCCGGCGCCGGTCGAGCAGGCCCAGTACCCGGGTGCGCTCCACGCCCAGGGTGACATTCTCTGCCACGGTGAACACTGGCACCAGCATGAAGTGCTGGTGCACCATGCCGATGCCCACCCTGATGGCGTCCTTCGGTGAGTGCAGCGCGACGGGCCGCCCGTCGACTAGGATCTCGCCCTCGTCCGGCTGGGTCAGCCCGTACAGGACGTTCATCAGCGTGCTCTTGCCCGCGCCATTCTCCCCAAGCAGCGCGTGGATCTGGCCCGGTTCGATCGTCAGGTCGATGTGATCGTTGGCCACGAGGGCGCCGTACCGCTTCGTTATGCCCCGCAGCTCGAGCAGCACGGCGCCCTCCCTTCTCGCCTTACACCGGGCTCTTGGTGGCCGGGTTGATCGTGCCGTTCTCGATATCGGCCTTAATCGTCGCCAGTTCGGCCTGCAGCGTAGCGGGCACCTTGCTGGCGAAGTCGTGGTAGGGCGACAGCGTCACCCCGCCGTTGGCCAGGGTTCCGATGTAGTTACCGCCCTTGAACGTGCCGTTGGCCGCGGTGACGACGGCGTTCTTCACCGCCGGCTGGATGCCCTTCGTCACGCTCGTGATGAAGTACTTGCAGTACTGCGGCGCGCTGATGCAGCCGTCGGTGTCCACCCACATCATGTTCACCTTCTGGCTGCCCGCTGCGGCATCCGCGTCCTGGACGGCCTTGGCCGTGCCCAGCCCGACGTTGCCCGCGACAGGGAAGATGATGTCCGCTCCCTCGGTGATGAACGTCTGGGTGAGCGTCTGGCCGTCGCTCTGGCTGGTGAAGTTGCCGGTGAAGCTGCCGTTCTGGGTCTGCTCGTTCCAGCCCAGCACCGTGACGTGCGTGTGGTGCTTGGTGTTGTAGTACTGGACACCATCCCAGAAGCCGTCCATGTAGATGGTGACCGTCGGCAGCTTCTGGCCGCCGTACGTCGCCACCTTGCCGGTCTTCGTCATCCCCGCGGCCAGATAGCCGCCCAGGAAGCCGTCCTGCACGGTGTTGAAGAGGAGTGCGTCGATGTTCGGGATCACCTTGGGGTAGGCGTTGTCCACGATCGCGAAATCCTGCTTCGGGTTCTTCTGGGCCGCTGTCTGCGTGTTGTCGGCCATCAGGAAGCCGACGGTGACGATGATCCCGCACTTCTGGGCGATGAACGTGTTGATGTTCGGCGTGTAGTCGCTTCCGGAGGTTGACTGCAGGTAGGTTCCGGTGATCTTGCTGGACTCAGCCTCCTGAACTCCCTGCCAGGCCGATGCGTTGAACGACCGGTCGTCGATGCCGCCGGTGTCGGTGACCATGCATGCCTTGAACTTGCCAGCGGCCGACGCGCCGCCGGATGAGCTGGTGCTCGCCGAGCTGGTGCTGGGCGAACTGCTTTTCGCGGTCGAGCCACATGCGGCGGCGAGCAGCGCCAGCACGCTGAGCGCCGCGGCGGCCCGGACGGTCTGCCTCACAGTTTTCTCCTTTTCCTGGGCGGCCTGCGCCGCCCGCACGGGCCGAAGGCCCCCGTCTCTGCGGTCCGGCCGGCCAGGGCACCAAGATCCCAAACGCCCCACTCTGGGATGCCCGAAGGCTAGACCTGGCTGGGCGTTCGTGGAAGTCAGCGGGCCGGACGGCGGCCTTGCCGTTGCCAAATCGAGACGCGGCCGACCCTGGCCGTGACCCGGGCGCACCGATGTAACTTCACATACGTGGAGATCGACTGGTCCGGGCTGCGGGCCGCGGCTACCGAGGTGGCGAGACGCGGCTACGCCCCGTACTCGGGGTTGCAGGTGGGCGCGGCCGGCCAGACCTCCGACGGCCGGGTCGTGCTGGGCTGCAATGTGGAGAACGCCTCCTATGGGCTGACCCTGTGCGCCGAATGCGGGCTGGTCGGCGCGCTGCATGCGGGCGGCGGCGGCACATTGGCCGCGGTGAGCGTGGTGGCGGCTGACGGCGCCCCCCTGCTGCCGTGCGGCCGCTGCCGCCAACTTCTCTTCGAGGCGGCAGGTCCGGGCTTGCTCATCGACACCGGTTCCGGGCCGCGTCCGCTGGCCGAATTGCTGCCCAGCGCGTTTACCAAGAACGACCTCGATACGCGGCGAAGCCGCGATGTATGACCCCGTGCTGCCTGACCCCGTGCTGCCTGACCCCGTGCTGCCTGACCCCGTG
>OBLW0100000676.1_pt1 | contig 29047 bp, 27 predicted proteins | sample 1520161 | NCBI WGS metagenome assembly OBLW01 (sample SAMEA3539309, study PRJEB22396) | soil metagenome | biome: tundra; feature: field; material: soil | place: USA | collected 2010-05 | depth 0.15 m
TCATCGTGGCCAGCACCGCACTCTTCGTCCTCGAATTCTTCGCCGACAAGATCCCAGCCTTCGACCTGATCTGGAACGCGCTGCACACGTTCATCCGCGTCCCTGTGGCTGGACTGCTGGCGTACCAGGCCACGCGCCAGCTTTCTCCCGAGCACCAACTGCTGGCCACACTTCTGGGCGCAGCCGTCGCTCTGGTCGCGCACAGCGGCAAGACAGCGGCGCGGGCTGCGGTGACGCCGTCGCCCGAACCGTTCTCGAATATCACGCTGAGTCTCGGCGAAGATGCGCTCGCCATCGGGCTGACTTGGCTGGCTACGCGACATCCGTATGTTGCGGGGACGCTGGCCACCATCTTCGTCGTGATCATCGTGCTCCTGACGCACTGGGTAATCCGCGCCATGCGAGCCCTGTTCCGGGGTGCCGAACACGAACTGGCGGGATAGTTCCGGCAGCCGGTGTGCCCCATATTTTTTTCTGCTGAATCTCGTAAAATCCTTGTTTTCTTTGATTTAGGGAGACGGGGTACCCCCGTCGGACGGTAAAATATTGAAAACGAATGACTTGCGGGCAAAATATTCTGGAATAAGGACTTACCTCCGGTCGGACGGTCGGAGAGGCGCTTAGCGGATAGATTGCGTAGAGCCGATTGGGAGAGCCTTCGCGCATGTAGCGAGCTTGCTCTTCCTGGAATTCTCAGTAAAGGTTGTTCGTCACAAGAACTGAGATTTTTACTGTGGAAGGTTGTGGAAAAAGAGCGGGGACGAAGTGGAAAACGTCCCGTCCCCATGTTTCCCACACCCATGTTTCCCAAAGGTTAGTGGCGTCCCGCGAAATCAAAACCTGAGGCGCCCGGCCACCGAAGCCGACAGCGGGAAGAAGCCCGCGCGGTGACCGAACCGCGCGACGCGGCTTAACTCGCGTGATCGTGGACACCGCAGTGTCACCGACCACGGCCTAACATCGCAGCCATGAATAACGTCTACGCGCATCGCTCTCTGCAATGCCCGAAGGGCTGCGATATCCCCGTGCCTCACGCAACCAAGGCAGAGATGGAAAGCAATCGCCAGCAGACCCCCAGGGAGATTCGACACGCAGTTTTCGTGTGTCCGGAATGTGGCCGAGTGTCGGCTTATTCAACCCCAGACCTCCAGGTACTCGGAGTGGTCGGAAAGCAAAGCTTGTTTCAAGCTGGCGAATGCGTCCTCGTTGAAATAGAAGTCGAGTGCGATGGCGAAAACTGCGGAGCTGACAAAGTGATCCACGCGATCGACGGAAACCTCAAAAGCTGGGCGCCGAAAGTATTCCCGAAAGACTGGAAGTTTTTGGACACCGCTCGGTGCGCTGCGGGCCATAAACTCCGCTGCGATGATTCGCGCAGACTCCACGTGCCAAAGCCATGTGCTTTCCCACTGTAGCGCGGCTCACCAAACCGTAACCACTCAAGGCATCCAAAGTGGCATAGGTCCGAGACAAAGGATGCCTTTCGCGCGGGAAGAGACTCACATGGAACCGATCTGCGCGGTCTGCAACCTGCCCGCGCTTCACCAGCAATTGATTGTCGCCATGTTCCCCGGCAGGGCAACAGCGGTGCAGTTAAGGTGCGTAGCCGGTGCTGGAGGTGGGGGAGGGACAAACAAAGGAAGCGAACTGGCATGCGTAGGAGACGAGGCGAGAATCCTTCGCACCGAATCAACCAAAGTGTTGTTTGACCGGACCAGAGCGTTGTACTGATCCACCAGCCCGTTGTAATCGCGACCCAGGGCGTTATAGCGATCGACGAGCTTGTCGTAATCGTGGATTACAGACTTCTTCTCGGCCTCGCCGGAGCGTGAAGTCTCGACCATTCGGTCCTCGTCCCTCTTAGACGCCGCTGCCGACCCGTGTGTCCAACCCATGAGAAAGACCGCCATTTTCAGGTGAGAGATTGCCAGCTTCCTGAAGTCCCCGCGGAGAACCGGAATGCACTCCTCCATTTCAGCTTCAACCTTATCGAGTTCTGAGTCTTCCATTTGACTAAAATCCGTTTCGACCCTTATCAGCTTCTTGCAAACGGCAGCCAGTTGCGTCTCAGGCATCGGCGCTTCAGACGAGGACTTGCGTGCCGTTCCTTTCTGGCCCGCGGGCGAAGCGGTGGTGGTGATCTCCCATGGGTCAACGGAAATTATCGAACTGCCCTCTGGCGGAGGCGGGATCGTCTGGGCCTCAGAAGGAATTGCTGTGATGGTAAGAATCAGGCTGAAGGTTGACACTGCCAACAGTAGCTTCTTGTCCCGCATAGTGAGACTCCACGTCGCTCGGGAACAGTTAACATCGATCCCCCCTCGACGTCAGTGACGACGATCACCCAGCCGACCCGCGCGGCAGTTTCGCTAGAACAAACCCCAGGACACCGCTACAATTTGGACACCATGGCAAAGATGCATGTGTTCATCAGTTGGTCCGGCAAACGAAGCCGCGCAGTCGCCGAAGCGCTCAAGAAATATCTGCCGATGATCGTTAACGACCTCGAACCGTGGCTCTCGACCAAGGACATAGACAAGGGCTCCCGCTCAACAGAGGAGATTGCGACAGCACTGGTAGACGCGAGAGCCGGAATCATCTGTCTCACTCCAAACAACCTAAAGGAACCGTGGATACTTTTCGAGGCAGGTGCGATCGCAAAAACCGTACGCGAAAAACCACTCGCGTGCACCCTGCTGATCGGTCTGGAAATTCCAGACGTAAGCGGCCCACTCGCTCAGTTTCAAGCGACGAAACCCACGAAACCGGACTTGCTTCAAATGGTGATGGCCCTCAATAAGGCGCTTGGTCAATCCGCATTGGACTCGAACCAACTAGCGGAAGCATTCGACCTTTTCTGGCCGAAGCTTCACGCAGTATTCGAAAACCTGCCCTCAGACGGCCCCGACGCACCACCCGAAAGAATGCCGAACGACATGCTGAAGGAGCTCATCGAAAGCACACGATCGATTAGCGCAAATATCGTGCAGCTCAGCAGCCAGATGACCGAGCAATTCACCAGAATCGTGGTGCCCAGAGGCATCCTCAACGCCGGGAGCCTCGGGGACAATGCTTATGGAGCCAGAAGCTTCGGCCGTGAAGTGTCCGAAACACTCGCAGCCCCAGAACTCATGAGGCACGTCAACCAGCTAGACGAACTCCCGTCCCCCAAGCCCGGCGGCTTCATGGGAACCCTACGTGCCGCAGCAGCCCAAAGGAAACCCAAGGGCGATGATCCCGCGGGAAAGAAATAGCTGACCCGCCCCGAACCCGCCAGGGCGAGGACCGTGGTGACGCAACGGCGCTCGCTCTGCTCGCACTAGGCAGCTATTGCAGAGGCGGAAGGGTAAACCGGATCGTGATTCGCGTCTGCATTTCGACGGGCCTGCCCGCCACCGAATAGGACAGATATTTCCACTGCCTCACCGCTTGAACCGCGGCTTCCGCCAGAAGCGGGTTGCCTTCGACAACCGCTATGTTATGGACATTCCCTTCTCCCCCAATCTGAACATCTAAGGTCACCGAACCCTGAAGATGCTGGGCACGCGCGTCCGCCGGATACTCTGGTTCCACGCGATGGATCAATCGATTGCCGGAAACATCCCGTATCCCTGAAGCGCGTGGCGCAGTATTCACTCCAGGCGGCGAGCGATAAATGACTTTGCCGTATTGACTCACCACCAGTCCGCCGGCCGGCGGGTCAACCGAAATCGCGCTGGTTGACGCCTTCGTTTGAGACGTGACGGCTGCCGACGTCGAAGGCAGAGCTGCGGGCGCCGAAGAAGCCGGCGTTTGTTCTTTGACGGTCATTGTCTGAGTGGGTTTCGCCGCGGATGAACGCTCTTGCGACCCTTGTCGAAATCCTCGAACAACCGCTTCCCGCCATCCCAGCACAAGTCCCAGCAACACCGCAACCAAGATCACCAAGATACCGAGAATTGAAGTCGCAATCTGGCTCTTGCGCGGCGATCTCGGCTCGATCGCACTCTCGGAATCCGCGGACTGCCGGAGTTCCATCTCGTGGGCAGAACTCTCGGGCTGGCTCGATAGAGAATCTGAGTTGGGGCTGAGCGGAAAGGCCGTGACTCCTTCGACTCTTCTCGTGCTCTCAACCACGCGACGCGCGAGAACCTGCAAAGTGTTCACGTCCCGATCACCAAATGCATTGGCACGGGAAGAAAAAACCTCAAATACTCCAAATGGTTCTCGCCCCTCGCCCAGCGGCAGTATCAGAATCGATCTCACTCCCAGGCGCCGGCACGCTGCTGCATTCACCCGTGGATCCGTCTCCGTGTCACCGCATTGTTGGATCTCTCCAGTTTGCAGGCATGCCCCCGAAAGTCCAGAAGTTGTCTCCAGTCGAACCCCCAAGTCGGGAGCATCCGCGCCGGCGGTAGCGCGACACACCATCTCGCCCGCTCTGGCCAGGGCAATGGCGGCGCCCGTTGCTCCGGTCGCGAGACGAGCCTGCTCGACCACCTCGTTCAGAACCAGGTCCAGAGCTAGATCCAAAGACGCTACTCCCCCACCATGTGCCGCAAGAGTTCGGGCTACTTCCGTCACATTGCTTTGATCTTGCGAAAGGACCGTCGCTGCGGATGATTTCTTATCCCTAGATGGTGGTATATACGGTTCCGGTTGCGGCATGGAGTGGTGAGTCATTCTGGGACCCGACGTTCACCAACACTGGTCTTCGGTTATTAGGTTATTATCCGGAGTTTTGCGCGAATCCCCGAGGTTGTCAACATCAAACGCCAGATAAACTGGCCACTCTGTTGCCTGATCACAATGCAGAGGCTCGGGGGATATCTCGTTCCCGTTTTGGCCACTCGGTGCGAGATCCTGCAACTTTCCCTGCGCCGGAACCCAAAGCAGTCCAAAGAATTTGTAAAATATCAGGACGGGCCATTGAAATTCACCGTGGGCTCACTTCACCCAAGTACTATAGTTTGATCCTCTTGAGGAATAAGCACATGCGGATTGCGGTTGTAGGTTCAGGATACGTCGGGTTGGTAGCGGGAGCTTGCTTTGCCGACCTCGGTCACGACGTCATCCTTGTGGACAATGATCAGCATAAGTTGGCTGCGCTGCGGAACGGCCAAGTCCCCATTCACGAGAAATTTCTGCCCGAACTTCTGGGCCGCCACCGCGGACATCGTCTCACCTTGTCCGACGACATGAAACAAGCGGTCAGCCTCAGCTCGGTAATCTTCGTCGCCGTCGGCACGCCCCCCACTGAGAGCGGAGAGGCGGATCTGTCGTACGTCGAATCGGTGGCACGCGAGATCTCCGGCGGCATTAACGGCTATAAGGTCGTCGTCGAAAAAAGCACGGTTCCCGTTTATACCAGCGAGTGGGTGCGCAGGATCATCTTGCGCAATGGCACCGATCCGGAGTCGTTCGACGTAGCCTCCAATCCCGAGTTCCTGCGCGAAGGCACCGCCGTCACCGATTTCCTGTTTCCAGATCGCATCGTCATCGGATGCGACAGCGACCGCTCGGCCGAAGTTTTGCGCGAGGTCTACGCTCCCCTGACCGACGGCACTTACTACCAACGCGCCGACGCCATCCCCCAACCTGACCGCGCTTTAATTCCCCCTCCGGTCATTGTGACCAGCACCAAGAGCGCGGAGTTGATCAAGCACGCGTCCAATGCCTTTCTCGCCATGAAGATTTCCTTCATCAATGCCGTGGCGTCGGTCTGCGAGTCCGTGGGAGCCGACGTGAATCAGGTGGTGCACGGAGTCGGAACTGATTCGCGCATTGGGCCCCGGTTCCTGAATCCCGGCATCGGCTATGGTGGGTCCTGCTTCCCCAAAGACGTGATGGCATTCCGCGCCGTAGCGCGCGAGAGCGGCTACGACTTCCGCCTGCTCGATGAAGTCATGCGGATCAACGAAGATCAGCGCCAACGCTTCCTGCGCAAAGTGCACAGCGCGCTCTGGACGCTGCGCGGCAAGAACCTCGGCGTGCTCGGCCTCGCCTTCAAGGGCGGCACCGACGACATCCGCGAATCCCCGGCGCTCTTTCTGGTACAGGCGCTCCTGCAGGAGGGCAGCAAGATCACGGCCTACGATCCCGCCGCCATGCCGCGCACGGAGGAAGTGATGTCTTCTGGAATTACGTTTGCCAGCTCCGCGTATGAAGCTGCACACGGCGCCGATGCCCTGCTCATCCTCACCGAGTGGGAAGAATTTGCCAACCTCGATCTCAATCGTCTCCGGCAGGAACTCAAGTACCCTATCGTGATCGACGGGCGCAACCTGTACGATCCCCAAATCATGGCCGCCCAAGGCTTTACTTACTACAGTGTGGGCCGCGCCGCCGCGCATCCCGACGGCGTGCCCGCCGCAGCCTTAAAGAACGGCAAGAAGGCATGATCCCAAAACGAGCTGTAGTTACCGGCGGCGCGGGATTCCTTGGATCTCATCTCTGCGACGCTCTCCTCGGCGAAGGCTGGAGCGTAGTCGTCGTCGACAACCTTCTCACGGGCCGCCGCGCTAACTTTGCCCACCTGAGTAATGAGTCTCGGTTCGAATTTATCGAAAAAGATATTTGTGAACCCTTTGACGTCGGCCGGGTCGATTACGTCTTCCACTTCGCCAGCCCCGCCAGTCCCGTCGACTACATGATTCACGGCATCCCCACGCTGAAGGTCGGCTCTCTCGGCACGTTTCACGCCCTCGATGTCGCCCACAAGTACGGCGCCAAGTATTTCGTCTCGTCCACGTCGGAATGCTACGGCGATCCTCTGGAGCATCCGCAGAAGGAAACCTACTGGGGCCATGTCAATCCCATCGGCCCGCGGTCTGTTTACGATGAGGCAAAGCGCTTCACCGAGGCGGTCACCATGGCCTACCACCGCTACCACAAAGTGGACACGCACATCGTCCGCATCTTCAATACCTACGGCCCGCGCATGCAACTCAATGACGGCCGCGTCGTTCCAAATTTCATGAAGCAGGCTTTGCGCGGTGAAGCGCTCACAGTGTATGGCGACGGCAAGCAGACTCGCAGCTTCTGCTACGTCAGCGACGAGATCGACGGATTCCTGCGCCTTTCGAAATCAGACGAACATCTCCCCGTGAACATCGGCAATCCGAACGAATTCACGATTCTTGAGTGCGCCCAGCTTGTATTGAGAGTGACGAATTCGAAGAGCCAGATTCGCTATGAACCGCTCCCGCAGGATGACCCCAAGCAGCGCCGTCCCGATATCACCAAGGCCCGGCAGTTGCTGCAATGGGAACCAAAGATCGATCTCGAAACCGGCCTGCGCAAGTCGCTGGATTACTTCAAGAGGGCCGTCGCGGAAGAAGGGGCAACAAAGTAGCCCCTATAATGAATTGCAAACAAAGGCAGCTCTATGCACGAGGCATGCGTACGTATCGATCAGTACGCGCGATGAGTGCGTACCTGAATATGTTGACAATAGTTTAGACAGTCGGCTGTTTAGTTGGAAGGGTCTGTGGTGGTTGCGACAAAGTCGATCAACTTCTTCACGCTGGTCTGTTCTTCTTTCGTTTTCAACTCAAACGCCACACCCATCCCGTAGCCGGGATGAGACGCCTGCACCGTGCCTCGCAACTGCAATTTCATTTCGTAGGTTCGAACCACGATCTCCACCGATGCTCCTACCGGAAACGACAGGGCAACCTCCAGGTAGCATCCTCCCGAGCTCAGATCCGTCAGGCAGCAATGATTGGGAACGGACGTCCCGGTACGGTAAACCTGCGAGCCCAGACGGCAGGCATAACGGGTCTGCGAGCGCCGATTTTCGGCATCCGCTTGTCCTGCTTCAGTCGCTGCGGGCGCGGCTGCCTGCTGCCCCGCGGATTGCGCATAGCGGCTTCCATGTGTTTGCTCAGCAATCGAGACCGTAGCCAATTGCAGCGGCTCTTCCATCTCGACCGTGACGTCGGCCAACCGGTCTGGGCTGGATTCGATCGGCAGATTGGCTCCCAGAAAGTCAGTGAGCAGCCGGCGCGAAGTCTTCGGCACGTCGACGTACTGCACACCCGCGCGGCCCTTCCAGTCCTGCCAGACCACCTGCCCCGACAGACGAATGCTTGCTGCCTGCCCTGGCAGCTTAAACTCGAAATAGACTTTGTTTACGGGAGGAAGCTTCTTGCCGAACTGTACCGACATGCCATCTTCCGCCAGATCGATCAGCGTTGCTTTTTCCTGGGAGACGTTGGCATAGTCGATCGTGGCATGCGCATGTACCGTGGCGCGCGCTTTCTTCCGCTTTTCCTTGCGCATCACCGCGCGCGCTGCCCGCAGGCTGCTGAGGGCCCGGTCGTAGGCCACTGGTTTGTACAAAACGAAGTTCACACCCAGCGAGAACATTTCGCGGATGCTCTCCTGTCCATCCACCACGGCTACCGCAAGCGTTGCGTCATTCAGCCGCGACGAGCGGGTTTCCCGTAACAGCGCAATCACCGCGGAGTCGGAATTCCCGTCGATAATTACCACGTCGAAGCGCTCCTGCGCCAGCCGAATACCGGCCCGCACCGAGTCCGGACAAGCTTCAACCCGGATGCTGAGTTCTTCCAACACCTGGCGGAGAACCTGAGCCGGCGTTTCGTCGACGCTCACAAGGAGGGCAGATAGAGTCATATTCCTGCCCCATCCTAAAATCCACTCGTTCCTCCCACAAGTTACCGGGGTCACGCTCCCACCGGTTCCGCGCGGCCTCCCTGTAGCTAACTCGCGTGTTCTCAATCCATGACATGAGTAACCACGCCCAACACCAAAAGGCCAACACCCGGGCATTGACCCGTCGTGCTTTGACGCCATTCCAATCCCTTCCTACGATGATCAATGACGCGATGAAGGAACGTGAGGCCGCTCTGTTGTTCGCGAGCGGGACTGTAAGGCGTTCCTAAACATGTTCGAGACACGGGCTCAACGGAGTGAAGGCGTGCTCGACATACTCGCCTCTCCTCCCCGAAAGATAATTATGAACTCGAGGAAAAAACGCGGGTTTTCATTACTGGAACTGCTGATCGTCATCGGCATTGGTCTAACCATGGCTGGGGTGACGTTTGTGGCTATGAAGCCCTTGTTCAACGAGAACCATGTGGATTCAGCGTATGACACCACGCTTTCGGTGATTCGAAACTACAGAAACTTGTCTATCACCCAGAGCAAGCGCTACATCCTCACTTTCGCCGCTCCCGGAACGATCACGGTGCAGTATTGGGGGGTGGGCGTTCCGGTGTCGCCGGCTCCGGTAACCGTCGCCACCTATACGCTGCCGCCCGATATCCAGTTCGCGGTGCAAGCGGGGTTCCCCGCTGCCGCTCCTGACTCCTTCGGCACTGGCGTCGCCCCGATTGACTTCGACCAAGGCATGGGGCTGGGCAGCCAAAACTACATTATGTTCATGCCCGATGGGTCTTCGCAGGACACGCTGGGAAACTACGACAGCGGCGTTGTCTACCTGACTCGGCCTACCGACTTATACAGCTCGCGCGCTCTCTCGGTGTTCGGCACAACTGGAAGAGTCCGGGGTTGGCGGCTCTACAACCAGGGTGGAACCAACAAGTGGGTACAACAATGACGCAACAGACACCTCATGCATCCGGACAACGCGGGTTCACGCTCATTGAGACCATGATTGCGATCGCAATCATGGGCATCGGCATCGTTACCCTGATCGCCGCTTTTGGCACGGCAGTCGGGGCGACCCAGAATGCGCAAGAGAATCTCATCGCCCGCCAGAAAGCGCTGGAAGCAATGGAGAGCATCTACACCGCGCGCAACACGCAGCAAATCGCGTTTTCGCAAATCGCCAATATCGCCAGCGGAGGGATCTTCACCGACGGCGCTACCCAGCTTCTCTCGGCGGGCGCAGATGGATTGGTGAACACCGCCGATGACGCGAATTTTCCCGCCGCCGGGGTCTGCCCGGCTGGTCCGGAGTGCATCACTCTCCCCGGTCCGGACGGCATTCTGGGAACGGCCGATGACAAGGCGATGAGCCTCGGCAATTTCACGCGACAGATTCAGATCGGAAACGTCCTCGAGATTGACGGCGTCACGATTGATCCCAATCTTAAACAAATCACCGTCACCGTCACTTACACCAGGATTGGATCCACCGTTCCGCAAGCTTACTCGATCAATGCTCTGATTTCGGCTTTCCGCTAGAGGCCAGCGATAGGAAACATCATGAAGATGCCAAAACAAGAACCGGGACGCGGATTCACGCTGTTGGAACTTATGATTGCCATGGCACTCGGCTTGATTGTCATGGCGGCCATGACCAGCCTGTTCAAGACTGGGATGAACTCCACCATGCTCGTCACCCAACGGGCTGAAACCCAGCAGAACATGCGCGCTGCCATTGATCTCATGGTGAAGGACATCAGCATGGCTGGGGCTGGTCTGCCTTCGGGCGGAATCCAACTACCCACCGGAGTCGGATCGAGCGCGACCAAGTTCGGTTGCGACCAAGCCGGCGCCTGCCATATCCCGGCGCACAACTATCCCAGCACCAATTACATGTTCGGCGTCCTGCCCGGGTTCAGCAACGGGGTGGAAGCGAATGCGGTCATTCCCGCCGCGCCGGCCGCTATTAATGACAGCATCACCTCGATCTATGCCGACTACAACTTTCCCTTGTTTGAGTACGACGTAACCTTCCCCGTTCCGGGCAATGGCGGCTCCATCAGCCTGGCGCCAAACGCGAGCTTCGTCCCGGCGCCTCCTGCCATCAATTCCGCCGGCGGAATTCAGGTGGGGGATCTGATCATGATCAGCAACACCGCCGGAACGGCGGTCGGCGAAGTCACGGGCATCACCGCGACAAGCCTCACCTTTGCCAATCTCGATCCTCTCAATTTCAATCAGACTGGCGCCACGGTCACCAACAACATCGCTGCCATCTCCGGCGCTGCTCCCCCAACCGTCGCTTACCGCCTGTTCGCGGTCACGTACTACTTGACGGTTCCGGCCGCCGGGCAAACTCCTCGTCTGATGCGCCAGGTCAACGGACTCACCCCGGTTCCGGTGGCCGATGACATCATCAACCTGCAGTTCGCCTATGACATCTACAACTCGACCACTTCGGCGCTCGACGCAAATCAGCCGAACCCCATCGGCGTAGGGGATTCTCCCAACCTGATGCAGAAGATCAACATCGTGGTGATGGGGCAGAGCATGCTCAACAACGGAAACAAGTCCCAGAACCTATTTCTGGCGACTTCCGTCAGCGCACGCAATATGGCATTTCGAAATCGCTATCAGTAACTTTTTTCGTGGGGCAGGAGATCACAATGGGACAGGGAAAAAATAGTTCGCAGGGTTTCACACTGATTGCAGCGCTTCTCATCATGGTGCTGCTGTCGGGCGTGGCGGCTGGCCTTCTCTTCATGGTCACCAACGAATCCCGCATGGGCGGCAACGACCTTGAGGCCAACCGGGCCTACTATGGCGCGGAATCCGGCATGGAGAAACTCACGGCCGACCTCTCGGCGCTGTACACCCAGTACCAGGTCCCCACCAACGCCCAGATTCAGAATCTGATCAACTTTCCCCCCACCTCGGCCATGATTAGCGGGATGAGCTATACCGAGACCATCACCTATCCGCTCGATGTCAGTGGAAATCCCCTCAGCGGTTGGAACACGATCAGCTCCGGTTCAAATCAGGGACTCTACGCGGAACTCATCCCCATGACGATGCAGGTCATCGCCACGCGTCCGGCGGGCGCCAGCGTGAACGTGACCCGCAAGGTGGAAGTGGCGCTGATTCCAGTCTTTCAGTTCGGCGTGTTCTGCGGCTATGACTGCAGCTATTTCGCCGGCCCCAACTTCGGTTTCGGCGGTCGCGTTCATACCAATCAGAACCTTTTCCTCGCCTCCGGCGCCGACTTGGTATTCAACGACAAGATCTCAGCCTTTCAGCAGATCATTATGGACCAGTTGGAAAACGGCCATCCCACCACAGTGAATTACGGCGGGACAGTCTACGTTCCCAAAGCCAGTGCAGGCTGCGTGTTGAACGGCATATTCCCGCCCACGGGAGCGAACTGCGTCGCTCTTCCTGGCCCTGGATCGATTCCCGGCGATGCCAGTTGGAGCGGCGGCTATCCCCCGATCGGTTCTGTCAACATCAACTTTCCCAGCATCTCGGCCGGCAGCACTCTCAATGGTTTCGTCACCAACTCGACCACCGGCGCCAAGAACATGCAGCTGCCTTTTGTGTCGAACAGTTGCACCAGCAACCCACCGCCCTGCACCGATCCGATTTCGATTGTCCGCAAACCGCAGGTCGGCGAGTCGGCGACAAGCACGCTCGGCACCTCACGGCTGTACAACCAGGCACAAATCCGAGTCCTGCTGGCCGACACGCAGGTGGACCTTCACCCCGAGCGCGGCGCGATCGGCGACGGACAGGACTACCGGTTCCCGACGGCCGGGGCCACGTCCTATCCTTTATCGGCGGGCGGGGTTGAGTTTTTTGGTTGGGCCACCACGGGCACGAACGGCTGGGTCAACCCCTACACCGACGCTGGACTGAAAGCTTGGGCGGGATTTCCGCTGATCGGGGAGCTGACGGGTCCAGGCACAGGACCGACCACCCCTACCAACATGACCGGTCCGTGGCTCCGGGTTGAGTATCTGAACAATGCCGGCAACTGGGTGGGCGTGACCACCGAATGGCTTGGGCTGGGCTTCGGCCGCTTCTTCAACTCCGTACCCACCACACCGGGTTCGAATCCCGTGGATCCCAATGCGATTCTCATTCTGCAGCAACTTCGCCCAACGGTGGCGGCGGGTGCAGGTCACGGCGCGGGAACTTCAGGCAACTGGTATCCCATCAACCTCTACGATGCGCGCGAAGGCGAAATGCGCGACAACGCGATTGCCAACACTACGAGCGGCACCAAATCCTATTCTACTTGCTCGGTGAACGGCATCATGAACGCGGTTGACCTGGATGTGGGCAACCTGGGCAAGTGGCTGAAGGGGACCATCGGCGTCAGCGGCGCCAACGTGAACTACACCAACCAACACGGCTACGTTCTCTACTTCTCCGATCACCGCGGCATGTTGCCCTCCACCCATGCCTCGAACGGCGGCCAGACTCCGGCAGGCGTGATCAACGGAGAATCGGGTCTTGAGGATGTGGTGAACTCGGCGCAGATTCTCACCTCCACCACTCAGGACGGAGTTCTGGAACCTGCGACCTACTACTCCTACTCGCCGGAGGACGTCGATCAGAACGGATTCCTCGACAACTGGGGCGAGAAAAACATCGGCTACGGCTTCGGCATCAACACCTCCGCTCCGCTGAATTCGTACAAGCGGATTAACGTCGCCAGTCCGGGCACGGCCGCTTCCGTAGACTGTGGCAGCTATGACACCGCAATCACCGCGCTCCCTACCCCCGCTGCGCTCCTTACCGGCATCACCGATCAGGAGGGCATGGCCAATCCCGTGAGCGGAGCTCGCCACGTGTTGAAGCTGGTGGATGCTGGCATGAGCGCGGGCCTGGTGAGTTACCTGCCCATATTGCCGCCCGCCAGCGCATGCGTCCAAAATGCGTTGAACCCCACGGGGTGCGGCGGGTTCACCATCGCTTCCGAGAACCCCGTGTACGTTCAGGGCGACTACAATACCAGTGCCGTGGATCCATTCTGGAGCACCGCATTTAACCCAACTCCCACGCAGACCCCCCATTCGGCAGCGGCCATCATTGCCGACACCGTCACGGTTCTGTCGAACCAGTGGACTGACATGAACAGCATGATATTCCCAACAACTGCAAGTAATCGCACTCCTGGCGCGCCCTCGTATTACCGGGCGGCCGTCTCTGCCGGAAAGAACATCCCGTTCCCGGTACCGGGCTGGACCAACGCCGCGCAGGATTTGGGCACCGACGGAGGATTGCACAACTTCCTCCGGTACCTGGAAAACTGGAGCGGCCAAACCCTGAATTACGACGGCTCGCTGGTCAGCATGTATTACTCGGAATACAACACGGGTATTTATAAGGACGGCCCCGGCGGCACCGTGTACAGCCCCCCGCCACGAAACTATTTCTTCGACGTCCTGTTCCTGAACCCGAACAACCTGCCTCCGGCCACGCCGCAGTTTCAGGACATCGACAACCTCAGCTCGCACCAGAACTTTACACCGCAGTAGGTCCACGAAACTCGTTTACTGCCCCGGCTCCGCCTTGCGGAACCGGGGCATTTTCTTTTTGCAATTCGGTACAATCGTTGGCAAGTGGCGCCCGCACTTGTGGAAGGCGCTGCTGGGAACTGTCTACAACATGCCAACATCTTCCGGTCGCCGCGGTTACCTGTGGTCCATTTTCCTTATGTTCGCTCTGGCGGGCATCGGATTGTTTTTCGTTCCCGCCTTCATCATCCGGCCCTTCACTCACCAGACTTCCGCGGGACTGGCTCTCGCGATGGCCGTCCGCCAGCGCGCTCCCTGGGGAACCCTCGCCGCCGCCCTCGTCTGTCTGGTATTTGCTCTCATCCTCTGGGGCGCAGCTAACAAATGGCGTAAGGTCGTGCTCGCCTTCGTGATGGTGCTGGTCGCGTTCTCGGCCGTCATGGCCCGCCTGAACTACTTCGAATGGATGTTCCATCCTGTAGACAGTCCGCAGTTCGAATCCGCATCCGCCAGCAAGCTCGACAAGTCAGAAATGATTCTCGCGATCCGTTACGGCCCCGACGCCCGCGCCTACCCCATTCGCGAAATGGCCTATCACCATATCTTGAACGACGACGTCGCAGGCGTCCCGGTGGCCGTCACCTATTGAACGCTCTGTCACACCGGTCTGGTGTGGACACGAACGGTGAACGGAAGAGCCCTGCATTTTTATCTGGCCGGCATCAACAACCAGAACTTCCTTATGCGCGACAAAGAAACGGGCACATGGTGGCAGCAGATCACCGGCAAAGCCATCTACGGCCCCCTGAAGGGCGCGTCGCTGGAACTGGTATTGAGTGACGAGTTAACCTTCGGCGAGTGGAAGTCGGAAGTGTCCGGCGGCAAAGTCCTAGCTGAGGTTCCGAAGTATGGGAAGGAGTACGACAGCAACTGGGAGCCGGAAACAGCCAAGTACCCCGTGGTGATCAGCTTTCCCGGGACGGAACTCAAGTCTCGCGACGTAGTCGTGGGACTGGAAATGGACGGGCCCGGCCGCGCCTATCCCTGGGACACGCTGGTGAAACAATCGCCGGTCGTCGACCGCGTAAATGGCAAGCCACTACTAGTAGCGGTCGGCCCCGATGGCAAATCCTTCCGCGTCTTCGTCAGCCGCATCGACGGAAAGGACGCCGAGTTTTTCCTGAAGGGCGAGGCCGAGGGCGAGTCGGCGGGCACGGCGAAGACCGAGACGAAGACCGAGATCCAGCACGCAGCGACGCCCGTCCCAACGGCAGAGACGAAAACCGCGGTCCCCGCCGGTGCAAAACCAGCCGATCCCAAAGCGGATGCTTCCTCCGCAACCAAGCCCGCCTCGCCTCCCGCACCCAAACCGTGGGTCCTTCTCGACACCACCACCGCCAGCGAATGGAACTTCCAAGGCTGCGCCGTGTCGGGACCTTCCCAGGGCAAGTGCCTGGATCGCGTCCCCGCGCTGAAAGACTATTGGTTCGACTGGCGCAACTACCATCCCGACACGACAATCTACAAACATTAGACCTGTTCGACAGACGGCTCAGCATTGCTCTTGCTTAGAGCACGGCTTTGGTTTGGGGAAGAGCACGGCTTCAGCCATGCCGCTACCGATTGACTAAAATCCAGGCTTTAGCTCTGAGGGCTGCGTCTGCGAGCGATTCCCTTCACCCAAACGGGTTCTCATCCGCACTGCGCCCATAAATCACCGGCACAGGAACGTCGAGCAACCGCAGGTAGACCGAGAGCTGACCGCGGTGGTGATACCAGTGATTCAACATGATCGACCTCAGTATCTCGACTCTCGGTCGGCTGAAAATCTGTTTCCCATGCGCCATGAGCCGCCAATTCCCTCTTGCCTTTTGTTCAGTCATGCCCCCCAGGCATTCCTCAGCTGCTCGCACACTCTCGTCGAACGCGCCATGAATTTCTTCGATACTCTTCGGCTGCGGCGGGTCGAAGGTCCCTTGAGCCACGTCGAACTCGTCGAGTTGCGAGATCTTTGCGACGCCCCCGGGAACGCTCGCAATGTGCAGCGCTAATTGGCCAAGGGACATCGATTTCCGATGCGGCTTCCACGTTAATTTGTCCACAGGCACTCGCTCCAACACCCTCTTCGTGATCGCGACTTCCTCGCGGAATTCGTTTAGCATCGGCTCCAGCATTGGCGTCATTGTCTCGTCTCCCTTTTCCTTGAACCACCCGCGGTTGGACGTATGGATGGGATCATCCGTTCACGCGGATTCCTTCTCCGAGCAGCACGAAGAGTCCGCCTTCGCGGGCTGCACGTATCGCGCTTTCGCGTCGACAGCTTGGCCGTCGACGTATTTGTCGTGGTGACGGACCCAGGCCATGGAGTGGACGAGACCATCTTCGTCGCGCCCTTTGGGCGTCAGATCGAGCCAGTTGTAAGTGCCGATCATGGGATCGAGCCCGCGCGCGTAGCTGGAATACGTGTGGAAGATTTCTCCAGCTTCGTTCTTGTAGAACACGCTCGTGCCCGGACCTTCTTCGGACGGGAATTCCATCATGTCGTAGTTGTAGTACACCTTGCCGTTATCCCGTTCCTGCTTCGAAAACGACACGTGATAGTCATAGTTGAACTCGTTTCCGAACGACGACACCCACTTGAACTGCCATCCCATGCGCTTCTTGAAGACTTCAATTTCCGGTAGCGTCGCCCGGGAAATCGCCAGGAACGTCACATCCCGGTGCGCGAGGTGCACCACTGCCCCGTCGAACGTGTCGGCCAGGAAAGAGCAACTCGGACAACCCTCTTTCCATCCCGGACCAAACATGAAGTGATACACGATCAGCTGGCTCCGCCCGCCGAACAGATCGGCGAGTGTCTCCTTGCCTCGCGGTCCTTCGAAAACATAGTTCTTCTCGACCTTTTCCCACGGCAGCGCGCGTCGCTGCCGGTTTAGCTCATCGCGCAGCCGCGAAAACTCTTTCTCCTTACGCAGAAGTTCCTTGCGGGCGGCCAGCCACTCAGCGGACTGGACCACCTTCGTCGGATCCATCTTGGTTGTCATTGTTGCCATCGTCGTTTCTCCTCTCGGTCAGATTGTTTGAATTGTCATGCTGTCCGCTCTGTTTGCGACGAACGATTTTCACAGCGAGTGCGGCAATCCCGCCGGTCGACATCACACTGCCCGCCATCAACGCCGCGCTCGCCATACATGCCGGACACATAGGTCCTCCTTCTCCGCGGACACGCCGGACACATAGGTCCTCCTTCTCCGCGGACACGCCGGACACTTACTTCTACTTCTTGGCTATAGCCTCAGCCCGCTCGCGAACCCGCGCGTGCATGTGTATCCAGCCCTTGCCCATCCCCTGTTTGTGATCTTCCGGAATGACTCCGAGGGCCATGTGGTGAAACTTGATCAGCGTTCCCCCGCCTTCCTCGCTAAGCCGATATTGCAAGTTCGAGACCACGGGATACGACATGAACAACGGCCCGCTGATTTCGATCAGCGTTGGCCGCTTGATGGCCTGCACGTTTCCCCAGAAATGCCCGTTGCCGTCGCCCAGGTCACGGTACCATCGGCCGCCCGGCCACGGCTCGATCTTCATCGACATCCGCTTGCCCTCCGGCGTGTCATTCTCCGGCCCGAGCTGTTCCAGCAGCGCCGCGAACGTTACCTCCAGCGACGCCCGCACGTGGATTTCCTGCGTAATGTTTGTCGTCAGATTCTCAATGCCCGCTGTTGCTGTCGAATTCATCGTTCCTCCTTGCTCTCGCTCTTTAGTTAGATTGGGTTCGGATCAAGTTTTGTCCAACGATCTCTGTTTCGCCTCGGCCCGCTCTTTCACCCGACTCAACTGGTGCTGCCACAGCCGCTCGAATGTCTTGGTCCACTCATGCAGCGGCCGGATCGCCTCCGCGTTAGTCCGATAGAACATATGGCGCCCGTGCCGCCGCACCCTCACCAGACCGACCCGCCGCAGCACCCCCAAATGCTTCGACACCGACGGCTGCTCCATGCCGAGGCTCGCCACGATATCCCCCACCGCTCGCTCTTGCTGCGCCAAGTAATTCAAAATGTCCCGTCGCCTTGGCTCCGCCACCGCATTGAACGCATCCGAGGTGGTGGAAGCTCTTGCCATGAGCAAGAATATATATTCCTATATAGGCATATGTCAAGTTTGTTTTTCTGCAGCCCCCCTATCAACGCATCTCGGCTACACTCTTTTCCAGAACTTTCCGCTAGGGAGGAACTACTCTTTTGTCTGCCATTCGCGCCATCTTCTGGGACGTCGGCGGAGTTCTGCTGACAAACGCCTGGGACCGCACCGAACGCACCGCAGCCCTTGAGCACTTTCGTCTGGACCAGGAAGAGTTCCACGACCGCCACGAGATGGTGATCTCGTCGTTCGAGCGCGGCAAGATCACGCTTGACGAGTACATCGATCGGACGGTTTTCTACCGCACGCGTCCGTTTACCCGCGACGCGTTCCGGGATTACATGTTTTCTCTGTCGCAGCCGTTTCCCGAAGTATTGCAGTTCGCGCAAACGCTAAGTGACTCGGGCAAATACTTCATGGGCACCATCAACAACGAATCGCGCGAGCTGAATTACTACCGGATTGAAAAGTATGGACTGCGGAAGACCTTCCGCCTGTTTGTCAGTTCCTGCTTTGTCGGCTTCCGCAAGCCGGAGCGCGACATTTATCGCCTGGCGTTGGAGACGACACAGATCCCCGCGGACCAATGCTGCTTCATCGACGATCGCGCTCTGAATCTGGAGTGCGCCGCCAAACTGGGGATGCAGACCGTCGAGATGCAGCAAATAGACCAGTTGCGCACAGATCTAGCGAAACTAGGCGTGAGCCCCTAGTGGGTCGCGCCAACGGCTACGGATTCTTGCGCGGCACGCTGGTCTTAACCCCGGCATTTTGGGGGACGTCAGATTCCATCGTGGTCAACGTCAAGTCGCTGGACCAGCAATCGGCGGCGAGTTTCCATTCGCCATTGCTCTGCCGCGCACACACCCACAGATACTTCCCACGCTCTTCGCGGCGTTTCCCGGTTGCGCTGGGAATCAGAGCCTTGCACCGTCCCGCCTCGTAAGCCAGATCGCCGACAACTTCCACGCGCAGCGGTTCGATTTCCACCTCGCCCAATCCCGCATCGAGTGCGCCGAAGAAAAACTCCCGTACCGCGGCGGCTCCGCGCACTGGAGGGCAGTTGGACCGCAGCACGAGCGCATCCGCCACGTAAAGGTCGATCAGATCATCGAGATGTTTCGTGTTACAGGCCAGCACCCACTCGTGCGCAATACGCCGCACCGCAGCCTCGGCGCGGCTCATGTCGCCCCGCAGCGCGGCGATCGGTCGCATCTTGTCTGCCCTCATCGGATCGCGCGCCGGCTCAGCCGCAGATCGCGCCGCCATTGTCTCCCCGCCAGGGAAGTAGTGGTGGTGATAGTGATGGTGGTAGTGATGCGTTTCCTGCCCCGATGGCCGAGTCGTCGCCAGCCTCGATTCGGGCTCGTGATCATGCAGCGAATCCGCTGAAAGGGCCAGGGCGCGCGAAGCAGGACGTTCCTCCGCCTCGATAGACGCAGCCTCCGCGGTCTCAGGTTCGACTACGGTAATGCCGCACATTCCGCAGAACTTGTTCCCTTCGCGATTGCGATATCCGCAATCGCGGCAAACCGTGGTGCTGGAATCGCCGGCGAGTTCCCGCGCCGCACCATCCGCAGACCGCTCTGCGTCGGCTTCGGCAGCCAGACGCTGCGCGGACTCCAGCGCCGCAGCCAGCGCATCCGCACTTGGTTTGGGACGGCGCATTTCTGGTTGCAGCCTGCGGTAGAGTTCGTCCATCTCCACGCCGCGCACCGGCTCGTCGGAAGGTCTGGGATTTTTCTTGTCTTTGTCCACGAATCGAGGCTCCGCTGCTGGGGTCATTCTAGCCCAGCGGCGCGGACTCGTGCTATCGGCTGGAAAACTCGATCTTGCCTTCGATTTCCGTCGGAACTCCGTTGCAGGTTGCGGGTCGATATCTCCATGTGCGCACGGTCTGCAGAACATGGCGATCGCCGGCCAGGCCGGCGCTCTCCAGAATGAGCGGACTGTGCACGCGCCCGTCTGTCCCAATAATGAAACTGACTTTGACCTTCTGACCGTGCGCCGCCGCACTGAACAGCGGATCAGGCGTGGCCAGAGCTTGTGGCGGCTGAACGTCTTCGCAGGAAGGTTGCGGGCTGACATGCATGACGTCAACGAACTGGGAAGCCCGCGCCTGCGTTCTCGCCATCTGGTTCTCGCGTTGCTCAAGGGTTGCCGATTGCACACGCGGCGCGGGCGTGCTCACTGCCACAGCCACCGCAGGTATCAATAACAGAATCGCAGGCCAGTTGCGACGATGCATAGGTCTTATCGCTCCGTGAAAACAGAGTTCGATCTTCGTCCTTTTACGGGCACATCCAAGACCACTCCGCAGAACCGCTACCTCCTTCTTTTACAATATGTTACAGGCGATCACTAATGAATGACGCGTAAGTAAGTGAAAGAGATTGCATAGGGGGCTTAGCCATGCGACCGTTCGCTGGTCGGGTAGCAGCGGAGCAGAGATCAAGTCTCCCGCATGAGTAAAGAGGCGGAGCGCTCGCGCTCCGCCTCCAAGTGAGGGCAATCGTCAGTCTACGGTTTGTAGATGCTGTACTGGTTCGTGTAGGTGTACATGGTCGTCCCGGAGGTGGTGTAGAACGTCATGTATGCGGTGTGAACTCCCGCGCTCACCACAGTGGTGTTGATCGAACTTATGGCCGAGTAGGAGCCGTCAGCCGCATCGTAGCCGTTGTAGCCGCAGGCACCGGCAATGACTCCGTCCACCACCAGGCAAAGAGCGCGATCGTCGTTGGCAAGACCTCCGCCGGAACTGGTGGCGAAGGAATTCACCACCAGCGTGCACGTGCCAGAACCACTGGTGCAGGTGAATTTGGCTCCGCTGTCTTCGGTGTTGAAGCCAGCAACCAGAACTGCATACGGCGATGCGGTTGTGAAAAAGGTGGATTTGCTCACCTCGTTCACTGGTGGTGGGAAACGGAGACTGGAGATATCGCGCGGAGGACCTGCCTCGTGGGTTTCAGCTGCCGACACGACGAAGTATGCTCCAAGGAACAACAGAGTGAGGGTGACGCAAAGGACCACCTTTGTCATCTTGCTCATGGCTTCTCCTGTGTGCGTTTGTGGAACGTGTAGTGGTACGCGGCCCAATTGAAAAAGCGCCAACGAAGTTACCTCATGCGGCAGGAATCTCAAAGCGCAAATTTTCGATCAGGCTGTGAAAGGCTACGGATCGGGCAAGAATTGCACATTAACGGAATTTTCTTGCAGAAAGAGTGAAAAAGGCTGTTTGGACTGGGCTTGACCTACCCCTCAGAGCGCCGCAAAGTCAGCAAGGTGATCTCAGGAGGGCAGTTCATACGGACCGGAACTCCGACCGTACCGAGGCCTGGGTTGGTATAGAGAGTGAGCCCGCCGATTTTATATAAACCCCAAACATATTTCCGGGCCAGATCCGGTAAGTAAAGAGGGCGGACGAAAGGAAGTCGTACCTGGCCTCCGTGGGAATGGCCCGAGAGTTGGAGGTCCACGGGATGGCGCGCGACGCGGTCGGCATAGTCTGGCTCGTGAGCCAGCAAGATCGTGGCCTCGTCCGCAGGGACATTGTGCAGAGTGGCATTGAGATCGGCCGTTTGGCCCAAGACGTCGTCTACACCGCTGAGCCAGAAGCGCGATCCATTGCGTTCGATCGTGACCGATTCGTTGGCCAGAACCTGAATTCCTGCGGCGCGCAGCGAACTGGTCACACGATCGGGATCGGTGAACACGTCGTGGTTGCCCATCACCGCCCACAGACCGTGAGGGGCCTTCATTTGGCGCAGCAGTTGAGCGCAAGGCTCGGCATCGGAAGCCGCTGCCGTCGGGTCTCCGAAATACGGTACCGAAACGAAATCGCCAGTGAGCACGATCAGTTCCGGCCGCAGGCCGTTGACCATGCCAATCGCGGAGTGCAAAGGATGGACAGAAAAATAGGGATCGTAATGGAAGTCACTGAGCAGCGCGACCGTGAAACCATCCAGTCGCTCGGGCCAGCGCCGGAGGGCAATCTCCTTGCGCACGATTCGCGGACGGTTGGGCTCGATCAGCGTGGTATCAGCAGCGAGAGCGGCCACACCAGCGGTCGCTGCGAGACGGATAAACTTCCGCCTGGTCGTAGGAAGAAAAGGCAATCGGTTTCGGGCCTTTAGACCGCAAGATTGCGCGGGACGCGGTCTCCGCTTTCAGCATAACCCGAATCTGCGGATTCGCGATATGACGAGACGAGTGCTGCCCGATCAGAAGCTGAACGTAGCTTGCAGATCGATGCGGCGGTTGGCCGAAGAACTCGAAAACGGTCCTCCCTGCAGAGCGTTCGGGATGTCGAATAACTGCGAGCCTAGAACTGCGCTCGGATTCGCTACGTTAACCTTATTGAAGACGTTGCGGATGTTCACACCCAGCGTGAAATTGTAGCGACGGTCGGAACTCGCCGACATTCCCATTCCGCCCCCTCCCCCGAACAGCGGACCGCGCGGGCCGCCTCCCCCGCGCGACCCTCCACCCCCCGGTCCCCCGGGACCGCCTTGCTGCTGGTTGTTGTTCCCCTTCGTCTTCGCTCCGAAGCCGAAGGTCTTGGTGAGGCGCAGGTTCAAGACGACATGCGACGGGCCCGTGGCGTAGTTGATGGGAACGAGCTTTCCGGAGCCGGACGCATCAAAAGTTCCCAGCGGTGTGCAATAAATCGTTGAGCCTTGCGCTGGGTTCACAACCGTCGGACAGGTCGCGGTAGATACCAAGCCGGGACGATCGTTGTAAATCGAATCACCGTTCAAGTCCGTCGCTGTCGTGATGTTGAAAGGCGAACCTGAACTGGCCACCAGGAATGGGCTCAGACGAAACAGGTAGGGTAAGGCAATGCTCCCGCCGAAGAAGAGCCTCTGACGAATATCGAATGTACCGCGGCCATAATCCTGACTGACGTTGTAGGAGTTTGTCGGGAAGCCGGAAACACCGGACGTATCGCTATTCGCGTAGTTCAGGGTGTAGTAGCCGAACACTTGAACCTTGGAGCCGATTCGCACATTCGAATTCGCGATGAGTTGGTTCTGGCTGAAGTTTCCTTCCGAAACGTAACGATAGACGTTTCCCTGGGTGGGATTGGGACGGACCGTGCTACCTGGCGTCCCAGGATATGGGGCATTGGCATTGATCGTCAGGAATTGGTCAAAACCCCGCGAGTTCAAGTATGTAACCGAGACAGTCGCCGACTTGGTGACCTGGCGCTCCACGCTGACTGCACCTTGCAGCGTGTAGGGTGCGTGCAGTCTGGGGCCGATCTGATAGATCGCGGACGCACTCGAAGTGGTTGGGCCGCAATTCGAGAAGTTGGTAAGGGCAACGTCGACGCCCGGGAAGCATGTCGGGTTGTTTATGATGAACTGCTGTTGCGTAACCCCATTGAGGCGCTCGGCCTGCAAGATTTGCTGCGTCTGGAAACGATCGTAAAAGATGCCGAATCCGCCGCGAATAACCACCTTAGGAGCGGCGCTTCTGCCGCCCACGCCCCACGCGATTCCTAGACGCGGCGCCCAGTCGCCATGATCGTGAATGTCGTTTTGCGTTTCAAAACGCAGTCCCGAGCTAAGCGTAATGTTTGGCCGGATGCGCCAGTCATCTTGCACGTAGAGGCCCGCGTCGTAGTACGTGACGGAGGCACTCGGACTGCCGTTGGTGTAGGTCAGTTGGGTTGCATAAGGAACTCCGCTCTGGGTGCCGCTCAACACCTGGTTCGCCCAGAGCAGGGAGATGGGACACGCTGAAGTCGCGCCAACCGTGCAGTTACTGGGCACATCCTGCGGTAAGTTCAAAGAAGAAAAGGTAAAGGCGCCGTTGAATCCAGCCGTAGAAACGTTCGTATCCTGAGTGCCCCGCACTCGTCCGCCGAACTTGACGACGTGGTTGCCGCGAATCACCGACGTGTAATTCTGCAATTCATAGCGGTTCTGCCGGTCGGTGCTGATGCCCTCGCCGCTGCCTCCCCCCGTGAATATGCCCAGCACATCTACGGTCGGGTTCAAATCCTGCGGGTTCTGCGAATCATTGTCGTGGATGTACTGGAAGCGTGTCTCGTTAACGATCTTTGCACCGATCACCTGAGTATCGCTGATTTGCAACGTCTGCTCGGTCTCTTTTGAATAGTAAGCTTGGGATGGAAGACTGGTCTGGACAACTCCGTTGTTGGTTTCTGTGTCCCGAAAATACTGGTAGCGCGCGGTCAGCGTATTGTTCTTCGTAAGTGCCCAATCGAACCGCGGGCCCAGGTTCGTGCGTTGCCGCGGATTCGCAATCGACTCGACGAATGGAACCTGGTTCAGAGACGGATCGAGAACGAACGTATTAATGGCCGTCAATTCATCGATGTTGCGGTGCTCGACGGTAAAGAAAAACGACGCGTTCTTTTTGATCGGCCCCCCGAGATTTCCGCTGTATTGGGTGGAGTAGTACGGAGCCTCCGACCCGGCAAATGGGTTCGATGAATTGAAGGCGGAATCGTTCCCGCTGGCAAAGAGCTGGCCGTGGTACTTATCGGTTCCGGGCTTAGTGAAGATCTCGATGCGGCCGTAACCCAGCTTGTCGTACTCGGAAGAGAAGGGGTTCTGGTTGATGCGAATTTCGCGAATGGACGACTTCGGTGGAAGTTGCCCGGCCGTGAACCCATCAATGTACATCTGTCCGCCGTTGGGACCGGCAGAGGGCCCGGCCAGGGCTTCCAGATCCGATTGCAGTTCATCGGGATCGTCAGGCAGAGCATCGAGTTCCTTGCCAGAGAGAACGATAGCGCCCGCATTGTTCGCGGGATTCACGTCGACGGTTGGGGCAGTGTCGGAAACCTGAACTTTCTGGGTCTCGACCTCAATCGCCATGACCGAGTTCAATCTCAGAGGCTGATCGGCGATCACGACGTTGTCGTTTTCATAGAGACTGAATCCGGGAGCGGCGACTGTGAGCGTGTACTTGCCCGTCGCGAGAGTCTTGAATTCGTATAAACCCTGACCATTGCTTTGGATCACGATCGGAGATCCGGTGGCGGGAGTCATGATCACGCTGGCGTTGGGGATGGCTGCGCCGGATGGATCGGTGACTTGTCCGCGAAGAACACCCGAGACGGTTTGTGCCGATATCACCGCTACCGGCAGCGAGAATAAGAGCGCTATGAAAACAAAACACAAGTATTGCTTTAACTTCATTTTCAGCTTCCTAATTTCTTACGACGAGTCTCGCAAACAACGGAATAAACCCTTTCGAGGAAGGCACGATTATTGACTCGCATCGCCACCGGGAGCGCCCCCTAGACTCCAGGGCGCCAACATCATCGCCTGGCTGCCCGTGGGAGCGGCCTGGAGAATCGGTTCCACACCGCTGAGCAGGGTGATGGCAATCCCGCCACCCGTTGCGGTGCCCTGGGTTGTGACGACTAGCACGGCATCGCCTTTGTGCAGATCGGTGAGCGCAACCGCCGGCATCCGGCTCAACATCTGCTGCAGGTCGGGCGCACCGCCCTGGCGCATTCCTGCGCCCATTGCGCCGCCACCGGAACCCATCGCGCTCGCGCCCGACGGAGCGCCGGATTGCTGAACGCTGCCGGCAACTGGAGCAGATCCTGAGGTCGAAGAGCCAGCCGCACCTGGAGTGCCCGAAGGCATGGAACCCTTCAACCGCATGGCGATCCTCTGCGCCATCTCGGCGGGCAGTTTGTGAAGCTGGGACTCCGACGTGATCTTCACCTGCACGGCCTTCTTGCTCAACAGATCTTGAACGCTGATGGTCCCAGTACTTGCATCGACTGAATTCACGGTGCCGGCGACATTACGAAACAAACCGGTGACGATTTCGTCCGCGGTCAGTTCGGAACCGTCGGCGCTGCGATCCCCGCGCGCCCGAAGCTGATCACCGGGCTGGACTTCCTGCAAGGTGCTGGGCTTGGCGTCATCGAACTTCACCGAATCCGGAGCGTACCGGCGAACCACCGTGCTCTTAGACGTGCGAATGCCAATGCTTTTCTTCCCACCCAAACTCGACACCGAAATCGTGACCGTTCCGGTGGCGGCGTCCACGGCGCTGACCAAACCGCCCAAGCCGCGCTTCTGCCAATCCTGGCGCTCCTGCTCGTGCCGCGCCTCCAGATCCGAATGCGAGATGACGATGACCTCCAACGCAGCGATTGAGGCCGAATCGGCGGAGGCCTGCCCGCGAACCCGGACCCGGTCGCCCACCTGCAAATCCTGCAGTTGGACGGGGGTCGCGCTCTTGAGATCCTTCTCGCCGGGCGCAATACGCAATAGGCGAGCATTGGGCTGCACGGTCACGGCGATCTCGGAACCAGCGTCCGGCGCCAGCGTGATAGCAGTCCCGTTGATCGACTTGATGATGCCAATGCGCTTGGCAACTGCAGGTTGGCCGGCGTCCTGGGCCTGATCCGTTACAGCCGCGAAACCGACCGGGAGTAGCGTCAGACCGGACGCGCTTATCACTGCGAAGACAACCGTAGCGATTACTGCTTTCTTATTTTTCTTATTGTTCATGCGCCCCATCCTTAATTTACATTGCCAGATGCCGTGGAACTCGATGATTTACAAAGTTTTACCCAGACATAACAACTATTACAAAAACCGGAGCCGACACCTTTGATCAAGCCACTAGGTCACGGTCACCCAGAGTGCTAATAGACGACGCCGCGACTCCCGGATACGATTTTGATGGGAGAGTTTGCGGAAATTGGCATTCAGTATGCGTGTCTCTATCTTACGTGGTTTCCTGTGCTGGGCGATGTTGGTGGTCGTACCCGTCTCGTTGCTGGGACAGGCGGCGCCGGGTCAAACCGGCGGCGCAATCCTTCATACACAGGGTGGGGTTTGGGTTAACGGCTATGAGGCTAGGGACTCCTCCGCGGTTTTTCCCGGCGACCTGTTGGAAACCAAGCCGGGATCTTCGGCGAGTTTGAGCCTGGACGGATCTACAGTTCTGGTTCAGCCGGAGTCGGTGGCCAAGCTCCAAACCAATTTGCTCGAATTGGATCATGGGAGCGTCTTCGTGGGAACTTCGAAGAGCTTCAGAGTGCGGGTGAATTGCATCACGGTCGTTCCGGTTCTGAACGAATGGACGCAATATGAGGTCAACAACTTAAATGGAACCGTTCAAGTGGCGGCCCGCAAGAACGATGTGAACGTCGATCGTGAGATGGATCGCCGAAAACCATCGCCGGAAACAGCCGACTCGCACACTGCCAGTGTTCACGAAACGGAACAAAAGAGCTTCGACGAATCGGAGATCTGCGGTGCGGCGGCGCCTCCCATCGGAGCCAGCACGAGCCTGAATGCGAAGTGGATTGCGGCCGGAGCGGCGGGGGCTGGTCTCTTAATCTGCGTGCTTCTGTGTCGCGGCAGTGGCGGGGGGAAGCCCGTGATGAGCATGTCGACACCTTAATCGCCCGATCTACAATTTCTGAGGCGATCACCTACTAGAGAATTCTCTCGTGTGTGTAGCCCGCAGACCCCAAAGCTGCGAGAAGCTCTGCGATGTGATCGGGGCCGCGCGTTTCCATGGTGATGTCAATAGCGGTATCGCCAAGATTAACACCGTGGTAGGCGCGGTCGTACGCGGTCTCGACAATGTTGGCCCGATGATCGGCTAGGATTCCCGTGAGGCGGTGTAGTGCGCCGGGATAGTCAGGCAGGTGAACGCGTAAACGCACCAGACGCCCGTCTTTCACCAAGCCTCGTTCGATGATGCGCGACAGTAGCGTAACGTCAATGTTGCCGCCGCAGACGAGGACTGCGATTTTCTTACCCTGCAACGGCAGCTTTCGATTTAGGACGGCGGCAATCGCGGCCGCTCCGGCACCCTCGGCTAGTGTTTTCTCGCGCTCGAGCAGCAGGAGAATGGCGTTCGCGATCTCTTCCTCTTCTACCGTGACGATGTCGTCGACATACTTCTGAACCAGCGGGAGCGTACGTTCGCCCGCGCGGCGTACGGCGATTCCGTCGGCAATCGTCTTCGCCGACTTCAGGGTGACGGGCTTGCCTTCGGCCACTGCGGCTTTCATCGAAGGAATCCGCGAGGGTTGCACTCCGAAAATCTGGACTGCAGGATTTGTCTCTTTGACAGCGCAGGCAATGCCTCCGATGAGCCCTCCGCCACCGATGGGCGCAACGATCACTTCGATACTGGGATGTTGCTGAAGGATTTCAAGCCCGAGTGTTCCCTGCCCTGCGATGACGGCGTCGTCGTCGAAAGCATGAATGAGAGTCAGGCGTTCCTGCCGACTCTGCTCCACTGCCTTCTCGTAGGCTTCGTCGTAGTTGGTCCCGTGCAGCACGACCTCAGCACCGTAGGCACGAGTCGCTGACACCTTGGTGAGCGGGGTTGGGAGCGGCATCACAATGTGCGCCGCGATCTTGTGACGGCCCGCGTGGTAGGCGACGCCTTGCGCATGATTGCCGGCAGATGCAGCGATCACGCCGCGAAAGCGCTCCTCCGGGCTGAGAGTGAGAAGTTTGTTCAGGGCGCCGCGTTCCTTGAAGGCGCCGGTACGTTGCTGGTTGTCGAGTTTGAGGAAGATGGAATTGTTGGTAAGGCTGGAAAACGTTTCCGAGTGCGTGCAGGGAGAGACGCGGATGTCGGCGCGAATTCTGTTGAGTGCCGCTTGGATGTCGGAAAGTTGAATCATGACGCCGGCGCAATCATCTTGCCTCGCTTCATCTTAGCGCCGATCCATCTTAACTTGGACCGGGTTCGGATGGTGATCTTCACGAGGCGATTTGTTGCGCGGTGGAAGCCAAAGGAACAAC
>OBLW0100000677.1_pt1 | contig 29028 bp, 18 predicted proteins | sample 1520161 | NCBI WGS metagenome assembly OBLW01 (sample SAMEA3539309, study PRJEB22396) | soil metagenome | biome: tundra; feature: field; material: soil | place: USA | collected 2010-05 | depth 0.15 m
CCGCAATGCGCCATCGCTTTCGAGAAGCTGTGGCGGGAGGCGGGTGCGCCGGCGGCCAGCCCGCTGCCCGTGCCGGCGCGCGCCGGCGATCCGTCGCCCATCGATCACATCGTTTACATCGTGAAGGAGAACCGGTCGTACGATCAGTACTTCGGCGACATCGGCAAAGGCAACGGCGATCCCTCCCTGCAACTGGTGGGTGACGACGTCATCCCCAACCAGCGCAAGCTGGCGCGAGATTTCGTCCTGCTCGACAGTTTCTACGCCAACGGCGGCGATAGCGCCGACGGGCACCAGTGGGTGACGCAGGCTGCCGAGACGGATTACACCTACTGGCCCGGATACGGCGGCCGCAGTTATCCGAAGAACGGGGACGATCCGATGGCTTTCGCCAACAGCGGGTTTCTGTGGGACAACGCGCTGCTTCGTAACCGGACCTTCGAGGATTTCGGCGAGTTTGTCGGCGTTCTGCCCGGCATGGAGCGCCTGAAACTGCTGGACGACTACAGGAAGGGATCGGACTTCCAGGGAACCTTTCAAACCGTGGCGCCGATTGCGCCGCTCAATAAGTATCTGGTGAAGGATTACCCGGCGTACTCGCTGGAAGTGCCCGACGTCGTGCGTGCACGCATCTTCCTGCGTCACATCCAGGATTGGGAAACGAGCGGCCGCATGCCCAACCTGGTCATGGTGCAACTGCCCTCCGACCACACGTCGGGAACGACGCCCAATTATTCCACCCCGAAGGCGTGCTTCGCCGACAACGATCTTGCCGTGGGACAGATTGTGGAGGGTTTGACCCACTCGAAATTCTGGAAGAGCATGCTGATCCTGGTGGTGGAAGACGATGCGCAAAGCGGCCTGGACCATGTTGACGGCCACCGCACGGTGGCCTTGGCTATTAGCCCGTACATCCGGCGTGGAACCATTGATTCGACGTTTTACTCCCAGGCTTCGCTGGCCAAGACCATCGAGCTGATTCTGGGTCTGCCCACCATGTCGTTGTTCGACCTGATCGCCAACGATCTGCGTAACAGCTTTCAGACCGCGCCGGACTTCGCGCCGTACGCCGCGGAGACGCCCAAGCAGTCGATCTACGAAGCGAATCCCAAGCTGAGCGCCTTGCGCGGGCCGGCCCGCAAAGCCGCGCGGGAAGCCATGCACATGAACTTCCGGGAGCCGGACGTGGCCCCCACCGACAAGGTGAATCGCATGATCTGGGCCAGCGTGCGCGGCTGGGACGTTCCGTATCCGGCGGCCAAACAGGGAGTATTTCTCCCGTTCGCCCCGGACGATGGCGACGACGACCATGGACGATAGGCGGGCTTGCGTCTCCGAAAATCGGTCAGATTTCGTACATTTCCCGACGTTTTCCCTCTTGCCAGAGCCCCGATAACACAGTATTAGTATATGAGACTGCGTCCGGGAGGGACCGGACGCTCGGAGGTGCTGGGTGTTTTTTCGGGGGCGGCATCATCTCTTTTGCACTGCTTTGTTTCTCTCGGCGTACGGACTGGCCAGCGCGTCAACCATTACAGTCGATCCTGTCGTCAGCATTAGCGGGGATCAGTATCAGTACAGCTATACGATCACAAACCCAACTCCCGACGACTCGTTTCTGATCGATATCCCGGTCCCCGCGGATCCTCTCGCCATTGACAACATTACGGCGCCCGCCGGGTTCGAATCGGCATTCGATTCCGGTCTCGGGCTGGTCTCGTTTTTGGAAGATACGCTAATGTTCGGCCCGACGCCGACGGCGGGCTTCTCTTTCGATAGCCCGATCGGCCCTGGCGCCGTTTTGTTCACAGCCACACTCGTCAGCTCGGTGGATGGCTCGCTCTACACACTTTCCGGACCCACCACGGCGCCTGCAGTGCCGGAACCGGCAACCTTCCCGCTGGTAGCGGCGGCCGGCTTGGGCTTGGTGTCCCTGGGTCGGAAATCCAAACGCTAACGCGCGATAGGAGAAGGAAGATGAACAACGACAAGCTCCATGCTCGCTTCCGTGGGGGGGGACTGGTTCTGGCGGTTTGCGGCGTTTTTGCGCTGGCGGGCACGCTGACCGCTTCCAGCCACAGCGACGCCCCGCTCATCAAACAGGATCCGCAGGCTAACCTGACGGACGTGTACGCTTTCGTGGGCGCCAAGTACAACTCGCCGACTCCGGTACTCAACGTGGTTGTCAGCGTTCACCCGTTCTCGGAGCCAGGCGACGGGGCTATGTACGAGCGCTTCGCGGACGATGCGCTGTTCACCATTGACATCGCCAATCCGGTTACAGGCGCGCTGATCTCGAGTTATAACTTCCGTTATTCGCCGGTCTCCTCCGCCGCGGGGTTGTATAAGAATCTCGGAACGATTTTGTCATACGGCCGTGGCACGACGGTCGGCGCCATCGAGACCGTCGGCGATTCCAACCAGAACTTCACCCAGACCTACAGCGTGACGAAGTTCGTGTCGTCCGACGGAACGGCCGCAAACGGAACGTCGACGGTGCTGGGCGCCGGGATGCTCGTGCCTCCTCCTAATGTTGGCCTGCGAACCACTCCCTTGTACAACGATGCCACCGGGGCAGCGGTTTCGGGCGCGGCCAGCTTCGCCGCGCTGGATTCCTACACGCAGCAGACTGTTTACTCGCTACCGACCGGCGAAGCGGTCTGGAGCGGCTCGCGCGACGACAGCTTCTTCGCGGACGCCCCCGGGATCTTCGACTTACTCAATCCGCGGATCCTCGGCGCCGACGGCCATGGCCAAACGGGCGGCGGCGTGGACGGATTCAAAGGTTACAACGTGCTGACGTATGCGATCCAGATTCCTCTGACCAGTTTGCCTCAGATAGCGTATACCGACGCCTTCACCGGCCCCTCGCACGGCGTCGGGATCTACGCTACGGTTAGCCGCCAGCGCATTACGCTGCTGAACACTTCGGCCGACGCTACGGCCTCCGGGCCCTGGATTCAGGTGAACCGCCTGGGGAATCCGCTTTTCAACGAAGTGCTGGTGGCGCTGAAGGACAAGGACAACTATAACCGCGACGTCCCCACGAGCGATGCCGCCAAATACAAGACCTATGCGCTAAATCCCGAAGTGGCGTTATTGATTAACACTGTATTCGGGACCTCTCTTGCAACCTCGGGCCGCACCGACCTCGCTGCCGTCTTTACTCCCGACGTGCTGCGCGTAGACACGACGACGGGCCCCGTACCCTTGATCGGGCAGGGGGGGAATCGCCTGAGCGGGCTGGGCGGCGACACGACGAGCGGCAAGTGGAGCGGGTGGCCCAACGGCCGGAGACTGGGTGACGATGTGGTCGATATCGCACTGACGGCGGTAGCCAGCGGCCCAGCCTATACCTCGATCTTCCTGCTCGGCGACAACGTCAACGCCAACGACGAGGTCTATAACTTCGTGTTCCCCTACGCGGCCACGCCGCATTCCGGCACGAACAACCGTAAGGATCCGTAGACGGTTGGAACGTGGGCGCTCCGCGCCTTTGAACAGCATCCTTCGTATGCGCAGCCTCAGACTCGCTCCGCTTGCCGGCCGTGCGCTTTCGGTAATGTGCGCGGTGGCCTGCTGCGCTCTTGCGGGCGGCGGCCAAACCGGCCCACCGGCGTCCGTGCGGGCATCGGATGCGGAGATCGCGAAAGCCTCCGCCGCGACGGCCAGGCAGCCCGACAGGGCCGACGCATGGGTCCGGCTTGGCGACGCGTTGATGCAGAAGGGGCGGGAAACGGCGGACGTTTCCTATTGTGGCCGCGCGGAGAGCGCCTATCGCAAGGCGCTGCAAATCGACCCCAAGTGCCTGGAGGCGTTGGTTGGAATGGCGTGGGTCAGCGGGGTCCGCCACGAGTTCGAGGCGAGCCTCGACTGGGCCAAAAAGGCTCTCGCGCTCGACCCCGCCAACGCCGCCGCCCACGGCTTGAGCGGCGACGCTGCCGTCGAGATGGGCGACTACGATCGAGCATACGCCGAGTACCAGGCGACGCTGGACGTCAGCCCGGACCTTTCGTCCTATTCGCGAAGCGCGCACCTGCTGCACTTGATGGGCGACACAAAACGAGCGGCGGTTCTGATGATGAAAGCGATCGAGGCAGGCGCCCCGTATGCCGAGAACACGGCGTGGTGCAGGTCTCAACTGGCCTTGATCTACTGGTCCGAGGGCGCCTACGTACCGGCGGAGCAGGTCTTGGCGGAAGGGCTGAAAAGATCGCCCGACGACTACCGCCTGTTGGCGGCCATGGGGAAGGTGAGGGCCGCGCAGAAGGATTATGCGGCAGCGATCGATCTCTACCGCCGGTCGCTCGAAATCACGCCGCAGCAGGACGTGGCCGCGGCGCTCGGCGATTTGTATATGCTCACCGGCAAGCCGGACGAAGCGAAGAAGAGGTACGATCTGGTCGAAACGATCGCCCGGCTCGCTAAGGCGAATGGCGTCCAGGGCGATCTTTTGACAGCGAAGTTCTGCGCGGACCATGACCGGAACCTTCCTGAAGCGCTGAAGATGGCGGAAGAGGAATACCGGACGCGGAAGAACGTCTACGCAGCCGACGTCCTGGCGTGGTGCTATTACCAGAACGGTCGCTTGGAAGAGGCTAAGCGGTACATCGGGATCGCGCTGGCACACAACACACCCGAAGCGGTTTTCCATTTCCATAAGGGCATGATCTACGCCAGGGCGGGAGATCGCACTAACGCGCAACTGGAACTCTATAAGGCGTTAAGCACAAATCCGAACTTCGATCCGATTCAGGCTCCGGCGGCGGCCGACATGATCCAGCAGCTCGGCTCGCAGCCGCCGCGGACGCAGGCCGAGCGATGAGACTCCGCGGGGCCCTCCTCGTATTTGCGCTGGCGGCGCTGGCGGGCGCCCATCCCATGGGCAACTTCAGCGTGAACCACTACGCGCGCATCGAAGTTGGCTCGCACGCGGTTCGAATCGAATATGTGCTGGACCTAGCCGAGATTCCCACTTTCGAGCTGCTGCAGAAGTGGAACATGGACCCGGCGAGCCCGCGGGAAGCGCTGGAGCCCAAGGCGGCGCTCGAAGCGCGGTTGTGGGCTGAAAACCTTGTGTTTCGCGTGAATGGCCGCGTAGTGCGCCCGCACCTGGAAGGTTCCGATAAGGCCGCGCTGCACGTCGATCGGGGCGCCGGTGGGATGACCGTAATGCGCGTCTCTTTGCGGCTCTCGCTCGACGCCGCGCCGGGCTTGTTGCAGTACGAAGACCGCAATTATGCCGGGCGGGCCGGGTGGAAGGAGATCGTAGTCGCGGCGGGACCCGGAGCATTGGTCGAGAAGTCCAGCGCCGGGGGTCTCGACCGCAGCCAAGCGCTGACCGCGTATCCGCAGGACCCCACGGCCGCGCCGCCGCAGGAAACCGAGGCTGACCTCACATGGCGCTTCCTACGCCCCGGCGTGACCGAGCGAACGACCGTTCCGCCGGTCGAACAGGAACGTCCCGTCCGAGCCTCGGCTCCCATCCCTTCGCCGGCGCCGGCGGCGGCTCCGGTCGCGCCGCAGCCTGCCGCACCAGGAACCATGGTGCGAGGCGATTCCCTGTCGCGCCTTCTCAGCCGCCGCCAGATCGGTTGGAACCTGGTGCTGCTGGGCATGGCGTTGGCGTTCGGTCTAGGCGCGATGCACGCACTCTCGCCCGGACACGGAAAGACGATTGTGGCGGCATACCTGGTGGGCTCGCGCGGCACATTCAGACACGCGGTGTTCCTCGGCGCGATGGTGACATTCACCCATACCTTCAGCGTTTTTGGTCTGGGGCTGTTGACCTTATACCTCTACAAGGATGTGTTGCCGGAAAACGTGGTTCGGCTGCTCGGCATCGTTTCGGGATTGTCGATCGCGTGGATTGGGGCGCTGCTGCTCTACCGGCGCATCCGTAATCTGCGCGGCGCCGCAGGTCATAGCCATCCGCATCATCATCACGACCACGATCATCATCACGATCACGACCACGATCACAATCACAAACATCCCCACGTTCACAGCCACGTTCCCCAAGGGGAGGTAACGCTGGGCAGCCTGATCGCGCTTGGAGCCAGCGGCGGGCTGGTCCCCTGCCCGTCGGCACTGGTTTTGCTGCTGAGTTCGATCACGCTCGGGCGCGTGGGGCTGGGTCTGCTGCTGCTAGTCGGCTTCAGCCTGGGCCTGGCGACGGTGCTCATGGGGATCGGCATCCTCGTACTGTGCGCGAAGAACCGGCTTCCCCATAGCGGGCATCCGAGCCAGCATGTGGTCTTTCGGGTGATTCCGGTGCTGTCGGCGGCGGTTATCGTCTGTCTTGGGCTCTTGATGACCGGCGTGTCGCTCGGCGTAATCCGACCGAACGGAATCATAGGATAATCTGCAGGGCTACGCCTTCCCGGCGGCGTCGCTACTCCGCCCTCAGAGCCCTCGCGGGATCTATGACCGTTGCCCGGCGAGCAGGCATGTAGCTTGCCAGCAGGGTTGCAGAGGTCAGAACCAGCGCAACGGCGGCGTACGTCATCGGGTCTATGGCCGCGACGCCGAACAGCAGGGAGGACATCCAGCGCGTCAGCGCCACGGCCACGCCGAACCCGATGGCAAGGCCCACCACGGCCAACAGAAGCCCGTGCTTCACGAACATACGGCGCACGTCACCGTGTTCCGCTCCGAGCGCCATGCGGATGCCGATCTCCCTGGTCCGTTGCGCCACCGAATAGGAGATCACGCCGTAGATGCCCACCAGCCCCAGAAGCAGCGCCATGGCGCTCGCGATTCCCAACATCACCAGCGTGAACGAAGTGCGCGCCATGGAGCGGTCGAGCACTTTCTGCATGGTGCCGACGCTCGTGACCGGAAGGGTGGGGTCCACGGCCCGCACGGCGTGACGGACCTCGGTCAGCAAGGCGGGCGTGCCGGCGCGCGAGCTACGGACCACATAGGACAGCGTGCCATTGATGGAAGGTAGGTCTTCCCACATATGATCGACGATCAGGGGCCAGTACACCACCTGGGGCGCCTTCCTATCAACCCCCTCGTCGTGCGTGTCGCCGGCGACTCCGATAATTTCGCGCCACGCCGCTTTGGGCGAATTGCGGACGCGCTTGCCGAGCGCCTCGGCGGGGCTTTTCCAGTACTGAAGAGCGAAGTTCTCAGAGACCAGCACCACAAGCCGCCTGGTGTAAATATCGCTCCAGTCGATGTCGCGGCCAGCCAATAGCGGGTTGCCCATGGTCCCAAAGTAGCCGGGCGTCAGGAACTTGTAGCTACGCAGGACCGGTAGCTGGCCTTCCGGCGTTGGGAATTGTTCAACCATGATCGGGTCGTGCTCGCCGCCGCCGTCCATGGTGACCTTGGATGCCGCGGCCGCGCCGGCAACACCCGGAATCCGGACGATGCCTTCCAGGATACGCTGGTGGGTCTGCGCGACCCGATCGGCGGTGACGGTTTTCGGCTGGGGTACGGGAATCCGGAACGTCAGGATCTCAGACGGCCGGGCGAACCCCGGATTAACCTGCCTCAGCGCCTGGAACGTCCGGATCATCAGGCCGGCGCTGACGAGCAGCACCAGCGCCAGCGCGATCTGCGCGACCACCAGGATATTGCGTACGCGGTAGCGCCCTTTTCCTTCGCTGAGCGCGCGTCCGCCTTCTCTCAGGGCCGCGCCGAGATTGGCGTTCCCGAACTTGAACACGGGAATGAGACCTGAGAGCACTCCGGCGACCACGGAAACCAACAGCGTGAACAGCAGCGCGGGACCGTCGATGGCGATATCGCCAAGGCGCGGCAGGTTGGCGGGGGCCAGATAGACAAGCAGACGCAATCCGGCATAGGCAAGCCCCAGGCCCAGCGCGCCGCCGGCGATCGCCAAGCCGACGGACTCCGACAGAAGCTCGCGGGCCAGCCTTCCCCAACCGGCGCCGAGCGCGGCGCGGATGGTGAGTTCCCGCTGCCTGCCTTCCGCGCGCACCAGGAACAGGTTGGCCACATTCGCGCAGGCGATCGACAGCACGATGCCGACCGTTCCCATCAACACCCAGAGCACCTTGCCGACGTCGCCCACCACGTCCTCCTTTAGGGGATGCACGTTGGGACCCATCTTCACGCTTTCAAAGCTCTTGCGGGTGAAGCCCGCCGGCATGGGATATCTGTCCATGACCATGGGAATCATGCGGGCCACGTCGGTGTTGGCCTGCGCCATGGTGACGCCGGGCTTCAACCGGGCGATCGACTGGTAGCTGAAATTGCCCACGAACAGCTTGGCTTTGTCGAAGCGCATGGGAAAAACCAGATCCGCGTCGATGTCGAGAAAGCGAAAGCTTTGTGGCAGGACGCCGATAATGTCGCGCGCATTGCCATCCACTAGGATGCGGCGGCCGACGGCGCTGCGGTCACCCCCAAACTTGCGCTGCCAGTAGCCGTAACTCAGCATGGCCGTCTCCGGGCTATCGATTTCGTCGTCCTTGGCGCCGAAGATGCGTCCGGCGGCCGGGCGCACGCGCAGGATCGGGAACATGGCGTGAGTCACCGACAGGCTATCCACGCGTTCCGGCTCGCCCGACCCCGTCACGGTGCAGGAGCCGTTGTCCCACAGGGCGATATCCTCGAACACACGGTTCTCCTCGCGGTAGGTGAAATGGGAGGACGGGGAGGCATTGAGCAGCTTGATGCCGATGGCGGGCGCCGTGTGCCACACGCCGACAAGCCTTTCGGGCCCGGGATATGGAAGGGCTTTCAGCAGCACCGCATCGATGACGCTGAAAATGGCCGTGTTCGCGCCGATGCCGATGGCAAGAGTGAACAGAGCGACCACCGTGAACATGGGCGTGCGCCCGAGTCTCCGGGCCGCGAGCCGGAGCCTGGTTGCAAAGTTGAGCATAAAGGACCTTTCCTAGCCGATTGGCAGTTCCAGTCTGAAGAAAAGAATACGATGCTATGACGGCAGGAGTTCCGAATTCGATAGGGGGGTGCATGGCCGATTAAAACCGAAATAAACAGGTCTGATTAGGGCGAGTGGGTGTACAATTAATGCCGGCTAGCATCGCTAGATGGCAATCCTGGACGAACCTTCGCGTTGTTCGGGGAAGAAGGAGAACGGTGAGCATGACACTTGATCGGTCGTCGTCGGCGCCCCGGGTACGAGCACTCGGCGCGATCACCGCAGTTGCAGCAATCCTACCTGTGCTAGGTTTTGCGGGACCGCGTCCGTTGGTGGAACATTCCAAAGCGGATCACTTGACGGTTCCCTTGAGCTTTGAGCCGAATCAGGGGCAGACTGCCGCCGCGGTTCAGTTTCTCTCGCGCGGCTCCGGCTACGCGCTATTCCTCAAACCGGGCGAGGTCGTCCTGAACCTGGGGCGGCGACAACCGGCGCCGGCCGTCGACACCCTGTGTATGAGCCTGATCGGGGCGAATGGCGAGGCTAACGGAGTGGGACTGGCGCCGCAGCCCGGCGTGGTGAGCTACCTCATCGGAAACGACCCGAAGAACTGGCGCTCCGGCATTCCGACGTATGGCAAGGTTAACTACGCCCAGATCTACCCTGGCGTGGACCTGGTTTTCTACGGCAATCAGCGCCAGTTGGAGTACGACTTCGTGGTCGCCCCAGGCGCCGACCCCAGCCGCATCGCCTGGCGGATCGATGGGGCCCACGCCAGCGTCGACGCGGATGGCAATCTGGTTCTGAATGCGCCCAACGGTCCGGCCAGCTTCAAGAAACCGGTGCTGTACCAGATGGATGGCGACAAGAAGACCGGCGTCGAAGGGTCGTTCGCCGTGAGCGGGAACCAGGTACGCTTCCGGCTTGGCAGCTACGACCATTCCAGGGCGCTGATCATCGATCCAGTGCTCAGCTATGCCAGCTATCTTGCCGGGAGCTCCACCGATCACATTGGGCGTCCGACCGATAACGGTCCGAACGGTACATCACAAGGTCTCGCAGTGGACAGCGCAGGCAGTGCGTATGTGGCGGGCTACACCTACTCGATCGATTTCCCGACGAAGAACCCTTATCAGAGCGTGCCTCCGGCAAAAGTGACGGGCGTCCCGCCCGGGCAATGGCCTTCGGCTTTTGTTAGCAAATTCAGTCCGGATGGCAGTTCGCTGGTTTATTCCACTTATTTGGGCGGCAACGGTTATGACTACATCTACGCCATCGCGGTGGACTCCGGTGGCAATGCTTACGTGACCGGTGAGACAGACTCACCCGATTTCCCGGTAACCAACGGAGCGTACCAGACAGTCTGCTCCCCAGCTCCCAACAACACAGGGGCGCCCGTCCAGAATTCTTCCAACTGCTACTCCTCTAACACGTCCGCATTTGTGACCAAGCTGAATCCCACCGGAACGGGGCTTGTCTACTCGACTTTTCTTGGCGGCAACGGATCGTTTGCATACGCAACTGCCATTGCCGTGGATGGCGCCGGCCGCGCTTACATTGCCGGCGACGAAAACGAGAGCTGCTACACAGGCCTTCCCTATACGTTCCAATCCTGCTTTCCAACAACCAGCGGCGCGGTAATCGGCGGAGACAAGACTGTCGGAGGTGACCCCCAATTCGCTTTCGTCGCGGCGTTCGATCCCACTGGCGCCCAACTGCTCTATTCCACTCTCTTCGGCGACCAGAATTTCAAGTGCGTCATCGGCTGCGGCAGCGATACGTATGGCACCGGGATCGCGGTTGATACCAACGGCTATTTCTATCTAGTCGGCGAGACCAAGGCTAGTACCCTGCCCACGACCGCCGGCGTGGTTCAGCCTACCGGCGCTCCTTTGGGCAACCCGGCAACCTATGTGCAAGCCTGGCGCGGCTTCGTTGCGAAGTTTAACCCGGTCACTTCCGCCGGCGGGGCATCGCTGGCATACGCCACCTACCTTGGCGGGAAAACTGGGAATACAGGCGACTTCATCAGCGGTATCGCGATCGATAGCGCAAGCAATGCCTATATCGTCGGATATACCAATTCTACGGATTTTCCCGTGACGGCCGGCGCTTATTCCACCGTCTGCGGGACGAATGGGCAGACCTGCGCGGCTGCCCACGTGACCAAGCTGAATCCCACCGGCACCGCCATCATCTGGTCTACCTATGTGGGAGGCGCCAAGCCTGATGCGAGCGACTCTGTATTTTTCACCGGTCCCATCCAACTGGATGGGAATGGGGACGTCTATATCATGGGGCAACCTGGAGTGGGCTTTCCAATGATCAATCCCGTGGAGCCAACCCCAACCGGCGGGGATCAGCAGGTGTTGATCGCCGAGCTTGACCCCACAGGCGCGAACTTGCTGTTCTCGACGACCGTCGGATCCCATGGGCTCGATTCCACTGTTCCAGCCGGGCTGGCAGTCGACTCCGCCGGCACAATATACCTCGCCGGCAATGACGCCGGCGCGAACCTAATCACAACCCCCGGCGCATTCCAGACGACCGCGAGCAACAGCGGTTGCTGCTACCACGGCTTTGTCGTTAAGATCGCGCCAACCGCTTTCCTCACTCCTCCGCTGTCGGCTCAAGTCGCATCGGTGGGCGCATCGGCCAGCGGCGGGAGCGTTCAGGTGAATGCCGCCCCCGGATCGGCCTGGGCGGCTTTCAGCAGCGCAGCCTGGCTCACGATCACAAACGGCGCGTCGGGCACTGGCAGCGGCAGCGTGACATTTACGATTTCGGCTAACAGTGGGGCGGCGCGTTCGGGAACGATTGACATCGGAGGACAGATATTCACGGTCTACCAGGAAAGCGCTTCGGCCTCCGGGCTAAGTTTCGCGGGGTCCATGGCGCAGGTCGCATCGGCAGGCGGATGGGATACTTCCTTTACAATCGTGAATTTGGGCGCCGCGCAGGGCGAGGCGCGGTTGAACTTCTATAGCGACAACGGGGGCACGCCATGGTTGCCGTTTACCTTCACGCAGCAACCCGCGCAGGGAACCACGCTCGCGTCGACCTTCGACGAGACGCTCGCGGCCGGCGGCTCGCTTATTCTCGACACCACCGGCCCGGTCTCGCAGGCTAACGCGGAGGGTTGGTCGCAATTGCTGACGAATGGCGACATCAACGGCTTCGCGATCTTCACATACACGCCGAACGGCCAAGCGGCGACGGTGCCGCTGGAGACGCGCAACGCGGCCTCGTATCTGCTCGCGTTCGATAACACTGGCGCGGTTTCCACCGGCCTCGCAATCGCCAATCTCGCTGCCAGTGCGGCCAAGGTCAACGTCGTGATCCGCGACGACACCGGCGCCCAAATCGTCCAGGGCGGCTCAATCAATCTTCCAGCGCAGGGTCACACTTCCTTCACGTTGACGGATCCCACGTACGGATTTCCGGCCACCGCCAACGTGCGCGGCACGGTGGAGTTCGATACGCCCCCAAGCGGGCAGATCAGCGTGATGGGGCTGCGGGCGAACGCAATCCCGAACAGCTCAGGCTTCGCCGTAACGTCGCTGCCGGCGCTGGCCGGCGTGGGCACGGGCGGGGGAACTTTTCCGCACTTCGTCTCCAGCGGCGGCTGGCAGACCACGTTCACGCTGGTCAATACCGGTTCCGCGGCGGCGACTGCCAACCTGAGTTTCGTCGGCGATAGTGGGAGCGCGGTTTCGCTGCCGCTGAGTTTTCCGCAGACCGGCACGGTGACCACGGCCAGTAGCGTGAGCAAGAGCATTCCCGCGGGCGGTTCGCTCATCGTCGTAGCCCAGGACCTGGGAGGCACAATCACAACGAGCGGCTCGGCGGTCTTCACCACGACCGGCAATGTGGGCGGCTTCGCGGTGTTCCGGTACGACCCGACGGGGCAGGAGGCGGTGGTGCCGCTCCAGGCGGCCAACGCGCCGTCCTACATTTTAGCGTTCGACAACACGGGCATCCTGTCAACAGGCCTCGCGATCACGAACTTCGCCGGGCAGCAGGCCAACGTCAACGTGATCATGCGGGACGACACGGGCAAGCAAATCGGCACAGGCATGATCGGTCTTCCGGCGCAGGGCCATACGTCGTTCATGCTGACGGACACCGCTCACGGAGGCTGGGCGTTTACGACCGGCGTGCGCGGGACCGTGGAGTTCGTCACCCCTTCGGGCGGCCAAATCGCGCCGCTTGGCCTGCGCGCCGCTTCTATTCCCGGCGGCTTTACCATCACCACAATCCCGGTGATGGTGCGGTAGACGCCGCTCGGCGCCGCCACCGCCGGACGGAGGCCGCGGGCCTCAGGGCGCAACGGCGCCGGGGTCGTTCACAATTCTGACGATCGGCAAGTAAGAGCCGGCGCGCGCCTACGCTCGAAACTGGCTCATGTACTCCAAAAACGTCCGCGCATGCTGGTCCAGCACGTCCATGCCGCCGCCCGCCAGCAAGGGCGAACACATCTCATAGGCCACGCTGGCGTTCGACCCGGAGCCCCAGAGGGCGGTTAGGAATCCCCGATAATCGATGGCGCCCTGCCCCATGGGGACGGCTTGGGCAAGTGGAGTTTCGGCGGCGTAGTTCACGGCGGACGGCACGTAGCGGTAGCGCGGCCGCGGTTGATAATCCGCGATGGTAGTGTGGACGGTGAGCGGCGCCAGTTTTTTGGCGGCGGTTGGCAGGTCGGCGCCGTGAAGATACGGGGACCACGCATCGAACATGGCCCGGCAATTGGGTTCGTTCACCGCGCAAATCAGGTCGTGCATGGTTTCGTATCCCACGGCGAGATCGTGATGGTTCTGCACGCCGACAATCACCCCGTAATCGGACGCCCGGCGCGCGCATTCCCTCAGGGATTCCACCACGAGCTTCCATTGCGCCGGATAAGAGGCGGCGGGGTTCTCATAGCTGGTGAAGACCCTCACCAGATTGCCGCCCAAAGCCTGCGCGATGCGCGCCAGATCGATCACGTGCTGCGTCTGGATTTCGCGATGCGGAATGTCGCCGTGCTCCAGGTCGGCGGAGAAATTCGTGTAACCAGCGATGCACACCGCGTGGAGGCCGCGGGCATCCAGTTTCGCGCGCAGCCGCTGACATTCTTTCTCGCCGTAGTCGAGGACGGAAAGGTGCGGCCGTTTGGCCATGAGCATGACGCCCTGAAAGCCCAGGTCGGCCGCCTTGTCGATGAAATCGTCCAATGAGAGATACGCCTGCCCCCAAAGACCGGCGTAGCTTACGGAATGAAGAAGCAGAGGTCCCATATTTGTTCTCCTCTACACTAACCGATTTCCAGCGTTGAGAGAACCGCGATTGACTCCGGCGCGGCGCCCTTTCGCTACGCGCCTGCGTTTGATAGGCTCGAATTTGAGATGCGATTGCCTTTTTGCCGTGTGATTCCGATGCCCCGGAGGTAGTGAAGCGATGACTAAGATTTCGAGAAGAGACGCCTTGCTGGTGCTGGGAGCGCCGGCCTGCATTGCTGCGCCGCAAGTCGCTGGACGCACGGAGGCCGGGAGCGGACTGCCGCAAGGCGTGAAGGCGGTCTGGGACCTTGAGAAGGCGTACCGCGAAGCGACCCCGACGCGCGAGCGGCTCTGCATCAACGGCCTGTGGCGATGGCAGCCCGCCGCCGACGTGGGGCAAACGGCGCCGGAGACCGGGTGGGGATATCTGCGCGTGCCGGAAAGCTGGCCTGGCGGGGGCCAGGGGTCGGGGGGCAGGACGGTCTTTTTCGCGAATCCTGATTGGACACAGAGGGACCTCTCCGGCGTCACGGCAGCCTGGCAGCAGCGCGAGGTGACCGTGCCGCGGGAGTGGAACGGCCGCCGCATCGCCCTGACGGCGGACTACGTGAATTCCTACGCGGCCGTGTACGTGGACGGCAAGAAGGCGGGCGAAATACGATTTCCCACCGGCGAGCTGGACCTTACGGCATTGTGCCGCCCGGGCACGAAGCACACCATCAGCATGCTGGTGATGGCGCTGCCGCTGAAGGGCGTCATGCTCTCCTTCAGCGACTCGGCAGCGGCCAGGCAGGTGGAAGGCCGCGTGGCGCGGCGGGGGCTGTGCGGCGACATATACCTGGTGAGCACGCCCGCCGGGCCGCGAATCACCGCCGTGAAGGTGGAAACGTCGGTACGCCGATGGCAGATCACGTTCGAAGCGGCGCTGGCGGCATTGGACCCGCAAGGGCGGTACACGCTCCGCGCCGTAATCAAGGACGGGACTCGCGAGGTGGCGCGGTTCGCGAGCCGCCCGTTCGGCGCGGCGGACCTGATAAACGGCCGCACTGCGGTTACCGAGAACTGGCGTCCGGAAAAACTCTGGGATACGATCACGCCGAACCAGTACGACCTGAGCGTATCGCTGGTCGATGCACGCTCCGTGACGCTCGACGAGGCGCTGCCGGCGCGCTTCGGATTCCGGGAGTTCTGGATCGAGGGGCGGGACTTCTACCTGAATGGCTCCCGCATTTATCTTGCGGCCCTCCCGATCGATAACGGCCAACAAAGCCCGGCGCAAGCAAGTTACGACGGTACACGGGCAACTATCCAGCGCTTCAAGAGCTTCGGGATCAACTTCGTTTACACCCACAACTACGGATGCGAGCCCGGAACCCACCTCAGCTTCGAGGAAGTGCTGAGGGCCGCCGACGACGACGGCATGCTGGTGTCGTTCTCCCAGCCGCATTTCGGCCAGTACGATTGGACGGCGGCGGACGCCGAAACCAAAAACGGCTATGCGCAACACGCGGAGTTCTATGTCCGGGTAGCCCGGAATCACCCTTCGGTGGTGTGTTATTCCACCAGCCACAACTCGTGCGGGTACGGCGAAGACATGAACCCGGACATGATCGACGGGATCCAGAGCCCGCGCGACCCTTGGGCCTTAAAGAACACGTCGCTCGCCCTGCGGGCGGAAGAAATCATCCGGCGCCTCGACCCCAGCCGTTTCGTGTACCACCACGCATCGGGCAACCTGGGAACCATGCATGCGATTAATTTCTATGCGAACTGGGCGCCCATTCAGGAGATGAACGAGTGGTTCGAGCATTGGGCCACCGTCGGGGTGAAGCCGGTCTTCACCTGCGAGTATGCCGTGCCGTTCATGTGGGATTGGGCCATGTACCGCGGTTGGTATAAGGGCAAACGGGAGTTCGGAAGCGCGGTGGCGCCGTGGGAATTCTGCGTAGCCGAGTGGAACGCGCAGTTCCTGGGCGCGCGCTCGTACGACATCATCGACGCGGAGAGGGCCAACCTGCGCTGGGAAGCGGAGCAGTTTCGCAAGGGCCGCGCCTGGCAGCGCTACGATTATCCCTACAACCTCAATTCGCAGGTGTTCGACGAGCGCTTCCGGGTGGTGGCGATGTACCTGGCGGACAACTTCCGGGCATTCCGGACGTGGGGCGTTTCAGCGACGTCGCCGTGGGATTACGGCGGCTATTGGAAGACGCCGGCTTCAGCCAGAGCAACAGATCTAGGAACGGAAATCGACTGGGATAAGCTGCAGCGGCCCGGGCCGAGGCCCGTCTACGTGCAGGAGCAACAGGCCAAGGACAAGCTGGCGTTCCGCCCATCGGCCACCGAGCCCACGGTGGCCGCCCAGGCGTTATACCGGAACTACATGCCGCTGTTGGCGTACCTGGCCGGCAAGCCCGCGGCGTTCACCAGCAAGGAGCACAACTTCCTGCCTGGCGAGGCGGTGGAGAAGCAACTCATCGCGATCAACAACTCGCGCCGGCACGTGACGGGGGATTGCGAGTGGTCGCTCGGGACGCCCGGCGCCAAGGCGGTCAGTGGGAAGGTAGCCCTAGCCACCGGCGAGCAGCAACGCATTCCCCTGAAGTTCCAACTGCCGGCCGACTTGGCGCCGGGAAGTTACGATTTACGCGCACGGGTCCGTTTCGACAACGGTGAAACGCAAGAGGATACCCTGCCGATCCACGTGATGGCGCGCCCGGCGGCCCCGCGGGCGAGCGCGAAGATCGCGCTCTTCGACCCCAAAGGCGACACCGCGAAGACGCTGGCGGCAATGGGCGTGCGGTGCGCGGCGGTAGATGCGGGCGCGGATCTCGCTTCTTACGACACGCTGGTCATTGGCAAAGGCGCTCTTACTCCGGACGGACCGGGGCCGGACATCGCGCGGGTGCGCGAGGGCCTCAAGGTGATTGTGTTCGAGCAGACCGGCGAGGTCCTGGAGAAACGGTTCGGCTTTCGGATCGCCGAGTACGGGATGCGCACCGTGTTTCGCCGGGTGCCCGATCATCCGCTGCTGGCGGGCATCGGCGAAGAACACCTGCGCGACTGGCGCGGTGAGGCGACCATTCTGCCGCCGCGTTTGAGCTACGAACGCCCCGCGATCTTCAACTACGTGCCAACTGTAAAATGGTGCGGGATTCCCGTGACGCAGCGGTGGCGCTGCGGCCACCGCGGTTCGGTAGCCTCCGCGCTCATCGAGAAGCCCGCGTGCGGCGACTTTCTGCCGGTTCTCGACTGCGGCTACGCCCTCCAATACAGTCCTTTGCTGGAGTACCGCGAAGGCAAGGGGGTGGTCCTGTTCTGCCAGGCAGACGTGAACGGGCGAACCGAAACGGACCCCGCCGCGGCGGCGCTGGCGCGCAACATTCTAGATTACGCTGCGGGCTGGAAAGCGGGCGTGGGCCGGAACATAGTTTACGCGGGCGATCCAGCCGGAAGGCGCTACCTGCAATCCTCGGGCGTGGCAGCCGCGGCGTATGCGGGCGGCGGGTTGTCCGAGGACCAGGGATTGGTGGTTGGGCCGGGCGGGGGCCGGGAGTTGAGTGCGAGTGCTGCGGCCCTGGCGAGCTGGGTCCGCGGCGGCGGCCATGTGCTGGCGATCGGGCTCGACCAGGAGGACGCCAACGCCTTCCTGCCGTCCCATGTGGCGACCGTGAACAAGGAGCACATCGCCCAATACTTCGAGCCGTTCGGCGCGAACTCGCCATTCGCGGGGATATCGCCGGCGGAGGTGCATAACCGCGATCCCCGAACGCTGCCGCTGGTGGCCTCGGGGGCCACAGTGGTAGGGAATGGCGTGCTGGCCAAAGCGGATGGCGCCAACGTCGTATTTTCGCAACTGGCGCCGTGGCAATTCGACTACTCCGGCGAAAAGATGAACGTGAAGCGCACTTTCCGCCGCGTGGCATGCCTTACTGCGCGCTTGTTAGCCAACATGGGCGCGGCGGGAGGGACGCCGCTGTTGGCGCGCTTCTCTGCCCCGGCCAATGCCAACGAACGGCGCTGGCTGGATGGCCTGTACCTGGACGCGCCGGAGGAGTGGGACGACCCGTATCGCTTCTTCCGCTGGTAGCCGGCGTTTGCTCCTCCCCGGCGGTGATTGGAGCTATACTTCCAGTTCAGATTCGGGGAGGATTGCATGAAACACTCACTTTCATTTCGGATTGTGGCCAGCATCCTGTTGCTTGGGGTATGGGCTTTGAGTTCTTCGGGCGCCGAGCCGGGGACCTTGCGCGCGGGCGCCGCGCGCGTGGACATCACGCCGGCCGCCGATGCGGCGCTGCCCTTGGGCGGATTCGCCAACCGCTCGCACGGATTCACGGGAATCCACGACAACATTTATCTGCGCGCTATCGTTCTCGATGACGGGACCACGCAAGCGGCTCTGGTCGGTTTGGAGGGTCTCTTTTTTCCGGACGCGGTCTGGGCGGCCGTCTCCAGCCGCGTCGCCAGCGAGTTGGGGATTCGTCCAGAAAATCTGCTCCTCTCGGCCGTTCACGACCACTCGGCGCCCACGCTGAGCATGGGCAGGCCTCCCGGGCAAGCCGCCAACACTATTACTCCCGCCCAACCTGCCAATGCCGCCGCTGGCGGCCGAGGCCCCTACACCCCCAATCCCGCCCAAATTGCCTACACCGCCAAGGTAGTCGACGATGCCGTCGAGGCCATCCGTCTTGCCAAGTCGCGGCTACAGCCCGCGCGATTCGGAATCGGTACAGGCACAGCCTACCTGAACATCAACCGGCGGGAGCCTAGGGACGATGGCGGCTTGGCGCTGGGCTTCAACGAAAAGGGGCCTTCCGACAAGACCGTCACGGTGCTTCGCTTCGAAGACCTGACAGGTAAGCCGATTGCATTTTACATCAACTATGCCGTACATGCCGTCGTTCTGGGGTCCGAGAACTATCAGATCACGGGCGATCTGGCGGGCGCGACCTCCCGGTTCGTCGAGAACCACTATGCCGGCAAGGATCACCCCCGGTCGGACGCCGGCCCCCGCATGACAATGCGGCCGGAGAACGCCGTGGGTGGAGACGGGGTGGTGGCGGTCTGGACCAGCGGCTCCGCGGGAGATCAGAATCCCTCCTCCATGTCGAGTGGAGAAGCGTTTGGGCTGGTGGAATCCATGGGCCAGATGCTGGGAGAGGTAGTCGTGCGGGTGGCGGCCGGAATCAAGACCGCGCCGCAGGCGAAGCTCTGGGGAATGCAGGAAGTGGTGACGTGCCCCGGCCGCCGCCTGGAACCAGGTTCGAACCAACAGACGGGCTACAAGTGGACGGATTCCAACCCGGTGAACATCCGCCTGAGCCTGCTGATGCTCGACCACATCGCGGTTACCGGCGTCTCCGGCGAAGTCTTCACCATGATCAATCAACACCTCAAGGCGGAGTCGCCTTTCCACAACAGCGTCATGATAACGCATACCAACGGATCGAGCGGGTACATTCCCAGCGATGACGCCTTCGATCAGGTCAGCTACGAAATCACCAGCTCGCGATTGAAGCCCGGCTGCGCCGAGAACGCCATTGTGAACGGCTTCCTCGACATGATGCGGCATAATTGAGGCGCGAGCGACCGGGATCGGTAGACGGGCCGGGCATGCCCGGCCCTGCGGACGTGAGCAACAAATCGACTTCTCATTTGACTTGCCTTCGCCCCTTCGTTATCCTGAAACTTCGCGGTAGAGGTGCGGAGGCCATCGGTAGGCGGGCCACGTTTCCGAGGCGCTTCGGAGGCTCGTTGAAAGGGGTTTTTCGCCGAAACCGGTTCGGGAAGGCTCCATTCCCTCCGGTTGGGGAGCCGGGCTAACACCCGCTCACTGTCACTCGTTTCTCCGACGGGTGGAGCGCTATCGGGAATGAGGACGCGCCGGCGTTCCGCGCGGACTTTCTTCTCTTTCGCTCCTCCCCCTTGTGAATTTATGGATATCTTCGAACTCACACGCGCACTGGTCGATATCGAATCCGTCACCGGCAACGAAGAGCGTGTCGGTCAGTTCCTCTACGATTACCTGGCCCCGCTGGCGGCGCGATTCGGCGGGCGCGTCGAGCGCATGGACGTGGAACCCAGCCGCTTCGACGTGTTCGCGCAATGGGGCGAACGGCTCATGGTGACGCTCTCCACCCACATGGACACCGTGCCGCCGTCCTTCGCCTCGCGCGAGGACGCCGATCGCATCTGGGGACGCGGCGCGTGCGACGCCAAGGGTATTATCGCTTCCATGATCAAGGCCGTGGAGGCGCTGCTCGAAGCTGGCGAGCGCGGTTTCGGCATGCTGTTCGTAGTGGGCGAAGAGCGCAACAGCGCGGGGGCCTATCGCGCCGCTTCCACGCCGCGCGGGTCGCGGTACATCGTCAATGGCGAGCCCACCGAGAACAAGCTGGCGCTCGGCTGCAAAGGCGCTTTGCGCTATGAGCTGACGGCCACCGGCAAGATGGCCCACTCGGCCTATCCGGAGCTGGGCGATTCGGCGATCCACAAGCTGGTGGAGGCGCTCGACAGGATCCTGAGGATTCCGCTGCCCTCGGACCCGCTGTTGGGTCACAGCACTTTAAACATCGGAACCATCCGCGGCGGGCGCGCGCCCAACGTGATCGCGGACGAGGCTTGGGCGGAGATTTTGGTACGGTTGGTGGGGGATTCGGTTGAGATCAGGAAGGCGCTGAATAATGCGGTGGGGACACTGGCCGAGTTGCGCGAAGTCCTCGAGCTTCCACCATTGCATCTGAACGCGCTCGACGGGATCGATACCACCGTGGTGGCTTACACCACCGACATTCCGGCCTTCGGCGGGCACTGGGGTGAACCGTTCCTGCTAGGACCGGGGTCCATCCATGTGGCGCACACGCCCGACGAGTACGTACCCAAGCGGCAGTTAGTCGAAGCAGTTGAAATCTATCAAAACATCATAAGGCAGCTATGCAAACGCGAATCGAAGTAGGCATCCTGGGCGCCACCGGCATGGTGGGCCAGCATTTCGTCAAGTTTCTGCAGGGGCATCCCTGGTTCGACCTGAAATGGCTCGGCGCGAGCGACCGGTCCGCCGGCAAGAAGTATAAGGACGCCATGACATGGCACCTGGCCGGCGGCGTGCCTGCCTCCGTCGCGGACCTCACGGTGGAGGAATGCAAGCCGGGCAACGCTCCAAAGTTGATGTTCTCGGCCACCGACGCTTCCGTAGCAACGGAGATTGAGCGCGCCTTCGCCGCGGCCGGCCACGTGGTGGTTTCCAATTCCAAGAACCACCGCATGGAAAGCGACGTCCCGCTGTTGGTGCCCGAAATCAATCCGGACCATCTCCACCTTGTGCCCGGGCAGCAGCGCGCGCGCGGATGGAAGGGGCAGATTGTCACCAATCCGAACTGTTCCACGGTGGTGCTGACCATGGGCCTCGGGCCGTTGAAGCCGTTCGGCATCACGCGCGTGGTGGCCACCACCATGCAGGCCATCTCGGGCGCGGGATACCCGGGCGTACCGTCCATGGATATTATGGGCAACGTAATCCCCCACATCGGCGGCGAAGAAGAGAAGATGCAGCAGGAGACCCAGAAGATCCTGGGCGAATTCCGCGACGGCCGCATCGAGCTGCTGGCCGCCAAGGTGAGCGCACACTGTAATCGCGTCGCCGTAGTGGATGGCCACACGGTCACCGTCTCGGTCGAGTTTTCGTCTAAGCCCACGGTGGCCGATTTGCGCGCCGCCTTCGACTCCTTCACCGGCGTTCCGCAACAGCGCCGGCTTCCCAGCGCGCCTCCTCGGCCGGTGATTTACATGGAAGAGGCCAACCGCCCGCAGCCGCGCAAGGACGCCGAGCGTGAAAACGGCATGGCGGCTTTCGTGGGACGGCTGCGCCCTTGCCCGGTGCTCGATTACAAGTTTGTCGCGCTCGCCCACAACACCGTGCGCGGGGCCGCGGGCGCCGCCGTACTGAATGCCGAGTTGATGCAATCGGAAGGGATGCTGGACCGATGATCGTCATGAAATTCGGCGGCACGTCGGTGGAATCGGCGGCCGCCATCGAACGCGTTGCAGGCATTGTCAAGGCGCGCCAGGACCGCCATCCCGTGGTGGTGGTTTCGGCCATGGGCAAGACCACCAACAAGCTGCTGGCCATCGCCGCCGCGGCCATCGCGGGTAAGCGCGCGGAGTATATCGCCCAGCTTCACGACCTGCGCGACTTTCACTCGCGCGAGGCACGCCAGGTGGCGCCGCTCGCGGAACGCGTGGAGCTGGACCGCTTTCTGGACGAGCATTTTCAGGAACTGACTGAGTTGGTGAAAGGCTTGGCCGTGTTGGGCGAGCTGACGCCGCGTTCCATCGACGCCATTTCCGCCTACGGCGAGCGCCTTTCGAGCTACATTGTCACGCTCGGATTCCGCCACTTCGGGCTTAGGGCGGAGCACGTGGACGCGCGGGACGTGATCGTCACCGACAATCGCCATACCCAGGCGGCGCCGAATTTCACGGAGACCAACAAGCGGCTGTCCGCGACCATTCCGCCGCTGGCCGAACACGCCGTGGTGGTGATGGGCGGGTTTATCGGCGCGACGGAGGATGGCGTGACCACTACGCTGGGCCGGGGAGGATCCGATTTTACCGCCTCCATCGTGGGCGCGGGAATCGGCGCCGAAGAGATCCAAATCTGGACGGATGTGGACGGCATGCTCACGGCCGACCCCACGATTCTGCCGGGCGGCCACCGCGTGAAGACCATCTCTTTCGCCGAAGCCGCCGAGCTGGCGTACTTCGGCGCCAAGGTGCTGCACCCGGCTACGGTGGTTCCGGCCATGGAAAAGGATATCCCGGTGATGATCCTGAACTCCAGGCGGCCGGAGGTGGATGGCACGCGCATCGTCGCCGAAACGGTTCCCTGCGGCAATACCGTAAAGTCGATCGCCTGCAAGCGCAAAATCACGCTGGTGAACATACACTCCACGCGCATGCTGATGGCGCACGGGTTTCTGCGCCGTATCTTCGAAGCGTTTGACCGCTACGAAACCGCGGTGGATATGGTCTCCACTTCCGAGGTCAGCGTTTCCCTGACCATCGATAACACTAAGAACCTGGATGCGATCCTAACGGAGTTGCGCCAGTTCTCAGAGGCCGAGCCAGAGCACGGGCAGGCCATCGTATGCCTGGTGGGGGAGAACATCCGCTACACGCCCGGCGTGGCGCGGCGCGTGTTCGATGCCCTCGATGGCATCAACGTGCGCATGATCTCGCAAGGCGCGTCGCTGTTGAACCTCAGCGTGGTGGTGAGCGAGGCTTCCCTGCCCCGCGCGGTGGCGTCGCTGCACGACGCGTTTTTCGCCGAGCTCGACCCTGCCGTATTCGAGAGAAACGAGGCGGTGCATGCCTGACCGCAAGTTGGCCATCGTCGGCTATGGCAAGATGGGCAAGCTGGTGGAACAGCTTGCGCCGGGTTACGGCTTCACGGTGGCTCTGAAGCTCGATGAATTCAACAATGCCCGCTTCGAAGGCCTTACGCCGGAAAACTTCCGCGGCGTCGACGTGGCGATCGATTTTTCGATTCCCGCCGCCGTGCCGAGGAACGTGGAAGGCATCGCCGCCCTGGGCGTCAACATGGTGCTGGGCACCACGGGATGGATGGAGCATGCCGATGCCGTGAAGGCGGCAGTGGAGAAGCATGGCGTGGGGCTGGTATGGAGCCCGAACTATTCCGTGGGGGTCAACGCTTTCTTCCGCCTGGTGGCGGAAGCCGCTCGCCTGCTGGCCGACAAGCCGGAATACGGCGCGTGGGCCTGGGAGATTCATCATTCCACCAAGGAAGACGCCCCATCGGGTACGCTGCTGAAGCTGGTGGAGGAAATGAAGAAATCCGGCTACGAGCGGCGGATCGACGTCGGCTCCAACCGCGCCGGCGCGCATCCCGGCACGCATGAAATCGGTTTCGATTCCGCGGCCGACACCATCGTGCTGCGGCACACCGCGCGCAACCGCGAAGGTTTAGCCCATGGCGCGTTGAAGGCCGCGCAATGGGTGGTGGGGAAGAAGGGCTTTCATGAGTTCGGCGAGATTGTGTTTGGGTAGTTCAGGAGGTGGTACATGTTCACAGGATGCGGCACGGCGCTGGTGACCCCGTTCCGGCGCGACCAGTCGCTCGATGAGGAAACGTTGCGCAAGCTCGTCCGGCGTCAGATCGATGGCGGCATTAACTTCCTGGTTCCTTGCGGGACCACGGGTGAAAGCCCCACCATCACGCTGGCTGAGCACCTGCGCGTGGTCGAAATCGTGCTCGAAGAGGCCCGCGGCAAGGTTCCGGTTCTCGGCGGCGCGGGCGGCTATTACACTCAGGAAGTCGTCGAGCTGGCGGTCGAGTTGGAGCGCCTCGGCGTGGATGGCATCCTCTCCGTGACGCCCTATTACAACAAGCCCACCCAGGAAGGCCTGTACCAGCACTACCAAGCCATCGCCTCGGCCATCCATATTCCGATCGTGGTCTACAGCGTGCAAGGCCGCACAGGCGTCAATGTGGAACCCTCCACCCTGGCGCGCCTGGCCCGGATCGAAAACATCGTGGGGGTGAAGGAGGCTTCCGGTAACATCGCCCAGATGGCCGCGATCCTGAACGAAGTCCCTTCCGATTTCACGGTGCTATCGGGCGACGACGCCATCACCATCCCGCTCATGGCGCTGGGCGGCCGCGGCATTATTTCCGTGGCGTCCAACGAAATTCCACGCGAGATGACACAGTTGGCGCAGGCTTGTCTCAGGGGCGATTTTGAATCCGCGCGCGCCATTCAGAAGCGCTTCTTCGCGCTGATGAGCGTGAACTTCGTCGAATCGAACCCGATTCCGGTGAAAGCCGCGCTGGGCCTCATGGGATTGCTGGAGCCCGTTTACCGGCTGCCGATGGTCCCCCCGAGCCCGGCCAACCTGGCCAGGATCGAAAAGGTGTTGGAATCCGCCGGCCTGCTGGAGAGGGCCCCCATTGCAAGCTGAAATCGAGCGGCTCTTCGACGATAAGCCCGGCGCCTACACGGAGGCCCATCGCCGCCTGTTTTATGAATTTCAAGACGCGCTGAACGAAGGGCGCGTGCGTGCGGCCGAGCCCGATGCGCTCTCCGCCACGGGCTGGCGGGTGAACGCCTGGGTCAAGAAAGGCATCCTGCTGGGCTTCCGCATGGGAGTGGCCATCGATATGTCCGTCGGCGAGCTTTCGTTTCGCGACAAGGACACCTATCCTCTCAAGCGCATCGGCCCGGATGTACGCGTCGTGCCGGGAGGTTCCAGTATCCGCAGCGGCTGCTACATCGGAAAGGGCGTGGTGTGCATGCCGCCGATGTTCATCAATGTGGGCGCGTACGTGGACGACGGAACCATGGTGGATTCGCACGCCCTGGTGGGGAGCTGCGCGCAGGTGGGTAAGAACTGCCACGTCTCGGCGGCCAGCCAGATCGGCGGCGTGCTGGAGCCTGTGGGCGCCATGCCGGTGGTCATCGAAGACGATGTGCTGATTGGCGGCAACTGCGGCATCTATGAAGGCACGGTGGTGAAGCGCCGGGCCGTGCTGGGCACCGGTACCATCCTCAACCGTTCAACGCCGGTTTACGACGTGGTGCGCGGCGTGGTCCACCGCGCCACGGAGGACGAGCCGCTGGTGATCCCCGAACAGGCCGTAGTCGTAGCCGGCGCACGCGCTATCACCATCGGTCCGGGCAAAGATTGGGGTCTTTCCGTATACACGCCCATTATCGTCAAGTACCGCGACGAGAAGACCGACGCCAAGATTCAGCTCGAAGATCTACTAAGATAGGTGGGGCAGACCATCGTATTTTGTGGTCTGCCATCTTCGTTGACAAACGGAGGACGCCTATGCCCTTCTCTCTCGCTTCGAAAACCGCCCTGGTCACGGGGGCGGGCCGCGGCATCGGCCGCGCCATCGCGATAACGCTGGCGGAATACGGCGCCTCGGTGATGGTGAACGATCTGGACGCGGGTCCCGCACACGAAACGGAAACCTCGATACGAACCGCCGGAGGGACCGCCGCGTCCTTTCCGGGCGATATCACCGATCCGCCATTCCCGCAGCGCATGGTTGAGGCCGCCATCGATCGCTTCGGGTCGCTCGATATCATCGTGAACAACGCAGGCTACACCTGGGACAACGTCATCCAGAAGATGAGCGACGAGCAGTTCCAGACCATGCTGAATGTCCACGTGGTGGCGCCGTTCCGCATCCTGCGGGCTGCGTCGGTCTGGCTCCGGGAAACGGCCAAGCGCGAAGCCGCCGAGGGCCGGCGTGTGATGCGCAAAGTGGTGAACATCACTTCTGTCGCGGGCATCGACGGCAGCGCCGGGCAGGCGGGCTATTCCTCCGCCAAGGCGGGCGTCATCGGGCTCACCAGGACCCTGGCCAAGGAATGGGGGCGTTATAACATCAACGTGAACGCAGTGGGCTTCGGCATTATGGAGACCCGCCTGGTGCAGGCCATTACGCCGGATGGCGCCGCCGCCATCGAAGTGCATGGGCGCAAGATTCCCGTGGGCGCGCAGCAGAAGACGCTCGACTGGGCCAAAGCCACCTGCCCGCTGGGCCGTCTGGGGACGCCGGAAGAAGCCGCCAACGCGGTGCTGTTCTTCTGCTCTCCGCTTTCCGATTATGTCACTGGCGAAGTCTTGCTCTGCGGCGGCGGTTTGCACTTCTGAGTGGGGCGGACCGGGGTACCCACTGACTTCGTGGGTCCGTCTGCCTTCTATTCGCCCAACGGCAGAAGGCCCGCCCCGCTCGCTAGAATGGAATTTGTGCCCGTCCCTTTTCGTTCCTACGCGCTGGTTTCGCGCGAACAGATTGCCCGCAATTACCGCAATGTCCGATCGGTAGTCGGTCCCGGCGTCGAGGTTGCCTGCGTGGTCAAGGCCGACGCCTACGGTCATGGCATGGTGGAGGTTTCACGCGTGCTGACGGCCGAAGGCGCCCATTGGCTGGCTGTCAGTTCCGTGGAAGAAGGCACGCTCCTGCGGAAGTCGGGCATTCACCAGACTCGAATCCTCGTGATGGGCGGGTTTCTTCCTCACGAGGGCGAAACTCTGGTGGAATACGACCTTACGCCGGCCGTGCATTCGCTCGACCAGATTCGGGAAGCCGACTCGGTGGCCCGGAATTTCGGCGCGCGGCTCCGCTATCACCTGAAAATCGATTCGGGGATGGGCCGCCTGGGGACGCGCGCGACGTCCTCGGAGATTCTCGCGGTGCTCGCCGATACGCCTCACGCGAAGCTGGAGGGGCTGATGACGCACTTCGCCTCGGCGGCCGATTACTCCTCTCCCCAGACCGATGAGCAACTCGCCTGCTTCCGTGGCATAACGGAGGCTCTGCGCTGCGCCGGGGTGAACGTGGCGCATGTGCATGCGTCCAGCAGCAGCGCCATCGGATACGGCCGGCGCGAAGGCTGGTACAACATGGTGCGCGCCGGCCTCTCGCTCTACGGCTACGTCTCCCAGGCGAGCGGCCATGCCCCGCCGCAAGAGCTCGACGTGCAACCGGCGCTCACGTGGAAGGCCAAGCTGGTCGCGGTGAAGTGCATACCCGAGGGCGCGCTGGTGGGCTACGGTGGGACCTTCCGCGCGCCCCGCCCCATGCGCATCGGCCTCGCAGGCGTTGGATACGCGGACGGCGTGTTCCACCAGCTCTCAAACCGGGGACAGGTCATCGCCGACGGCCAACTCACCCCCATTCTGGGCGCCGTCTCCATGGACCTGACCACCATCGACCTCAGCCACACGACAACCCTCGCGGCCGGCGACGAAGTCACCCTGCTCGGCTCGGAAGGCGGCGTGAGCCTGGACGCGCAGCAGATCGCGCGTGCGGCCGGGACTATATCGTATGACATCCTGTGCGGCATCGGCACACGCGTCCGGCGGGTGTACGCATAGCGTGATTCTTGTATCCTGAATTGGTATGGCAAGACTAGGATTCTTTGGTTTGGGACTGATGGGGTATCCCATGGCGCGCAACCTCCTGCGCGCCGGTCACGAGGTAGCCCTGTGGTCGCACACGGCCGACAAGGCGCGAAAGCTTGCCGCCGAGGCGGGCGGGCGGTTCTGCGACACTCCCCGGGAGGCCGCCGTCGACGCGGAGTGCATGTTCCTGTGCGTGGGCGACACAGCCATGTCGAGAGAGGTCATTTTGGGCGCGGAAGGCATCCTCCACGGTGCGCGGCCCGGCAGCGTGGTCGCCGACGCCAGCACCATCAGCCCGAGCGCCAGCCGCAAGATCGGCCAAACGCTGAAGGCTAAAGGTGTTGAGTTCCTCGACGCCCCCTGCACCGGATCGGTTCCCGGGGCTGAGGGCGGCACTCTGACCTTCATGATCGGGGGCGCTCAGTCGGCGCTCGAAAAGACCAAGCCGTATTTCGAGCCGATGGGCAAACGCCTTTATTACTGTGGAGGCCCAGGTATGGGTCTCCAGGCCAAGCTTACGCAGAACTTGATTCTTTCCAACATCCTGATGGCATTCAACGAGGGTATGGTACTGGCGGCCAAGGCGGGCGTCGACCTTCAGCTCATGCTCGAGATTCTTGAGAATAGCGCGGCCAAGTCCGGGCTCATCGCGTACAAGGCCCCCTTCGTTTTTCGCCGGGACTTCCACCCAAACTTCTCCACTAAGTGGATGAACAAGGACGTAGGGCTGGTCTTGGAGTCCGGAGAAGAACTGGGAGTACCGTTACTTTTGACCGGATTGACGCGCCAGCTCTTTCAGACCGCCATCGCCGCCGGGCTTGGGGAAGATGATATGTGCTCTACAATCAGTGTATTAGAGGGTATGGCCGGGGTCCAAGTGAAAATTCCATAAAATATATTCAGATTTTTGTTGCTTCCAAATTCGGAATCTATTATTATTGGAAGTAAGCCGGGGAGGAAACTCCCACC
>OBLW0100000679.1_pt1 | contig 29009 bp, 23 predicted proteins | sample 1520161 | NCBI WGS metagenome assembly OBLW01 (sample SAMEA3539309, study PRJEB22396) | soil metagenome | biome: tundra; feature: field; material: soil | place: USA | collected 2010-05 | depth 0.15 m
TTGCGACGGAGCGCGGCAGCGCGGAGAGGGCGAAGCCCCGAGCAAAGCGAGGGGTGAGCCGAGCGGGCGCCCTCCGGGCGGCGAGGCGAACAGCACAGGCCCTTCAGCTGCAGGTTGGGCAAACTGACCTGCTACCGCAACGTGTTGCGATTTGCGCCGCCTCCATTTCCCTTGCTTCGGTCCCGCCCGCTTTTCACAAACACAAAACCGTCCCATGGCCGAATCCGACCGTCATCCGTTCCTGCAGGGACTGAGCAAGCACCGCGGCGCGCCTCCGACGGTGGTCGTGATCTTCGGCGCCTCGGGCGATCTCACGGCACGCAGGCTCATCCCGGCCGTCTATAATCTGGCTTTCGACAACCTCTTGCCGGCGGATTTCTTCCTGGTCGGATTCGGGCGATCGGAAATCTCAGACGAGAAGTTTCGCGATTTGGCGGCCAAGGCAGTGCGAGAGTTCTCGCGGCGCAAGCTGCAGGAGGACGTCTGGGCGCGGATTGCCTCGCAAACGACCTACGTTGCCGGGGGCTACGACGAAAGGGAGGCCTTCGACCGGCTCGCCGCACATATTGCCGAAATGGAGAAAAAACTCGGGCGCGAGCTGCAGCCGCTCTTTTACATTTCGACCCCTCCTTCCGTATTCAAGCCGATCCTTGTCAATCTTGGGGCCAGCGGCCTGGCGTCCAGGTATCTCGGCCAGCCGCACCATGCGAAGGTGATCATCGAAAAGCCATTTGGACGCGATCTGTCTTCGGCTCAGGAACTCAATGCCGGCATTCGCGCGCATTTTGCCGAGAACCAGGTTTATCGGATCGATCACTACCTGGGCAAGGAGACCGTCCAGGATCTGCTCGTCCAGCGGTTCGCCAACGCGATCTTCGAGCCGCTCTGGAATCGCAATTTCATCTCGAGCGTGCAGATCACCGTGGCCGAGGAGGTGGGGGTCGGCTCGCGCGCGGGCTATTACGAGCAGAGCGGCTGCCTGCGCGACATGATCCAGAACCACACGATGCAGCTTCTGGCCCTCACGGCGATGGAGCCGCCCGTTTCGCTCGAAGCGGAATCGATTCGCGACGAGAAGGTGAAGGTCCTGAAGGCGATCCAGCCGCTCAGCGCTGATTGCGGCGGGGAGGTGGCCCGCGCCCAATACACGGCCGGAATGATCGCGGGGATTGCGGTTCCGGGCTACCTCGAGGAGCCGGGAATCAGCCCCCAGTCGACGACGGAAACCTTTGCCGCCGTCCGATTGTCGATCAGCAATTGGCGCTGGCAGGGGGTTCCGTTCTACCTGCGGTCCGGCAAACGATTTGCGCGGCGGGTCAGCGAGATCGCGATCCAGTTCCGCAGGCCGCCAGGAACCCTTTTTGCGGAGGGCGACCGGTTCGATCTCGCTGTCAACACGCTGGCATTTCAAATCCAGCCGGACGAGGGATCGAGCCTCGTCCTCAACGGGAAGATACCCGGCCTCGAGACGCGCACCCAGCCCGTCAAGATGAGTTTTCGCTACGCGACGACCTTCGGCTCGAACACGCCGGAGGCGTACGAGCGGCTGGTGTTGGACGCCATGATCGGCGACGGCACCCTTTTCATCCGCGGCGACGAGGCGGAAACGTCCTGGAAGCTGTACACCCCCGTCCTTGATTTCTGGCGCGGGAAGGGCCCTGACTGCATGGATTCCTACCCGGCCGGATCGTGGGGCCCGAAAAGCGCGGACTCCCTCCTGGCGCGGGACGGCAACCTCTGGCGCCAGCCTTGAGTCGGTCGCGCCATGGCCCAGATCTTCGAGGCTCTTCCCGGAATCGAGGTTCCAGTCGGCGCCATCGCGCACGGCTTTTCCTCCATGTGGAACGACGCGGCCGCGCAAGGCCGGCCTGCGCCCGCTTCCGAGGATGCGACGGCGACGCAGCTCAATCTCGTCCTGCATCTTGGATTCAACACGACGGCCGACGATGCCGTCGTGCAATTTGAGAATGCGGCCCGGTTCTCCAGGCGTTATCCGAGCCGGGTCGTCATTCTCTGCCCCTTGCGCGACGATTCGGGGCCGGCCTCCGGAATGCGCGCAAAGATCTACGGTGAATGCACCCTGGGCAAATCCAGGGACGACAAGCGCTGTTGCGAGTTCGTCCTCCTGAGTTATCCCCGGCGACAGCGCCAATTCCTCGAAAACCAGGTCTCGGTCTCGATATCGAGCGATCTGCCCCTCTATTATTGGCCGCACCGCTTTTCCGAAAACAACGCGCTGGCCGACTATCATTACCTTCTTTCACGCTCGAAGCGCATCCTGATCGACAGCGCGGTTGCGGCGCCCGAATCGCTCTCGTATCCCTGGCCCCGTCCGGAGGCGGTGCGCGATCTCGCCAGTTCCCGGCTCCTCCACGTGCGACAGGCGATAGGCCAGTTTCTGAGCCGTTATTCCATGGACGCCCTGTGCTCGGGGCTTCAGCAGGTGATCGTGGGACACGGCACGGACTTCGCGGCCGAAGCGCGCGCGCTCCAGGCCTGGGTGCGCGACCGCATCAGTCTGTGCGGACGGAATCGGGCGGACTTCAGGATGGAGGTCCCTGCGGGGGCCGTGCCCGGCGCCTGCTCCGTGCGCTTCATCTACGAAGGCGCCAAGGCGTTTTCGTGGACGGCCGACCTGGCGCAGGGATACTCCCTTTTCGAGGCGGACTTCGGCTCGGGCCGCACGACCCTGTGCGCCACTACAAAGCTCCTCATCCCGGAGGAGGCGCTGGCCGACGCGATGTTCTATTGAGGCCTCCCCCTAACCCTCCCGCCTTACCGGGTGCGGGCGGCCGTGGGCGTCAATCGCCACATAAGTGAAGATCCCCTCGGTGACCCGCCTGGGCAGGTCGTGGCTGTAATGGGAAACCCAGGCCTCAATCGATATTCTCATCGAAGTGCGGCCGACGCTAAGCAGCTCGGCATAACAGGTGACCGCGTCGCCTACATTGACCGGAGCCACGAAGCTCATCGCCTCGACTGCAACAGTGACCACGCGGCTGCGGGCAGTGTCGCGGGCCAGCATCCCCGCGCCAAGGTCCATCTGGGACATCAGCCACCCGCCAAATATGTCGCCGTTGGAGTTTGTGTCCGCGGGCATGGCTATCGCTCGCACGACCAATTCCCCCTTGGGTTCGGAAGAACGGGCTCCAGCGGAATCCGGCATGGCCCGATCAGACAATATCGGCCGGCCGTGTGCAAGCCGGCGCTTGCTAGCTGCCGGCGCGGGCCTTCGCATCCTCCTCGATGGCGTGCTTCAGCCGCTCAAGCTCCGCCTTCACGTTCGCCTTGACCGCGGGAAGATCGGCCGGCGACGGCACCTCCTCCTTCGCAAAAAGGTAGAATTTCATCTTCGGCTCGGTTCCGCTGCCGCGCGCGGCAAAGCGGTAGCCGTTGGCAAGGGTCACCAGATACAGGTCCTGCTTCGGAATCTCCTCTCCGTCGTCGTCCAGGATGCTCTCCCGGCCGAAGTCCTGGAAGCCCGCCACGGCAACCCCGCCGAATCCCGCAGGCCGGTTCGTCCGGTAGCTGTCGATGATGCGCTGGATCTTTTCGCTGCCGCTCGCCCCTTCGTAGTATAGGTTGATCGTTCCCTCCAGATAGAAGCCGTGCTTGAGGTAGAGCCGGTCGAGGTACTCCGGCACCGTCAGGCCCTGGGTCTTCACCCAGGCGCAAAGCTCGGCGAACATGAGGCAGGCGGCGTTGCCGTCCTTGTCGCGCACCATGTCGTTTGGAAGGTAGCCATAGCTTTCCTCCGACGCAAAAACAAGAAACGTCCCTTGCTGGAGATGCAGGCGGGCGCGCTCCTCGATCGTCGTGGCATCGTAGGCAAAGCCCGGCCCCATCGCCTTCACGAGCGCCTCCTCGTACCCGCGCAGCTTGGCGGCGATCCACTTGAAGCCGGTCAGCGTATTGATGACCTTGAAACCGTGCGCCCGGCAGATCGCGTCCTGCAGTCCGCTCGTGACAAAGGTCTTTATGACGCACGCGCGCGGCGAACCGGCCGCCGGGATCAGCCCGTTCTCCTCCATCCGGGCAAGCCTGTACTGCGCCAGCAGCGCACCGGTCTGGTTCCCCGTCAGCAGCTCCATGCGGCCTTCCCTGTTCCGAACGGCGCAACCCATGCGGTCGCAGTCCGGGTCGGTCGCAAGGACAACGTCGCAGGCCTTGCTCTCGGCCAGCGCCACCGCCTTCGACAAGGCTTCGGGATTCTCGGGATTCGGCGACTTGACCGTGGGAAACCGGGCATCGAACACCACCTGCTCGCGCACTTGGCGGACGTCGCAACCCGCGTGGACAAGGAGCGGCGGCGCGTGAACGCCGCCCGTCCCGTGGATGTTCGTGAAGGCGACCCGCAGACGAGCGCGATGAAAAACCCCGGGATCGATCGCCGCCTTCGAGGCGACCGCAAGGTAGGCTTCGTCGGCCAAGCGGCCAAGGACGGTGACTCCCTCCAGGCTTGGCCGAAGGAACGCTCCAAGGGCGCCCAGGGGCACCGCGTTCACCTCGCCGACGATGCCCGCGTCATGGGGCGGCACAACCTGGGCCCCATCCTCAAAGTAGGCTTTGAATCCGTTGTCGTGCGGCGGATTGTGGCTCGCCGTGATGACGACGCCCGCATGCGCCCTGAGCCAGCGCACGCTGTAGCTGAGCTGCGGGGTCGGCCGCGGCTCCTCGAAGATAAACGCCTCGCCGCCGAGGCGGACCCAGATCGAGGCCGCCAGCTCGCAAAAATGTCTGGAAAAATGCCGCACATCATAGGCGATGACGATCCGCGGTTTCGATGTCGTTCCGCGGGAGGCCAGGAATTTGCTGGTGTAGCGGAAGAGCCCCACCACGGCCCGGGCCAGCGTGAAATCGTTCATCACGTTGCTGCCGATGGCCGCGTGCTCGGGCGTGCCGGCCTCCTGGCGCTCCGGCGAGGTCGAACCGATCTCGGCGCCGGTCGGGAGCGAACCGATCGTGCGTCCGCGCATGCCACCCGTTCCAAACTCAAGAAACCGGTAAAACCGGTCGTTCAGCTCGGGCCATGCCTCGCGCTCGACAAGTTCGTGAATGCTCGCGCCCGCCCACGCCGGAAGATCTGCCGCCAGAAAGGAAGCGATGTTCTCGGCCGCCGTCGGAAGGAGCCGGCCGGATTTCGCAGCGGCATGGATGCGTTCAATGTCGGTCATCTTGGGAATCAATGTTCCTGCATTTGGATCGCGTTTGCAACGGGCCACCCGTCACGAGAGATACAACCCGCCAACCGGAGCGGGCTTCACCGGCAGTGCGGCCCAGCTCTCGGCAAAGGTCTCCTCGTCATAGCCGAAGAGGGGCGAAACTTCGATCGGCTCCAGGGGCAAGCCGGACCCATCGGTCCTCACCGCAGTCCCGTTTGCCGCAAACCACCGCGCAAACTGGCGCAACTGGTCTTCGCGGCAGGATCTTGGGGAATCCACGCCCTGGGCATTCTTGACGGGGGAAAAGTCGTCGCAGCGCCGCGTCTCAACGACGACCGGGTCGCGCGCAAAGGGAATCGCGTCGAATACAAACAGCTCAAACTTGATGCCGTTTGGCTTGTCCGGCTTCACCGGCCGGCCTGCGGAGTCGATCGTCTGGACCTTCTTGTCGGCGCGGTGAAAAGGAAGCGCCTCCCCGCCCGTCCCCGCCGCGCGGGCCATCCTCCGGATGAAGTCCCGGTCCAGCACATGGATCGCGATGCTTCCGGCCAGGTAGCGAAGCCGTCCCGAGGCATCCGTCTCCCTCTGGAGTTCCATGGGAAGGTCGGAATATTCGATCACGACCAGCCGCCCCGCCTGCGCGCAAAAATGGCCGAGCTTCTCCTCGGCGTAGGCCTTGGGCACCATCTTGCTCGACATCTCTGATCTGCGCAGCAGGTGCCAGCCGATAAAAGCCGGATCGACGCTGCGCACGAGCGGATTGTCGACCTGAAAATAACTCAGGGTGTCGATTCCTTCCCTTTCCATCAGGTCGAGGGCCCCGCTTCTTTCCAGCGCCCGCAGCGAGCCTCCATGGCCGTCCGGCGAAAGCGCGAGACCCGCAGTCGACTCCAGGAGGATTCTTCCCTCGAAATCGACGGCGGGCATCCGGCCCTGCCTGAAGAAATGAACCCGGTTCCGGTCGAGTCCGAAAAAGCGGTTGTCTGAAAAGAACGCCTCGCTGGCCGCGTGATTCTGGTGGCTTGTCATGATGAACCAGTGCAGCGGCCGGCCGCTGCGGCGCCCGGCGGCGAGAATCTTTTCCGCAAACACCTGGAAGAGCGATTTGCCCGTGACCGGCGTGACGGCAAAGGTCCCCTTCGGGCCATCGTACCCGAGCCGCGTGCCCTGCCCCCCCGCCACCGTGAACGCGGCCACGCGGCCCGCCCGGAGCGCGGCATCGCCGGCCGCCCTCGCCCGCGCCCATTGCGCCGCGTCCCCGCCATCTTCCGGCAAAGGCACATAGGGCGCCGGGGCAAGGCCCTCCAGCCGGATCCCCCCGCCGCCGCCCCTGACCAGCGTGCGATTGAGCCTGTCAATCTCGGACAGATCGACCTCCGCCGCCTGTTCGAGGAGCCGGTTGCGGCCGGCTGAATCGAGCGAGTCAAAAAACGCGAAAACGTGCCCCTGCCCGGCCCGGGCGTATTTCTCGATCAGCGGATGCGGGGGCGTCATGCGGCAGGCGGGCCGAATCATTCCGCAAACTTGAAGATCACGTCATCCGGCTTGGCGTAACCCAGCCTGCGGCGGATCTGCTGCTCGACGTAGGCCGGGTCGGTCCTCAGGCGCTGCAGGATCACCTCCTCGCGCCGAAGCTCGCGCTCGGCCTCGTCGAGGCGCAATCGGTTCTGCGCCTCCATGGCCTTCAGGTGCTGGTATTCCTTCTGCGCGTCGTCAAAATACAGCCAGGCGGCGATGCTCACGCCCGCAAAAACCGCCAGGTACAGGCAAAGGAGAAGGCGTCGGAGGTTCACGGTTGAAGGAGAACAAAATGGGTCGTGCCGTTCCCGCCAGGCAATTCTTTTCCCTCCCAAGGGCCCGGGGCGCCGCGCCTCACACCAGGTTCACCGGATCCACGTCCAGCGTCTGCGTGATGTCCGCGGGCCACGCAAACTTGTCGCGCATCCGCGCGAGTTCGCCGATGACCCGGCTCACGCTCGGCGTGAAATACCACAGTTGCCACCGGTACTGGCCCTTTATCTTCTCGATCGGCGCGGGTGTCGGCCCGCGCAGCTCCAGCCTGCTTCCGAACACCTCGCCCACCTGGCGGGCCCATTGCGCGGAGAAGAACTGCAGCTTCTCGGGGTTCGGCCCGCGAAAGAGGTGATGGATGATGTGCCGGTAGGGAGGATACCGGAACTTCCGCCGGGGCTCCAGCTCGGCCTCCGCGAAACCGGCATAGTCCGCATGCCGCGAGAATTGGATCGCGCCGGCGGCCGGCGTGAAGGTCTGGACGATCACCTCGCCCGCCCGGTCGCCGCGCCCCGATCGGCCGGCCACCTGCACGAGCAGCTGGAATGTGCGCTCGTTCGCCCGGAAGTCGGGGATGTGCATGGACAGGTCCGCGTCGACCAGCCCTACCAGGGTGACATTGGGAAAGTCCAGCCCCTTGCCGATCATCTGCGTGCCGACGAGGACGTCGATCCGCCCCAGCCGGAAGTCCCCGAGTATCTCGCGGAACCGATTCTTGCGGCCCATCGTGTCGGAATCCACGCGGGCGATTCGCGCCCTCGGCATGACCCGGCGCACGGCCTCCTCGACGCGCTGCGTCCCGAGCCCGCGCCAGCGGATGTCCGGCGCGCCGCACTGCGGGCACCGGACGGGCGCGGAACGCTCCCCCCCGCAGAGATGGCAGCGCAGCGTCTCGTCGGTCCTGTGGTAGGTGAGCGCGATGCTGCAGTTCGGGCACTCCTCGACATGGCCGCACTTGTTGCAAAGCATCGAGGACGAGTAGCCCCGGCGATTGATGAACAGGATCGTCTGCTCCCGGCCGGCCAGCCTGGCCTGCATGGCCTCGACGAGCCGTTTCGAGAGGCTCGTGAACCCGCGCTGCCGGGCCATTTCGATCCGCATGTCGACGACGTGCATCTGCGGCAGCCGCCGTCCGTCGACCCGCTGCTTGAGTTCGGCCAAATGGTACTTCCCGGCCCGGGCGTTCGTATAGCTCTCGAGGGAGGGCGTCGCCGAGCCCAGGATGCAAAGGGCGCCCGCCAGGCTCGCCCTCATGACGGCGACGTCGCGGCCATGGTAGCGCGGGGTCTCGTCCTGCTTGTACGCGGGTTCGTGCTCCTCATCCACGACGATGAGGCGAAGGCGGGAAATCGGGGCAAACACGGCGGAACGGGCGCCCACCACGATCCGCGCCTCGCCCGTCGCCAGCGCAAGCCATCCGTCCAGCCGCTCGCCCTCGCTCAAATGGCTGTGCCATACGATGCATCGGTGGCCGGGCGCGATCGCCTCCAGCCGGGTCCGCAGCCGCCCGACCGTCTGCGGAGTCAGGGCGACCTCGGGAACCAGAAAGATGACCCCACCCCCCGCCTTCAGCGCGGCATCGATCGCGTGCAGATAGACCTCGGTCTTGCCCGATCCGGTGATCCCGTGCAGGAGCCAAACCGCGAACTTGTCCTCGGCCAGGGCCGCGGTGACCGCCGCGATCGCCGCCGCCTGTTCCTCGTTCGGGACGGGCGCCTCGCCCGTGACGCGCTCCCCGCGCGACCAACCCTCCGCATAGGCATCGCGGACAACCCTGCGCGCCTCCTCCCGGGCAAGGCCCGCCCGGACCAATGCGGCTGCGGAGGCGGGTCCGATGCCCAGGCGCGAAAGAACGGCGCCCCTGGGCTGGGGCCGGGATTCTCCCGCGAGAAACCGATACAAACGCGCCTGCTGCGGCGCGCGCTTCGCCAACCTCTCCAGCTCCTCCCGGGACAGACTGCGCCCGGCGGCGATCAGCCTCTCCTGCTTGAGTTCCATCCCGCGCCGGACGGCCGCGGGGATCATGGTTTCGATGATTGCATCCATGGGCGCCGCGTAATATCCGGCCATCCACCGGGCGAGGGCGAGAAGATCGGGCGCCAGCGCGGGGAACGGATAGACGAGCTGGGCAACCCACTTCAGTTTCTCGACGGGATAGTCGCTGGGCGCGCCGATTTCTCCGATGACCCCCAGCCTCAGATTCGAGAGCACCGGGATGCGGACCAAAGATCCGACGCGGGCGCGATCCTGCAGGGCCTCGGGCATCCGGTAGTGCAGGATCTTGTCGAAGCCTGCGAGCGGGTGGACGCCTACGATCATGGCTTGATAACGGCCCGCGATCGCGGGTCTTGCAATCCGAACCGGACAAACCCGGGACGCGGCCGGGCGAGGTACTCGTTGACAGCCGCGGCGTTCGCGGAAAACACTGGGGGCGTGAGCACGCCAGAGGCCCGTGAGACATTCAAAAAATACCTGCGCTTGAAAGGCCTGCGGGTGACGGAACAACGCACGGCCATATTCGAGACCGCAGTCGCACAAAAGGAACATTTCACGGCCGAGGAACTGTTGGATCGCGTCCGGGCCGTGCCAAAGGCGAAGTACGTTTCGCGCGCCACCGTCTACCGCACCCTTCCGGTCATGACGGAAAGCTCCCTGCTGCGCGAAGTGGACATCGGCTCGGGCGAAAAGTTCTACATGCCAATCGCGGGCAACAGCACCCAGGTGGCCCAGGTTGTGTGTCTGGATTGCGACAGGATTTTTGAGATCAGCGCCCCGTTCATGGAGTGGTACGGCAGCACCGTTTCCTCGAAGATCGGGTTGACGCCCGTTTCGCAGCGCCTGCAGGTCAGCGCCCGCTGCAACGCCCTTCGCGACACGGGGACGTGCCCCAATCTCGGCGGAACCAGGGCCCGAAGGCACGCCCAGCCGCCCGGCCGATGACGATGGCCAAGGAGACCGTCCAGGATCCGGCGTTTGAAATCGGCTTCTACGAATCCGTCCTGCGCCGGGATTCGCGCTACGTCGAGGTCATCGAAATCCTGGGCGAATTGTACACCAAGGCGGGCCGGATTGCCGAGGGGCTGAAGATGGACAGGCGCCTCGTGCGGCTGCAGCCGGAAAATCCAACCGCCCACTATAACCTCGCCTGCAGCCTGGCGCTGTGCCGCCGGCCTTCGGCCGCCCTGCGATCGCTCAGGCAGGCAGTGAACCTGGGTTACAGGGATTTCGAGTGGATGTTGCACGACCCCGACCTCGAGAGTCTCAAGAAGACTCCGAGATTCGTCGAGCTGATCGATCAGCTGAAGCCGCAGCGTTGATCCGTTGAGGTCTTATATCAGCTCGGCGCCCACCGCATCGGCGAGAAGGCGTCCGCGGCGGGTCAATCGGGCGACGCCGCGGGCCTGTTCGACGAGTCCTTCGGCGGCCAGTCTCGCAAGGCTGTCTTCCATCCTGCGCCACGGAGCGTCCGGCCAGCGGAGGCGCCATCCGGCGAGATCGACCCCGCTGTTCATCCGAAGGCCGAAGACAAGGGCATCCTCGGCGAGGAGAGCCGGAGACAGCAATCGCCGGTCCTTCGTCATCCGGCGGCCTTCCGCAACTTCCGCAAGCCAGAGCCCGAGGTCGGCCGGATTCGCCGCGCGCCAGCCGCCCTGCTGCGATGCGGCCGAGGGGCCGAGTCCGATCCATTCCTGCATGCGCCACGTGTTCAGATTGTGCAGGCAGGCGAATCCCGGTCGCGCAAAATTTGAGATCTCGTACTGCTCATATCCCAGGGCTCCAAGCCGGTCCCAAGTCATCTCGTAGAGGCGCGCCTCCTTTTCCGGATCCAATCGCACGGCGCCCCGGGAAAGCCGCACCCAGAGCGCGGTGTCCTCCTCAAATGTCAGGCAATACGTGGAAATGTGCTCCGGAGCGAGCGCGACGGCCTCGTCGACATCCGAAACCCACTCCTCCTCGGTCTGGCCCGGAAGGGCAAACATGAGGTCGAGATTCACATTTGCGAATCCCGCCTTCCGGACGCGCTCATAGGCCCTGTACGCCTGTCCGCGGGTGTGCCTGCGGCCGAGAGCGTCGAGCCAGCGCGGCTGAAAACTCTGGACTCCGATGGACACCCGCGTGACGCCGCAATCGCGAAGCACCGCCAGGCGAGCCTCGGTCACGGAGGCCGGCGCAAGTTCCACGGTCCATTCCCTCGGCGTTCCGCCCGTGTGGTCGGTCGCGATCTTCGCCAGGCGCATGAGGTCCCGCGCAGCCAGAAGACCCGGGGTGCCGCCGCCAAAGAAGACCGTGGATACGGGCCCGGTCCAGTCGACAAGCGCCGCCTCGGCCGCCACACCCCCAATGAAACTTTGGATGGCGCCCGCGGTCGGCATGATCTGATAAAATGCGCAAAAATCGCAGGTCGAGGCGCAAAAAGGCACATGCACGTAGAGCCCCAGCTCCACGGGGGGAGCAGCTTTGGCTTGCTCTATGCCGTTGGTGTTCATTAAAAACAGTGGATTTTCCGTCCGGGCATCCTTTCAAAACCAATGCAAAACAAACGCGTTTCTCCCGCGAGAACAATTCTCACGTTGCTCGCCGCAGCCGCCGGCCTTTCCATGATGTCCGGCTGTGCGACGATCGTCCTGTCTGATCTCACTCCGAAGTCGCTTCCGGAGAATCCGTCCGAGATTTACACTTTCACGCTGCGGGTGAAGACCAATGCGAGCACGATCGACAGGGCGTCTGTCGCTCCGCGCATCGTTGTGGACGGGCAGACCTACCCGATGAAGAAGAGCGCCCTGGGCGAAGACCTCTACGAATTCGAATATCAGCTCCCGCCAGGACGCCAGGAAGTCGCCTACTATTATCTCGTCAATTATCAGGTGACGAGCAATGGCAAGGAGTCGCTCGCCGAGGCCTACACGGGAGTCGCGCATTCGCAGGTGATCCGCCGCAACGTGCTCGAAATCGAGACGTCGCGCGGCCCGGTCGGGTCGAGAATCGGCGTGCTGGGCAGGGGATTCACGCCTCAGGACGTGGTTGCCTTCAACGCCACACCCGTCCGAACCGTCTTTGCCTCACCTACTTCGCTCGATTTCTTCGTTCCCGCCCTTCCCGCGGGGCAGGCTTACCAGGTGACGGTCAGCGGTCCGGCGGGAACCTCCCCGGTGGGCACGTTCCGGATTGACGGCACAAATGTGACCGTTTCGCCCTCCTCGCTGACCCTTCGGAGCGGCGAGCAGCAGACGCTGACCTTCACCCTTTCAAGTCCATCTCCCGCCGGCGGCCTTCTTCTCGATGTGACGACCGACATTCCGTCGAGCGTGATCATGCCCGAGATCGTGGTGCCCGCGGGGCAGGTGAGCGTCAGCGTTCCCGTCGCGGGCGGCAGGCCCGGCGCGGGAAGCCTTGTCCTGAAAGGCTACGCCGGGGGCGGCGACGTCACCATTCCGATCACGGTTTCGGCGAAATAGCCCGAAGGACGCCGGGGCGCGGCAAGGCCGGCTCATTGTCCCACTCCCGCGCGGGGGCCGCGGATGATCAGTTTTGCAAGGACCGGCCGGTGGTCGCTCGCCACGGCCGTTTCAGGGCCGTCGTAGACACGGGCGGTTCCGCCCGCGATCCCGGCCATAAGGGCGGGTGAAACAAGGATGTGGTCAAACTCGCTGTAGGATCCGTCGCCTGGAAAGGCTGCCGTCCATGTCTCGCCCCGGGTGTCCGCAGCGCTGAGGCAATCCGCGACCGCCTCCGTTCCGAATCGCTCCAGCCGCCTCAGCGTGCGGCTGTTTCGCCCGTCGTTGAAGTCCCCCAGGATCACGAACCTGGCCGGGGACCCATTGGAAAGGCGCTTTCGGACCAGAGCGCGCACGGCCGCCGCTTCCCCGAGCCGCCGCACCTGCGCCCCGGGATCGTCACCCCTGTCCGTGAGGTGACTCTTCAGATGAAGCACATACACGGTGAAATCGCCGTCCTTGTCCGACACCACAGCCTCCAGAAGGCCCCGTTTCACCCGGGCCTTTCCGCCGAAATATGCAAACTCGATGCAGGCATGGCGCACGACCGTCTTCAGCCTCAAGCGCGAAAGCAGCGCAATGTGGCGCTCCGCGTCCTCCGCCTCCACCAGAGCGCAATAGGGATAGTCCAGGCCCTCCGCCTTCAGATCATGCCTCAATTCATCGAGATAGGCGAGACCTCCCATTTCCTGCAGGGCAAGGACATCGGCCCGGATCGTCTCGATCGCCGTCCGCAGCGCCCGTTTCTCCGATTCCGGCTTGGGATATCCGCGGCGGTATGCATCCCCGATGCGCCTGTCGGTAGGGCCGTAGTTTTCGACGTTATAGGTGGCCAGTACGACCGGCCCCGCCTCAAGCGCAGCGCCTTGCGTGACAAATAGTAGCAGAAAACATCCAAGGCGGCTTGCGCGCATCCATGCATAATAACAAGTTGAATCCCCCGCCGCTCCATCCCATGCTCATTCCCGTGGAAGCCAAGGATGCCAAGCTGTCTTTCGAAGATGCCCTCAGCCGCCTCGAGGCGGTGGTCGAATCGATGGAATCGGGAGAGGTTCCGCTCGCGGAGTTGCTCTCCAAGTTCGAGGAAGGCAACAAGCTGCTGAAACTCTGCGAGGCCCGGCTCAAGGAGGCCGAGTTGAAGATCGAGCAACTGAAGAAGCAAAGGGATGGGGTGGCCTTTGAGCCATTCGAAGCCCAAAAGGATGCTTAGCCAGTCGCGCGCACGCACCGCCCACTAACCTGATGAATTCCCCGGTCCGACTTCTCGATTCGATCCGCGATCCTTCGTCGGTAAAGTCACTTGCTCCGGAACAGCTCCCGCAACTTGCCCAGGAGATTCGCGACGAGATCATCGCGGTCACGGCGGAAAACGGCGGCCACGTCGGGCCCAATCTCGGAGTCGTCGAGCTGACCATCGCCCTCCACAGGGTGTTTGATTCCCGGGTCGACCGGCTTGTATTTGACGTCTCCCACCAGGGCTATGCCCACAAGCTGCTGACCGGCCGCGGCGGGAAGTTCTTCCGCCGCCTGCGCCAGACCGGGGGCGCCAGCGGCTTCCTCAGCAGGCCGGAAAGTCCGCACGATGCCTACGGAGCGGGCCATGCCGGCACGGCGCTCAGCGCCGCCCTGGGGATGGCCGCCGCCCGCGACTTGAAGGGTTCGGGCGAGCACGTTGTCGCCATTTGCGGCGACGCCGCCTTCACCTGCGGAATCACGATGGAGGCGCTCAACAACGTCGTCGGCAGCACGCGGCGCCTGATCGTGATCCTGAACGACAATGAATGGTCGATCGCGCGCAACGTTGGCGCGATGTCCCATTACCTCAATCGCCTGAGCACTAGCCCGACCTACAACAAGATTCATCACGACCTGGAGAAGTTTTTCACGAGCCTCCCGCACGGCCACGACATGCACAAGCTTTGGGTCAAGTGGAAGCGCGAGGCGAAGGACTTCTTCGTCGGATCGAGCCTCTTCGAGAAGTTCGCGCTGCGCTACCTGGGCCCGATCGACGGCCACGATCTCGGGGAGCTCGTCAAAAACCTCGAGTTTGCGCGGCAATGCGACGGCCCGGTTCTCCTTCACGTCCTGACGAAGAAGGGAAACGGACTGGCCGCGGCGCGCAATTTTCCCGAAAGATTCCACGGCCTCGGGGCCTTTGATCCGGCGACGGGCGAGAGCCGCAAACCGGCCCCCGGCACGCCTCCGGCCTATCAGGACGTCTTCGGGCAGGCCCTGCTGCGGCAGGCTCGGGCCGACAAACGGGTCATTGGAATAACGGCGGCAATGCCCTCGGGAACCGGCTTGTCCGTCCTCGCCTCCGAACTGCCACGCCAGTTCTTCGACGTAGGCATCGCCGAGGAACACGCCGTTCTGTTCGCGGCGGGGCTCGCCGTGCAGGGGATGCGCCCCGTGTGCGCGATCTACTCGACTTTCCTGCAGCGCGCTGTCGACCCTATCATCCACGACGTCGCCCTCCAGAACCTTCCCGTGACCTTCTGCCTCGATCGCGCGGGGCTGTCGCCGAATGACGGGCCCACGCATCACGGCCTTTTCGACCTGGCGTACCTGCGGTGCGTCCCAGGGGCCACGGTGATGCAGCCCAAGGACGAGGACGAACTCGCCGACATGCTCGAGACGTGCCTCAGGCTCAACGGCCCAGCCTTCCTGCGCTATCCGCGCGGAGCGGGGCTGGGCGTGAAGGTCAAGGAGCGGCCCGCGGCCCTGCCCGTGGGGTGCGCCGAGGTGCTGCGAGAAGGATCCAACATCGTGATCTGGGCTCTTGGGCCCATGGTCCGGGATGCGAAGAGCCTGGCCGACCGGCTAGCCCGGGAGGAGCACATCTCGGTGGGCGTCGTCAACGCCCGCTTCGTGAAGCCGCTCGACCGCGCGCTGCTTCTGAGCCAGGCGGCCGTCGTGCCCCTGCTCGTCACGATGGAGGACCACGCCCTGTCAGGCGGATTCGGCAGCGCCGTCCTCGAAGCCCTCCAGGAAGCGGACTGCCCCACTGCGGTCGAGCGCGTCGGCTGGCCCGACAGGTTCATCGAGCATGGGACGAATGTCGACGTGCTGCGGGCCGCCCACGGGCTCTCGCCGGACGCGGTTTACCGCCGCGTCCTTGATCGCTGGCGAAATCTGAGCCCGCAGCGCGTGGAGACCGAGGTATAGCCTATTCGGCGCGCAACGTTGCGACGACCGAGAAATCCTCGAGCGTCGTCGTGTCGCCCTTCACTTCGCCGCCAGCCGCAATTTCCTTCAGGATCCGGCGCATGATCTTCCCGCTCCGGGTCTTTGGAAGGCCCGCGGCGAAGCGCACGTCGTCCGGCCGCGCGAGGGAACCGATCTCCTTCGTCACATGCTGGCGCAGCACCTCCTTCAGCTCGGCCGTGGCCTCCACTCCGTTCTTGAGCGTGACAAAGCACACAAGAGCCTGGCCCTTCAATTCGTCGGGCCGGCCGACCACGGCGGCTTCGGCCACGAAGGGGTGGGCGACGAGGGCGCTTTCCACCTCGGCCGTTCCGATGCGGTGGCCGGACACGTTCAAGACATCGTCGATCCGGCCCATGACCCAGAGATATCCGTCCTCGTCGAAGCGCGCGCCGTCGCCGGCAAAATAGAACCCCGGCAGCTCGCTCCAGTACTGCTTCTTGAAGCGGTCGTCATCGCCCCAAAGCGTCCGCAGCATCGACGGCCATGGTTTCGCAAGAAACAGCCGGCCCCCGCTTCCGCGCGGGACATCCTTGCCCGCTTCATCAAGGACCTTCGGAACGACGCCGAAGAACGGCCGCGTGCAGGAACCCGGCTTTGTCGGCGTGATCCCGGGAAGCGGCGTCACCATGATTGCGCCCGTTTCCGTCTGCCACCAGGTATCCACGATCGGGCAGCGCTTCCTGCCGATGAGGGTATGATACCAGATCCAAGCCTCGGGATTGATGGGCTCCCCGACGGTTCCCAGGAGGCGAAGCGAGGTAAGCCGGTGGCGCTTCACGTAGTCGTCGCCCCAGCGCATGAAGGCCCGTATCGCGGTGGGAGCGGTGTAGAAAATGCTCACCTGGTGGCGGTCGATCAGTTCCCAGAACCGGTCGGGCTCGGGATGGTTTGGCGCCCCTTCGTACATGAGGACCGTGGCGCCGCACGCGAGCGGGCCGTACACGACATAACTGTGCCCGGTCACCCATCCGACGTCCGCGGTGCAGAAATAGACGTCGTCGTCCTTCAGGTCGAAGACGTAATGGGTCGTCATGGTAACGCCGAGGAGATAGCCCGCGCTTGTGTGCAGCACCCCTTTCGGCTTCCCGGTGGAGCCGCTCGTATAGAGGATGAACAGCGGATTCTCGCTGTCGAAACCCTTCGCCTTGTGCTCCTCGGGCTGGAGCGCGACAAGCTCATGCCACCAGCGGTCCCGGCCCGACTCCATCGAAATGTCCTGGCCGGTGCGCTTGAGGACAATCACATGCTCGACGCTCGGGGTTCCCTCGACCGCCCGGTCGACATTTGTCTTCAATTCGACGATTTTCCCGCGCCGCCAGCCGCCGTCGGCCGTTATGACGATCCTCGCCTGGCAGTCGTTGACCCGGTCCTTGATGGCTTCGCTGGAGAAACCGCCGAATATCACCGTATGGACGACACCGAGCCTTGCGCAGGCGAGCATGGCGATCGCAGCCTCCGGCACCATCGGGAGATAGATCGCCGCCCGGTCGCCGCGGACCAGTCCGAGGCTCGCAAGCGCGTTGGCGAATCGGCACACCTCGCGGTGGAGCTGCCGGTAGGTCAGCGTGCGGATATCGCCCGGTTCGCCCTCGAAGATGATCGCCGCCTTGTTGGCCCGGGCCGTGCCCAAATGGCGGTCCAGACAGTTTTCCGAGACGTTAAGCTGTCCCTTTTCGAACCATTTGGAGTGCGGCAACTTCCACTGCAAAACCCGCTTAAACGGACGCCGCCAGGTGAGAAAACGGCGGGCTTCCCGGCCCCAAAACCTTTCTGGGGAGTTGACAGATTCAGCGTACAGCCTCTTATAGGCTGCATCGCTCCCAAGGTTTGCTTGAGCTTTGAACTCGGCCGATGGCTTGAAAACCCGGTGTTCTCGGGAAACTGAGGTAATCGTCTGAGTCATTCGATTAGGGGTTGTTTTGGGGTTATGGAACCTTCTGATGCCGCCCCTATGATTCTGTGATGAGTTTTGAGCGTCAAGCGTGGGGTGTGATCTATTCAATTTTTGACGGCTGAGTCTTTGTCAGCGCCCGCCGTCCAGGAACCAAAACCCTTTGTTGCAATTCATGAACCGCGCGCCCCAGGCGCATCGGTTCTGTTCGTCGTCTGAAGTCAAATTACGAGTGTATGGAAAAGAAATCCGCGTCCGGCCAGCCGGACAGTGCCAGATCAGCATCCGACAGCCCCTCCCCCGCCGCGCCTTCCGCCAAGGCGCCCGCTCCTCCCGCGGACGGGAACGGGGCTCCTGCGGCGCAGGCGGGCGCTGCTGCACCCGCCGCACCCCCGCAGCCCGAGAATGTCATCCGCATCGAGGGCATCCTCGACATCGACATGGCCAAGGGCGGCAACGGCCAGCTACTGGATCTCACGAAGAATGGGAAACGCAGGCCAACCGACACGTTCGTCCCAAAGGAGCTCATCCGACGGTTCAAGCTGAAGCAGGGCATGTCGATCGGCGGCACCGCCTTCCCTCCCGAGGGGCGTTTCCCGAATCCCAAGGTCAAGTTCATCGAATCGGTCGACGGCCTGCCCCTGGAGGAGCGGAGGGCCAAGCTTGAATTCACGGCCCTGACAACCGTTTCTCCCGACAAACTCCTGAAGATGGAGATGCGGGACGGGCGGCTGACGACCCGGGCGGTCGATCTATTCTGCCCGATCGGCAAGGGCACGCGGGGGCTCATCGTGGCGCCTCCGCGCACGGGCAAGACGACGCTTCTTCGCGACATGGCGCTCGGCGTCCTGGAAAACAATCCGGAGTGCCGCGTCATGATCCTCCTGGTCGACGAAAGGCCGGAGGAAGTGACCGATTTCCGCCGCAGCGTGCCGGCCGAGATCTGGGCGTCCTCGAACGATGAGCAGATCGACAATCACATCCGGATTGCGGACCTGTGCATCGAGCGCGCCAAACGGATGGTGGAAGCCGGGCAGCACGTCGTCCTCCTTCTTGATTCGATCACGCGCCTTTCCCGCGCGCACAACACGCAGCGCAACAGCGGCCGGACCGGCTCGGGCGGCCTCGATGTTCGGGCGCTGGAAAGGCCCCGCCAGCTGTTCGCGTCGGCCCGCAACACCGAGGAGGCCGGATCGCTGACGATCATCGCCTCGGTCCTCGTGGAGACCGGAAGCCGCATGGACGATGTGATCTTCCAGGAATTCAAGGGGACGGGAAACATGGAGCTCGTGCTGGACCGGAAATGCGCCGAGATGCGCCTCTGGCCGGCCATCAACATCGCCTCTTCCGGCACCCGGAAGGAGGAGCTCCTGATCGATGCGAAGAAACTCGAGGGGATCCACTTCTTCCGCAGGGCCCTCGTCCAGCAGAAGATCGAAGAGGCCACCGAGACGATGATCGCGCGCCTGTCCAAGACCAAGACAAACGACGAATTCCTCAAGCTGATCGCACGCTAGCCCCGCGCCCGACCCGCAATTCCCTCTTGCCCAAGGCCCTCCCTTCATAAACGCTTGCCCGTTTCTGCCGGCACCGCCAGCGCCCTTCACCTATTTCACGCGCCAACCCAGCAATGCACAGTTTTTCCGAGCAATGTCTCGACATGGCCCGTTCGATGCTGGGCCATAACATTGAATCCATCCAGGCAGACGGCACCATAATCCCGGCCAATGACGAGCAGTCGCGGTTGGATGAGCCGGGTCATGCGGTCTATGCGCTCGGCGAATACTATCGCGCAACGGGAGAGACGAGCCTTAAGGGGCACGACCTCATAGACCTCGCGGCGCGCTGCGTCACCGCGCAGATGTTCACGGAGCCGCCGGCCGAGAACGGCCTGGCCTACGCCGCCCTCGGCCTCCTGTGCTTCGGCCCGTCCAAGGAGCGGAATCCGGTCTGGGAGCGCCTGGTCGAGGAAACCCAGCAGCGGATCGACAAGCAGCTTCTGCATCGCAGCGATTACGACAATCACTGGCAGGCCTTCAACATCGCCAAGGCCGTGGCCCGATTCAGCTTCGGCCTGTCCAAGAAGGATGAGACCTCGCGGCTCGTCGAGCGGATGGTGGATCGCATCAACCAGACGAGCTCGGCCGGATTCTTTGACGATTCCGTCCACGGGCTCGGAGGAAATTTCAACCTCTACGGGGTGATGGCGTTCGTATTCACCCGCTCGGCCCTCCAGCTCCACGCGAACAGCGGGGTGCGGGACCGGAAGCTGCCGACCCTGCGCACCTATGCCGAAAAATACATCCGCATGATGCCCGACCTCGTCCGGGCGGACGGCCTTGGCTGGGCATTCGGCCGCGCCGCCGGTGCGTACGGCCAGATGCACTGCATCAGCCTGATCCTCCAGGGCCTGCGCGACGGCTGGATCCCGGATGAGCAAAAGCCGAAGTACTTCGACATCCTGCGCCGCCTCTTCCTGTTCTTCTACCAGACCTACCTGGACCAGGAGCACGGCTTTCTCGACCTTCGGGATTCCGAGCGCACCGCCTACGAGCAGCACACCACGCGCATGGCGAACTTCGATGCAGCCCGCTATCTGTGCCAGTGGTCGCGGCTTGCGAACACGGTGCAGATGCCATCCGGGCTGCCCAAAGTGGACCCGGCCCGCACGAGCGGCCGTTTCGTCATCTTCGACAAGGGCAACCGGAAGGAGCAGGGCCTGTTCCTCTACCGGGACGCCGACAGCGGGCTGCAGCTCCAGATTCCGCTGGTGAGCTGCGGAGGCCGCCCGTCCTGCGACGCCCTCCCCTTTCCGCACTGTCCGGGCGTTTTCGACTGGCCGAACAACGTCAGCCTGCCCCTCATGGTGCCGGAGCTTACGTTTGGCGAGCACGTGACTCTCCCCGCCTATTACGGCAAGAATTGCGTGACCGGCCTGGGCCTTCGCAACAGCTTCTTCTTCCGCTACGAGCAGCCGGACCTTATCACGGTGGGAGAGGAGATCGTGCGCAACCTCGGGAGCGTGAAGGTGCAGTGGACGTTTTCTGGAACGAAGGTCAGCTGCGAATTCGCCTACACGGTCCGGCAGCAGGTCACCCTCGACAAGTTTCGCTACGTCCTGGCGATAGCGGCGCCGCATTCCCACTACAACGTGAGCGGGGGATTGACGCTCGGGCCCCAGGGTCACCGGTGCAGCGTGGCCCGGGACGACTTTCAGGCGGCCTGGCAGGACACGGAGGTCGTGAGCGCGGATCCCTCCTACCGCACCAATTACGGGAAGATCCACTATCTGCAATACCTCGTGCGCGACCATCCGCTGATCATGCGCCCGGGGCAGGCCTACCGCCTGGCCGTCAATTTCGATCCAGATATTGCCCACACCGAGGGCTGATCGTGCTTTGCCGCCGTGTCATTCCCTGCCTTGACGTGACCGCAGGCCGCGTTGTCAAGGGCGTGCGGTTCGTGGAGCTTCGCGACGCCGGCGATCCCGTGTCATGCGCCAGGGCCTATGACGCTCAGGGCGCCGACGAGCTCGTTTTTCTGGACATCACCGCGTCGAGCGACGGGCGCCGCATCATGCGCGACGTCGTGGCCGCAACGGCGGAGCAGTGTTTCATGCCCCTGACCGTCGGGGGCGGATTGCGCTCGGTCGAGGACATCGAGGCCATGCTTCGCGCCGGGGCGGACAAGGTCTCGTTGAATACGGCCGCGATACAGCGGCCGCAGCTCATCCGCGAGGCCTCTGACCGATTCGGCGCCCAGTGCATCGTCCTTGCAATCGACGCCCGGCGCGAGCCGGGGCCGCAGATGCGGTGGCGCGTCTTCACCCATGGCGGGCGCACGGCCACCGAGCTCGACGCCGTTGCGTGGGCAAGGCGCGGCGTCGAGCTCGGCGCCGGCGAGATCCTGCTGACCAGCATGGACCGGGACGGCACCAAGGCGGGCTACGACCTCGATCTAACCCGCGCGACCAGCGATGCGGTGCCGGTGCCGGTGATCGCAAGCGGCGGGGCCGGCAGCCTCAGTCATTTTGCGGAGGTTCTCGGAGAGGGCCGCGCGAGCGCCGTCCTGGCGGCGTCGCTTTTCCACTTTGGCACGTTCACCGTCCCGCAAGTGAAGGAGCACCTGCGTTCCCGCGGGATCGCGGTGAGGCTCTCAGATCGCGCTCCGGCCTTCTGACGCCCCGGCCTGCGTGGCCGCAAGGGGCGATTTCGGCTTCGGCTCCCCCACCAGCACGGTCAGCTGTTCCCGAATCGCGACGAAGAATTCCGGGGTCAGCTCTCCCGCCGGCACCTCGAACAGCTGCCTGGTCCTTACGTGTTCCAGGATGCTGCGGGTTCCGTCGGCGTTCGGGCCGCGGGAACGCAGGAGCCTCTTCCGCTCGAGCATGAGGGCGAGGAACTGCAGCAGGCGCCCGGTTTCCGGCGTCTGTTCCGTCGCGGGATCGGCCAGCGTCAGGAAGAGATTCTCGGCGGTGAGCTTCAAGGCCCGGTCCGCGTCGCCCTCCCTCGCCCTGCGCCTGAAAATGTGCACCCAGCGGCACGCCAGCGCACCCCCGGGGACAAATTCGGCGGCGCGCTGCGCGATGACGTCGAACCGCTGCACCTCGAGCGAGGGCATCCGGACAAGGAAGCTCTCCACCCGATCGCCTTCCTCGAAGCGCCTTTGGGTCACGAAACAGGATGCGGCGAGCGGCTGGAGGTTGAACGCCATTCCCGACTCCGGCGTGTCCGGGCGGCGCACCGGCGCAATCGGGCGATTTTCCGCCGGGGCCGGCGGAGCATCCTGGTGTGATTCTGATTCCATCGGCTTTCTTGTTTACTTCCAGGCCACACCGACGCTAGCAAATTGTTGCCGCATGAACGGACGCCTCATCGCCATCAGCGACATCCACGGGTGCCATTTGGAATTCGCCGAAGTGCTCGAACGGCTCGCCCTGGCGCGCGACGATCGGCTCGTGCTGCTCGGCGATCTCGTCAATCGCGGACCCGACAGCTGCCGCGTGATCGATCTGGCGCGCGAGCACAAGGCGGTGTCCCTTCTGGGAAACCACGAGCTGCGGCTCATGAAATTCCGCCGCACGGGCGACAAGAAGTACGCCAAGGAGCACGATCTTGAGACGTTCGACAGGCTGCGCCCCAGCGATTGGGCCTATCTCGAGGCGATGCCCCTGACGTTTGAGGAACCCGAGCTCAACATGGTGTTCGTCCACGGGGGCTTCCTGCCCGGCGAGCCCTGGCAGCGGCAGCCCGCGGAAATCGTCACGCGGATCCAGGTCGTCGATCGCGACGGCAGGCCGAACAAACGCTCGAACGCCCCCGATGCGCCGGGTTGGGCCGATCTTTGGAACGGGCCTCCTTTCGTCGTCTACGGACACACACCCCGCATGGAGGTTTACAAACTCAAATGGTCTGTTGGAATAGATACCGCCTGTGTCCAGGGCGGCCTCCTGACCGCATACGTCCTGCCCGAGCGCCGTTTCGTGCAGGTCAAGGCCCGGCAGCGCTATTTTCCATGAACGATCGCCTTTCCGTCCAAGAACTCAAGGCCGCCTCGGTGGCATCCGGGCGGCCCTTCCTCGCCCTTCTGGTCCTCAGGCGGGTCGCCACGAAAACGGCCTCGAACGGCAATCCGTTCCTCAGCGTCGAACTGGGCGACAGGACCGGATTCTTCTCGTGCAACGTCTTCAGCGACAACCCCTCGTTCGAGGCCCTGAAGACGGCCGCCGAGGGCTCGATCGTACGGATCGAGGGAAAGACCGACTGCTTCCAGGGCCGCATTTCCCCGAAGCTCACGCGGGCGGCTGTCGTGCCGGAAGCCGAGCTGGCCCCCGGAGAAAGGGTCGACGACCTGGTCGAGCGCTCCCCGGAGGATCCGGAGACCATGTGGGCCGAACTGCAGGGGCTGATCGCCGGAATAGGCCACGCCGAAACCAAGGCCGCGGTCCAGGCGGCCTTTGATGAAATGGCTGAGAATTTCCGTTCCGCGCCCGCCGCGATCGCCATGCATCATGCCTACCGGCATGGATTGCTCGAGCACACGCTGCGCATGGCGCGCGCGGCCCGCGTCCTGCTGCCCCTGTATCCGGAGGTGGATCCAGACCTTGCGATGGCGGGAACCCTCCTCCACGACGCCGGAAAGACGATTGAATACGAGGGGAAGCTCACGGCCCGGAGAAGCCGGCGGGGCATCCTGGATGGTCACGTGGTGCTCGGCTACCAGCTCGTGCGCAGGGCCGGGCTGAAGGCGAAACTCGATCCCGACCGGCTTGAACGGCTCGAACACATCATCCTCAGCCACCAGGGCGAGCTCGCGTGGGGCGCAGCCGTCATGGCCGCGACCCCGGAAGCGGTCTTCGTGTCCATGGTCGACAATCTCGACGCGCGGATGGGCATGGTGCAGCAGGCCCTTCGCCAGGCGGCCGAAGGCCAGGAGTTTTCCGAACGCGTGCCCGGGCTGGAGGCTCCGCTTCTGACCAAGCCGCTGCCAAGAGGATAGACCGGCCGTTTTCCCGAATGGACTCTCCGGATTACCCGCCCATCGCCGGCGCGAACCTGCCCGCCGACCTGGGTTGGTGCCGGGAATCCTATTGGCGGAGAGTCCGGACGGCCGGAATGCTGTTCACCGCCGCGTTCGGGGCCGAATGCATCCGCGAGGTAGCCGCCAGGCCTGCCGGCTCGCGGGAACTGGCCTTGCTCATGATCGCCGCCTGGGCGAGTGCATCCGCGTGGTGGGTCGCTGTGAGGCGCCTGGACGTGGTCGATCTCGCCCGGGCCAGGGGCACCGACTTCCTGCTGCGCCGCGCTCACGTTCGATCCGGGTTCTTCGCGCTGGGGTGCGCCTGCGGCTTTGCAGCCCTCGGCGGCCTTGAATTCTCCGTGCTTGGCCTTTCGACCTCGGAACATCCCGGATCCGGCCTGGCCGTCGGCATCGCCATCGGCCTTTGCATCCTGACCCCGGCGGTTCTTTGCACGGTCGGAGAGACCCATGCCGCCGTCCGCCGGACCAAGCACGTTCCCCGTCCTAACGGACTCCTGAAAAGCCACTGGAACGGGCGCTACGATCTGGCGCGCTCCTTCTGGCTGCATGGAGCGGGGGTGAGCGTTGCGGTCGTGGTCACGAACGCCGCCGCAGGAATGGTATCGGCCATGATCGATCTCCGCCTGAGCGCAGCGGTCTCCCTCATTCTGATGGCCGCCTGCGTTCCCGTCCTGGTTTGGCAGTGGGTGGGGGTCTGGCGGTCGGCCACGCGGCACCGTGCGCTGCGCCGTCGCGGGACGGCGGCCTTTTTCGCAAAGGTATTTGTCGTCGCCTCGTCGCTTTATATCGTCCACTTCTACGCGACCGGCGCGCCCTTCCAGGTCCGGCAGATGGTCGAAATCCTGCAGGGGGACCCTCAATGGGACAGTTTCTCCGCGCATGTCGCCGCATCGGGACAGGAACTCGTCCTGCAAGGCTCGTTGCAGAGCGGCTGCCACAGGGCATTTGAACGCGCGCTGCGGGCCGCGCCGGACGTCAGGACGGTGGTGATCGATTCTCCGGGCGGCCGCCTGGAAGAGGGCGAATGGATCGCGGAGGAGGTGCGCGAGCGGGGACTGCGGACCTGCGCCGCGGGCGACTGCGAAAGCGCCGCGACCATCGTGCTTTTGTCGGGGCGGCAAAGGTCCGTCCGCTCCGGAGCGCGCGTGGGCTTCCATTCCCCGTCGCTCCCGGGGGCCCCGGCCCTGTTGAAACTCGCGGCGAAATTCCAGATGGAATTCGCCATGCGCGCAGCCGGCGTCTCCGAGGAATTCGTCCTGCGGGCCATCGACACCCCGCCGGATTCGATGTGGTATCCGACGCGGTCGGAAATGCTCGCGGCGGGGGTCCTGACAAACGACTGAGGGCCGGCCCCGGAATCCGCAAGAACCCGGCCGGGGGCGTTTGAAGCCCGCCGCCCCCTACTGCCTGCTGAGCGTAAGCAGGAACTCCGCGTTCGACTTCGTCTTCTTCAGGCGCTGGATCAGCATCTCCATCGACTCGATCGGCCCCAGCCCCTGCATCGCCCGGCGGAGCCCGTAGATCCGCTGCAATTCCTCCGGATGGTAGATGAGCTCCTCCTTGCGGGTTCCCGAACGGTCGATGTTGATCGACGGGAAGATCCGGCGGTCGACGAGCCCGCGGTCCAGGTGCAGCTCCATGTTTCCCGTGCCCTTGAACTCCTCGAAAATCACCTCGTCCATGCGGCTGCCCGTGTCGATGAGCGCCGTCGCCACGATCGTCAGGCTTCCGCCGCCCTCGATGTTGCGCGCCGCGCCGAAGAACCGCTTCGGCTTCTGAAGCGCGGTCGCCTCCAGGCCGCCCGACATGATCTTGCCGGCGTTCGACGCGAGGGCGTTGTAGGCGCGCGCAAGGCGGGTGATCGAGTCGAGCAGGATCACGACGTGTCCGCCGGCCTCGACGATCCGCCGCGCCTTCTCGCCCACCATTTCCGCGCAGTGCACATGGCTTTCGGGGGACTCGTCAAAGGTCGACGAGACGACCTCGCCCTTGGTGTGGCGCCTGAAGTCGGTCACCTCCTCCGGCCGCTCGTCGATCAGCAGCAGGATGAGCTTCACCTCGGGGCTGTTTGCCGAAACGGAGTTGGCGATGTTCTGGAGCAGCACCGTCTTTCCAGTGCGCGGCGGGGCGACGATCAGGCCGCGCTGGCCGAACCCGATCGGCGTCAGGATGTCCACCGCGCGCATGGAAACGTCCTTCTGGACCTCGGGCGCCTCGAGAAGGATGCGCTGCAGCGGATAGTAGGGAATCAGTTCCTCGAAGGGTGTCACCTTGCTGATGTCCTCGGGCCTGAGGCCCATCACATCCTCTATGCGCACGACCGCCGGGCACCGTTCGTTCTCCGCCGGGGCCTGGACGAGCACCGTCACCTTGTGGCCGCGCTTGAGGCCCCATCGCCTGATCAGGCTCTCCGGAAGGTAAGGGTCTTCCGGATACAAGCGGTAGTTCACCTGCTCGTGGACGACAAAGGCGCCGCGATCGGTCATGTCCACGTAACCGTGGTCCACGATCGGGCGGCGGCCGGCGGAAGCCTGCGCAAAAAGGAGCGACAATAGCTGCTTGCGGTTCGGCGCCCCATCGACGGAGGCGCCCCTTTCCCGGGCGAACGCCGTCAGGTCCGCGAGATTCAGGGCGTAGACCTGGTCGAGATGGAGCGGAGCATCCGAACCCGAGGAGATCTCGGCGGCCCGGGCATCCAGGGCCGCCGCGTCGGCAAACCGCGACGGGTCCGGCAGATCGCCGTAGGAGACCGCCGCGGTCGGAGGGGGCGGCTGCGGGGGATACTGCTGATGCTGGGGCCCGCCGCCCGGCCCCGGCTGCCAGTTGCCGAAACGGCCCCGCTTGCGCTTGTTGTGTTTCCAGTGCTTGCGGTCCTGCCATTCACCCTGGCCGCCGGCAGGCGAATGCCCGCGGCCGTGCCCGGGAGCACCGCCCTGCACTTGCGCCGCGTTTCCAGCGGCATCCGCAGCGCCGCCCGATTCGCCAGCCCGCCCCGCAGTCTCCGCTCCGCCCCCGCCTTGAGCCTGTCCGGCGCCAGGAACAGAAATAGCCTCGCGGGCCGGGCTTTGCGCGACGGCCGGCGCCTCTCCGTCGGCCCGACGGGATGCCCGATCGTCCCCATTCCCGACGGGCGCCGGCGATTCCGCCTTCGCTTCCGGAACCGGCCGGGATTCGCCGGATGGCGATCCGTTGTCGACTCGACCCGCCTCGGGCGCTTCCGGTGCGGCGCCGCCTGCGTCCGCACCGTCGCGCGCCTGCGGCTCGGCCTTCCTGGGCCGCGGCCGCCCCCGGCGCTGCTTCTGCGCCTCGCCCGAGGGGATGTCTGCGGTTTCTTTGGGGTCTTTGGCGGCTTTGGTCATGTCTGGTTTCTAGGGGAGAGCTCCGCGCCCGGGGCGGGAGCCGTCGTCGGCGCAAGGACTGAAACGAGCCGGTTGACCTGGGCTTCCAGAAACTCGGCGGAACCCGAATTCCATAAGACAAAATCAGCCAATTCGATTTTCCGCGCCAGCGGCAATTGCTTGGAAATGCGTTGTCCGGCGAGCGCGCGATTCAGGCCGCGCTGCTCCAGTCGGAAAATTTGTTGATCGGGATCACAGGCGACGCAGACAGTGAAATCAAACCAATTTTCCAGGTTGCGCTCGAAAAGCAGCGGAATCTCGACCGCCCAATAAGCCGCCGGATCCGCCGCCAGTGCCGTCTGCCAGAGGTCGAAGACCCTGGGATGAACCAGGCCCTCCAGCCATCGGAGCTCGTTCTCCTCGGCGAAGACGCGGGCTGCCAGCACCTTCCGATTGACAACGCCATCCGCTGCGAAGACCTCCTGCCCAAAGTGGGCTCGAATGGCCTCGCAGATCTCGGGCGAGGTCAGCACCCGTTCGCGGACAAGCGCATCCGCATCGAGACGGCGGAACCCTTTCTTCTCGAATAACTTCGCGGCGGTCGATTTGCCGCAACCAAACCCACCCGTGATTCCCAGGTTCATTAAGGACAAAAGGGAGCCGGGCCGACCGGGACCGATCCCATGACTCCGGTCGTTTTTGTCACCGCGATGCCTTGGATACAAGCGATTTATGGGTGCCAAATGGCCTGTTTGTAATTGGCGCCAAGGTTGGTTTCGACTGTCGAAGCTGTCAGTGAGGGATTTCCATCATTTCCAGTCGCGGTTGTCCCATGACGCTTGAGACACAGACCCCGCTCACGCCTGCTATTATGGCAACGCATGCTGGCAACGCTCACCTCCGCCGCGCTTGTCGGAATCGACGCGGTGCCGGTGCAGGTCGAAGTAAATGCGAATGAGCGCGGCGAGCCCCGGCTGATCCTGCTCGGCCTGCCGGATGCCGCGGTCAAGGAGTCGGCGAACCGCGTTCATTCCGCCCTCGCCCACTGCGGCTTTGCCGCCCTGCGCACAAGGACAACGGTCAACCTCGCACCGGGCGGGCTCCGCAAGGAGGGTGCGCTCTATGATTTGCCGATCGCCCTGGCGCTTCTCGCCGCCAGCCGCCAACTGCAGCTCGAGATCGCCGACGACTGCCTGATCGCGGGCGAACTAAGCCTGTCGGGATCGACCCGTCCCATTCGGGGAGCACTCGCGATCGCGCGCCTGGCCAGGAGAATGGGAAAGCGCATGTTGCTGCTTCCTGGAATATCTGCCGAGGAGGCCGCCCTCGTGGAAGGAATCTGCGTCCAGCGGATCGATGCGCTCGGCGACGCCTGCCGGCTGCTCTCCGGCGGGCCCGCCCCTCCACCTGTCGCTCCGCTCCCCATTGCTTCCTCAACTCCGACCGCCGGCGATCCCGATTTTTCCGAGATCAAGGGACAGCAAGCTCTTCGTCGCGCCATCGAGGTTGCCTGCAGTGGAATGCACAACCTGCTGATGATAGGCCCTCCCGGATCGGGCAAATCGATGGCGGCAAAGCGTATCCC
>OBLW0100000680.1_pt1 | contig 28987 bp, 22 predicted proteins | sample 1520161 | NCBI WGS metagenome assembly OBLW01 (sample SAMEA3539309, study PRJEB22396) | soil metagenome | biome: tundra; feature: field; material: soil | place: USA | collected 2010-05 | depth 0.15 m
TACAGGGCTCCGTGAAATATTTCTCGGCGTCGGACGGGAGCGTCGAGCAATCCAGCTCAAACCAGGGGGTGTGCGTCCGTCCCCCTTTGCGAGGCTCGACGCCCAGAAGGAACTCCGCGTCGAGAAACATCTCTCCGCGATTGTTCAGCAGCAGGGAGTTGATGCCGTAGCGGTATGGAAAGTCCATGCCGGCCGCGACGAATATGTCCTGCCAGCCATCGGCGTTCAAATCGCCGACGCTTGGTCCCCAGGGCCAATAGGTTTCGACGCCCATGCGGTCCGAAACTTCCTCGAACTTACCGGCGCCGAGATTGTGATAGAGGGCATTGCCGAAAATAAAACTGCCGGTCGGCCCCATCAACCTGTCCTCGCCCATAGGCTTGGGGGCCTTCTTCTTTTCGTCCTCGGGGGCCGCGTCCGCCCACATGTCCGAATGCATATCCGTGACGTACATGTCCAATCGGCCATCGTTGTCATAGTCGAAGAACTTGATCCCCATGGCGCCCCACGGCGTTTTCGGAAAATACTTACTGGTCTGCTCGGAAAACTTGCCCCCATGATTCTCAAAAAAGTGGTTCGCTCCCTGCATGTTGAGAACGTAAACCTGCGGCCAGCCATCGCCATTCAGATCGGTAAACGTCGCATCGCCCGACCATCCGACAGGCTTCAAACCAGCTTCCGCGGTTACGTCCTTAAAGTGGTTATGCCCGAGGTTCTTATAGAGGACCGGGAATTCGTAACGTTCGGGAAACATGTGGCCAAAGAACGCGTCGGGAAGAGCCTTGTACTGCCCCTGCGCGCCTTTCTGGTCGGAAGTGTACTTTCCGATGTTGGACACATACAGATCGAGCAGCCCATCATGGTCGTAATCGAAGAAAAAGGCGCCGGAGGAATGCAGAGCCCCGTCGATGCCGGCTTCCCGAGTGATGTCGCGGAAGTGCCCGTGGCCGTCGTTCTCGAAAAGCAGATTGCCGCCCCGCACCGTGGTCACGAACAGATCGGGGTCTCCGTCGTTGTCGATGTCGGCGAAGGCGGCCGAGATGCTGATGCGGCCGGGCACGCCTACGCCCGCTTCCGCCGTAATATTCCTGAACTTGCCGCCGCCCAGGTTTTTCCAGAGCTCATTCCCGCCGGTCTGGCTGACGAAATAGATATCGTACAGCCCATCGCCGTCCACGTCCGCCACGGCGATTCCGGTTCCGTGGTCGTAGTGAGCCGGCTCGTAATTTCGTTTCGCGTCATCGACCGCGTGATTCACGAAGGTGATTCCGCTCTGATCGACTTTGTCTTCGAATTGAAACTGATAAAACACCTTGAACTGACCGACGGTCTTCAATTGCAACTGCTTGCGCGCGGCCAACGCCACCGAGGCGTTTTCCGGAGGATACCGGACCTCCGGCGTGGCGGGCGCAGCGGCGCCTCGCGTGTATACCGCCGCGAAAATGGCGGCGGCAATCACTCCGCCGGAGATGTATCGAAACCTCTTAGCGAGCATTTTAGCGGCCCCCCTGGCCTCTCAGTTGTTCGTACGCCGCCGCCTCGCGGTCCGCTTCCTGCACTTTGCCGGCGCGCCGATAGAGCGTGGACAATTCCAAGTGGGCCGCGGCGGCGACGCCGCTGGTCTTATCGATGCCCAGCAGCTTAATCCATGACGCTTCCGCGCGGCCGGCATCGTTGGCGGCGAACTCGGCTTTTCCCAACGCCAGGAGAATTTGCGGAGTATCCGGCCGGAGGCGATCGGCTACGGTAAGTTCCTGGACGGCGCCGCTCGCCTGTCCCTGTCGCAGCAGCGCGGCGCCGAGACTATAAGAAGCGTCGGCGCTGGCCGGCCGGAGCTTCGATTCCATGCGATATTGCGTAACCGCCGCGGGCCAGTTGCCTTCGGCGGCGAGAATATCTCCGAGCGCGAGGTGAACGTTGGACGTGTACGGCTTCAGCCGGAGCGATTCCGCGTATTCCCGCTCCGCGTCGGACAAGCGGCCGCTCCCGGCGGCTCGTTCGGCCAGGACCTGATGCGCCCGCGCCGAGTCCGCGCTCGATTGCAGGATCTGGTCGAATGCCTGCTTTGAAGCCGCCGCCGCGGCACGGCTGAAGGCCAGCAGCAGGCCGGCATCGTTCGGCTGCTTCGCGAGCGCCTGTTGCAGGCTGACAACGTCCTGGGGCCGGCTCTCGCTATCCGCGCTCTTGGGCGCCGGGTCGGGGCTGACTTTGGCAAGTTGATCGGAGGTCCCTTTCGATGCCAAGGCCGTGGCGCGGCCGAAATAATAGAGCAAGTCGGGGTCCTTGGGCTGCCGATCCAGGGCAGCCCGCAAAGCCACGATCGCGCTGCCGAATCTTCCCGTCTCCAAATAAGCAAGCCCGAGCAACTCCGGGGTGCGCGTCTTTTCCAGGTGAGGCAACGCCCCCTCGGCGTCTCCTTGAACCAGCAATGCGACGCCCAAGGTTTGATGCGCGCCCATCAGGTTGGAATTGAGTTGCAGCGCATGCTCCAACTCCGGGATGGCCGCGCCATAATCGCCGGTTTGGAAGTAAGCTTCTCCCAGGTTCGCGTGGCCGGACGCGGAATCGGGCTGCAACTCAGTGACTTTCCGGAACTCCTGAATCGCCACATCCAGGCGGCCATCCTTCTGCGCCGCCGCTCCGGCCTGCGCGTGTTCGATGACTTCGGGCGTAAGAGCTCGAACTTGCAGAAGCAGATAGCAGGTAAGGAACGCAAGAGTCGTCATCTTCAGCCATCCGAATCGGGCTGGCCTAGTTGGCCCGCCCCTTGCAATTCTTTTGGATTATAGCAACTTCGGCAAGTCTAATGCTTCGCTTGCGACGCGGCGCGCAGTTGCTGCACGCGCAACGTCACTTGCGCATCGTCGGGATTCAGACTGTGGGCCTGTTCGAGGACCGGCAGGGCGGCGGCATCGTCTCCCAGCGCATGCAGCGTGGAGGCCAGTAAAGTCAGCGCATTGGAATAGCGGGGGTTCAGGCTGGCCGCTTTCCGCAGCGGTGGCAGCGCCTCCTGGTAGCGGTTCAGCCGGAACAGGCTCAGGCCGAGAGCCTCCCACGCATCGAACGACTCGGGGTCCAGCTTGACGGCCTGCTGCAACGGCTCGACGGCATCGGAGAATGCGCCATGTTCGGAATATAATTGGCCCAGCAGGATCAGCCGGCGCGCGTCGCTGAGGTCCGCAATGCGCTGGCAGACGGTGCGGGCCTGGGCGATAGGCTGCGTGCCCAACGCGTTCATGCATTCGCGGCCATATTCTTCCGCCAGCCGCTGGTTTTCACGCCAGTCCCGGTAGAGATTGTACTCGCGGTCCGCGTCCTGCGCGCGCCCGGCCATGGAATAGACGCGCGCGAGACGGTAGTGCGCCTCCGGATCGCGCGGATTATTTCTTGCGGCCCGCTCCAGACACGCGAGCGCCCGCTCCTGCTGGCCGGCCGACTGGTACGCCAGACCGAGATAAAGAGAGGCCTTGGAAAACGCCGGATTCGATTCCAGCGGCGCAAGCCTCTTGATGGCCGAGGTGAAATCGCCAGCCCTCAGATCGAGGCGTCCCAGGTAGTAGTTCAGACCCGGCCCGTCGCCCAGCCGCTGCCGCTCGATTTCGAACTGCTTGCGCGCTTCGTCGTTGCGCTCTTGGGCGAACAGGCACGTGGCGTACTGAATCCGCACATCGTCGTTATTGGGATCGGCGGCCAGCGCCAGCTCGAACTCGGCCGCGGCTTCGGCGAAAAGCCGGTCCTGCATCAGCCGGACCGCTTTGCCGGTGTGCGATACGGCATCCGTGCGGGCGGGCGGCTGGGCGGGCGCTCCAGGCGTCTCAAGCAGCAGGACTAGGCAGGCTGCCAGAGCGGCTCTCATTTCACCACGCCCGCGCCTTCGCGTATGGCCACTAATCGGTCGGCGGAAACCGCTTTGACGGACTCCCGCAGTCCACTCGGCCACCAGATTTCCAGGTCGGCCGACTGCGCCGCGCCGAGACCGAAGTGGAGCCGGCGGTCGTTGACCGACAAATAGCCCGACTGGGCGGTAATGGCCTGAGCCTGCTTGCGACCTCCGTAAGTGGCGACGACCGTGGCGCCGATCGCGCTGCGATTCGATTTCGTGCCGGTGAGTCCGACCTTCAGCCAGTGCCCGCCGCCGGTCGTGTCGTTGCGCAATAGGGACGGCGGCTCGTTGATGTTCATGATCAGGATGTCGATGTCGCCATCGTTGTCAAAATCTCCGAACGCCACCCCGCGGCTGGAATGCGCTTGGGCTATGGCGGGTCCGGCCGAAGTCAACTCCTCGAACTTGCCGTTTCCCAGGTTCCGGAACAGCACTCGCGGCGTCTTGAACGGATAGTCGGGATGCGCCTTCTCGACTTCGGGGTAAATGCCTCCGGTAGCCCAGAACAGGTCGGGCAGTCCGTCGTTATCGAAGTCCTGAATGCCCGCGCCCCAACTTACGTATCGGGTCTCCACGCCCAGCCCCGAGCGCATGGTTACGTCCTCAAAACCGCCGCGGCCGACGTTGCGATAGAGCACCGCAGTATCCTGGCTGAAGTTCGTCTTCAGGAGGTCGAGCGCGCCATCCGTGTCGAAGTCTCCGAGACCCAGCCCCATTCCCGCCTGCTCGTTTCCGTCTTCGTTCACGGCAAGACCAAGCTCCAGGCCCTGTTCGCGAAACGAACCGTCCCGCTGGTTGCGGAACAGCAGGCTGGGCGTGGAATCGGAGGCGACGTAGATGTCCGGCCAGCCGGCGCCGAGAAAATCGGCCGCCATGGCCGTCAGCCCGAAAACCGGCGCCGCGCGGTCGATGCCGGCGGACCGGGTCACGTCGGTGAACGTACCATCGCCATTGTTGCGATAGAGCAGGCAGCGCTCGGGTTGCAGGCTGCGCGGCCCGCAATACACCGGGACGCCTTGGAAGCTGCAATTGGGATTCTGGCCGGTGGCCGGGACCGATTGAAAATCGAACACGACGTAGTGCGAGACGAACAGATCCAGCAAGCCGTCGCGGTTGTAATCGACCCACGTGCAACCGGTTCCCCAGCGGCTGCCGTCGTGAAGCAGCCCGGCATCGCGCGTCACATCCGTAAATGTGCCATCCCCGTTGTTGCGGTAAAGCACATTCTGGCCCCACTGCGAAATGAAGATGTCGTCGAAGCCATCGTTGTTGTAATCGCCGACGGTCACGCCGCAGGCCCATCCCTGGCGCGTCAGGCCGGCCTTCGCGGTGACATCCGTGAAGGTTCCATCGCGATTGTTCTTGTACAACCGGTTGGTGGCGCCGGCCACGGGACCCTCGCGGCGCGTGCCCGAGAGCACAAACACATCGAGCCAGCCGTCATTGTCGTAATCGAGAAAAGCAACCCCGCAGCCCATGGACTCAAGAATGTAGTCCGTCCGCCCTGTCGGCCCGTAAACCACCGGCTCGTGCAAACCGGCCTGCGCGGCGACATCGGTGAATCGGGCATGAAAGGGCAGACCGGAAGGCTTGCCGCGCGGCTGCGGCGCCACGCCACGCGAAGCCATGCCGGTGGAATGTTGCGCCCGAGCGGCAGGGGCGGCGGAGGCCAGCAGCCAAAGCATGTCACGCCGCGTCATGAACTGTTGTGGCCTCCCGGCATTCCGGACTCCATTCATTTTACACCGCTTCCCAAACCAGCCACTGCCGCGAGTTATACTCGCCGTGAGAGCGGATATTATGATGCCAAAACCTGGAAACACCCGGCGGGCCTTCCTGCTGCAAGCCGGCATAGGCGCCGCCTTGCTCGGGGCGCAGGAACCGCAGAATATTGTGGTCCCCCAAGCGCTGCCGCCGATTAAGCCCAACGCGTCACGGTCGACCGTGTCCCTGGTGACTGGCGACAACCGGCGCCGGATGATCCGCGAGGCGCTGGTGGCGCTCGACCCCAAGCTGCGCACTGCCATTTCGCACAAGAAATACGTGCTGATCAAGGCCAATCTGACCAGTGTGACCAACCAGCTTGCCTCCACCCATCCCGAGATGCTGTGCGGCATCATGGACTACCTGGCGCCATGGTTCAAAGGACCGGTAGTGATTGCCGAAGCGGCGTCCGGCGACACGCAGACAGGCTTCGACAACTTCGGCTACGCCAAGGTGGTTTCCGAGTTCAAGACGCGGCGGATGAGCCTGATCTGTCTGAACGAGGAGCAGAAGTTCGTCACCATGGGGATGGCCAGCCGCACACTTTACGTCAACTCCGTCCGCATGGCGGCCCGGCTGTTCGACAAGGATGCGTTCCAGGTATCCGCCACAAGCCTGAAGACGCACGATTCCGTGGTGGCCACGCTCTCGCTGAAAAACATGGCGCAAGGCGCGCCGCTGCACGCCCCCCGCAATGTCACGCCGGGGTGGGACGACAAGCGAAGGCTGCACGACGGCGACTCTCACCACATGAACTACAACCTCATGCGCATGGCCCAGACCCTTTCGCCCTACTGGGGCGTGGGCCTGATCGACGGCTATGACGGCATGGAAGGCGACGGCCCGCTCAATGGTACGGCGGTCCCCTCGCGGGTGGCTCTCGCCTCTCTCGACCACGTCGCGGCCGACCGCGTGGGCGTGGAGTTGATGGGCATAAACCCGCAATGGATGGGCTACCTCCGTTTCTCGGAGCAGATGGGGCTCGGAAACTACGACCTGGCGAAAATCGACGTCATCGGCGAGAAGATCGACAAGTTCAAGCGCACCTACAAGCTCCACCGGAGCATCCAGCGGCAGTTGCAGTGGTTGGGCCCGCTGGCGTAATCACTGGATGTGTTTCATCAACTCGTTGATCTCGCGGCGATAGATCGGTTCGGCTGTCGGCGCAAAATGGCTGTTTGAGGGCTCGTAGCCGCCCTGGCCAAATGCTTCTTGCGTCGGGAAATATCCGAGCGAGCCATTGGCATATCCCATGAAATAGGCATACGGCGTCGGGCACGCGGCCTTGACGAATTTCCCGATGGCGTTGAACATCTCCCCCGGGAACGTGACCCACATCAGATCGCCGATGCGGATCACCGTGGTGGGCACGTGCAGGGCGGGATTGTTGTAGTTTGCCGCCAGCTCGCGGTACGTGCGCGGCACAAGAATGTCTTTGTGCGTGACCGCAATGTGAAAGGACTGCGGGGGAGCCGGCGCGAGGCTGCGGTAGACCCGAACCACTTCGCGGCCGATCTCTTCGCCCAGCGCGTGAGTGGTCTCGATGTTATCGACGTTTCCGTCCAGACCGCCAACAACCCGCGGATTGACGTCCCCGGCGGCGCCCTGCAAATAGATCGAGCCCAGGCCCGGGAATTGCGACTCCACGTAAGCCTGCATACGCCCCATCCATTCGGCCGAAACCTTGCCGTTGCGGCCCCCAAGACTGGTTCCGTGGCAGGGATAGTGAATCATGACGGCCAGGGGCTGGCTGCCCGAATCGATGCGGACCACCTGCACGCTCTCGTCGATGGGCCCAGCGGGGTTCGAACCGAGCCGCAACTCGCCCGCGAATTCGTGGATCGGGACGGGCTTGTCGGTCTTGGCTTTGCCGAACGACTGGCTGGTGTTGTTTTCGTCGAAGGTGTTGAAGGAATCCACGTCGGCCATGCGGACCGCCCGCCGGTTCACGCCTACCCGAGACTTGCCTTCTCCCACCGCGATCCGCGCCGGCTTCAGGCCGGCCGCCGCCTGTTTCACCACCGCGCCCAACGCGGCCTCAAACTGGCGTCCCCACTCCGCGTTGCTCCCACCCGGCCCGGGCGCGGCGTGATTGTGATCGTCGCCCAGCATGATATTGGCCGCCGGAATTCCCGATTGTTGAGACATAAGTTCCCGCAAGCGGTCATAGTCCCGTAAGAACCCCCCGTCGTACACCACGAAGGCCGCCCGCGTCTGCCCGTCGTCGAATACCACGGCGCGGACATAGAGCTTCTCGCCGGGGTACACGCCGTCCGAACGGGCGTTCCGGAGCTGGTATCCGCCCAACTCCACGGGTCCGGCCGGCGTAACGTCCACCTTGGCATATCCGACCCGCAACCCGGCCTGCGCCGGAAGCCGCACGGGGCCAAGCGAGGCCGCCGCGACGCCCAACAACACCGAAAGAAGCGTTTGTCGCTTCATGCATTACTCCTTTGCTGGTTTGCAGCTACAAAGTCATTCGGGCATTGTCCGGTCGCGGTAGACCACGCGGCCATCCACTACCGTTAGAAGCGCTTCGATGTCCTTGATCTCGTCGACGGGGCAATGCAGGATGTCCTTGTCAATCACGACCAGGTCGGCCAGCTTGCCGGGCTCGATGGACCCTTTCACCTTTTCCTCGAACGACGCATAAGCGGCATTGACGGTCCACATGCGCAGGGCCTGTTCGCGCGTGATGGTTTGCTCGGGTTCGAGCACCGCGCCATCGGTGGTCTTGCGGGTGATCGCCATCCACATTCCGAAAAACGGGTTGTAGGGGTTGATCGCGTTGCGCGAATCGAAGCGGATCATATGGTCGGAGCCGCCGGCCACGATCAGCCCCTTGTCGAAGAGCGTGCGCAGAGGCAGAAAGTCTTTCATGCGCGCGGGGCCGAAGACGTCCTTGATGGCGTCGCCATCCTCATAGAGCCCGGCGGGCTGGCAATCGAAGATCACCCCCAGTTGGCGCCCCCGTTCAATCGCCTGCGGGTTGGGAAAATTGGCGTGCGTGACCACGAAGCGGCGTCCCACGATGGACTTCTCGCGGTTGGCGGCTTCGTAGGCATCGAGCAGCGCGTCGAGCGATCCGCCGCCGGTGACGTGAGCGGTCATCTGCCATCCCAGCCGGTTCGCCGTTTTGGCCATTTCGATGAGGTTTTCCCGCGGAACCGACAACACGCCGCGGTATTCGGGATCGTGGTAGCCGTAGATCTCGGTGTGCTCGCCGTAGGGCTCGCGCAGGTAGGCGGTGCCCAGCAAAATGCCGCCGTCCGCAATGACCTTGAGCGTTCCGACGCGGTACCATTCGTCGCCAATCCCCGTGACGAATGGGATCGCTTCAATTTCCTTGCGCACCTGCTCGGGCGTCCCCTGGGCGGTGATCAGATAGGTGACGAAGGTGCGAACGGTGAGCTCATTCTTCGCGCGCAATTCCTGATAGACGCGGAAACCATCGGGACTCTGGCCGCGATCGATGGTGCTGGTGATACCGACGGCGTTGTAGGCCTTCTGCATCGCCTTCAGCGCCCAGACCATGTCGTCGTGGGTGTGGGGCCTGGAGGCGCGCAGCGGGCCGAGCAGTTGCGGCGCGCCGAGAATCAATCCATTCAGCTCGCCATTCTTGTCCTTGATGATTTTGCCGTTGTCCGGCTGCGGCGTGTCGCGCGTGATTCCCAGCCGGCGGAGAGCGGCCGAGTTGAGCACCGAGCTGTAGCCGTTGTCCGTCATGGCGGCGCGATTGGGCGCGGCCTCGTCGAGCTCCTGCCGCGTCGGATAGCGGCGGTCGGTGAGCATGGTGGAGTACACCTTCGGGACGAAGATGACGCGGTCGGCTGGCGTCGTGGCGGCGAGTTTGCGGATGTACGCCTGGACTTCCGCGATGTTCTTCATGACCGGGATGGGACCGTCCTGCTCGCTGAGCGCGGCCATGATGGGGTGCGTGTGGGCGTCTTCCAGGCCTGGAAGAACCGTGTGGCCGTGCAGGTCGATCTGGCGGGCGGACGCGCCGGCGGCTCTGCGCACCTCGGCCAGCGTCCCGACGGCCAGGTAGCGATTGCCGCGAATGGCGACGGCTTCGGCGGCCGGGTGGCCGTCCCACATGGTGACGATGTGGCCGTTGTAATAGATGGTGTCGGCGGCGGGCTGCTGGCCGCCAAGAGCAAGCGCCAGGGCGAGCAGAGAAGCAACGCGACAAGCGATTCGAGGAGCGGGCAGCATAGTTAAGTACACGATTATACTAAACGGTGGAGTGGGACGGACCTCTACGCGATCTTCTCCACAATCGCCGTCCCGTTGGTGAAGATCTCCGGCTTGATGTCCGCTCCGATCCCCGGCAGTTCCGGCGGCTTGACGTATCCGCGCTCCGGTACGGGCACGTTGTTGATGAAGTACGGAAACTGGTGGGCCCACTTCCAGTAATTGCTTTCCATGATCAGGAAATTCGGTACCGCGGTGCACAGATGCACCGAGCAGAAATACAGCAGCGGGCCGCCGCAGGTGTGCGGCGAAATCGGCAGGAAATAGGTTTCCGCCATCTCGGCGATCTTGCGCGCTTCCCCGGGGCCTCCGCACCAGGTGATATCGAACATCGCCACCGAGCAGGCTTTCTTCTCGAAGAACTCGCGGAACTCGTAGCGCGTGGCCAGCGTCTCGCTCATGTTGATGGGCACGCTCGTCGCCGCCGCCAGCCGGGCGTACGTATCGGCGTTTTGCATCAGCATGGCGTCTTCCAGATACAGGATGTTGTACGGCTCCAGGGCCTTCGCCAGCCGTAACGCGCTGTCGAAATCGAAATCGCCCCAGCAATCGACGGCGATGTCCATCTGGTTTCCCACGCCGTCGCGGATGTCGCGGATCCACTTCAGCCCGTTTTCGAGCGCCTGGTTCGTCAGGTAATTGTCCGACCCGCGGAACGGGTAGATCTTTATGCCCGTGATGCCGAGGTCCATCAGAAACTTGACAATCTTCATCGTGTCCGGTCCCATCTTCATATCGTTGATGGCCCAATAATCGGTGGTCGTGTTGTAGACGCGCACGCGCTGCCGGGTCTTCCCGCCCAGCAGCCGGTAGAGCGGCAATCCCGATGCCTGGCCCAGAATATCGAGCTGCGCCATGTTGAGCGCGCTGAGAATCCGCATCTCCGCCCCGCCCGAGTTGCGCATCGCCTGGTCCCTGTAAAAGTTGCGCCACATGCCATCCACATCGCGCGGATCGCGCCCGATAATCTGCCGGGCGTGGTCCTTCAGCACGCCGATCTGGCTGTAGTTATATGGATACGTCTCGCCCCTCCCGACGATCCCTTTATCGGTGTGCAGCCGCACCCACATGAACTCCGCGCCATCGTTGCGGCTGCCAGACCCGCCTCCGATATGCAGATCGTCGCGGAAGGTGACAGCGTCAATCTGCGTGATCCTCATCGGCTGGCTGTTGTCGATGGCCGCCCGCACGGGAACCGGCAGCGCCGCGCCAGCGCCGGCCGCTCCCAGACCCGCCTGAAAGAAATTCCTTCGCGTCACGTTCATCCTGGCTCCTTTGTGAACCGCGCCGGCGCTTCAGATCTTCACCGCGTTCTTTTGGATGTAATCCTCGACGTTCGCATTGCCGTCTTCCGGCGGCGCGTTGTAATAAAACCGCTCGGCGTATTCGAAGTCGTGCCCGGTTGCGTAAGCGCGGAAATCGTCGAGAAGGAATTGCCGCGCAAAGGCCCGGTCGGCCGTGCGGTCGTCGTCGCCGAGCAGCGGCAGGCGCCGGCCTGCCTTCGCCAGGCGCGCACGCAGCAGCGATCCCGCATTGCCCTGGCCCTGCGAGCGGCACTCCACAATCGCATCGACCTTGGCGTTGACATGAGCGCCGATATCGACGACGTGGTTGAACGGCTGCCCCGGGCGGGCATGAAACCAGTAACGCTCGCGCACGGCGTGGGCCTCGATGCCGGCCTCGAAGTGCTCGTGAAAATCGTTGGCCAGTCCCGCCGTCCAGCAAGCTTCCTCCACCGCGCGGCCGGTGATCCAGTGATCCGAATCCGGCTCGCCTTCCGATGAAGGATTGAACGAAAGCACCGCGTCGGCTTTCACCATGCGAAACAGCAAGACCAGGCGCCCGCGCAGCTCGACGGGCGAAACCTCGTTCATCCGGTGACTGCAATAATACAGCTCGAACACGTCCTTGAACCCGAGCGCCTTGGCCATTCTGGCGTGCTCGGCCTCGTTCGTGAGAATGTTCTGCGCGCTCGACTGCCCGCCGCTCGATTCGTCGTTGGTCGTGCGAATCAGGTACCCCGTGTAACCCTCGGCGATCAGCTTGGCGCACAACCCGCCGGCGAAGTAAGGGACGTCCGAGAGATGCGCGTGTACTGCCGCGAAGACCTTGCCCGCGTGCGGCTGTTGAATGGTGGCTTGTGGCATAGCGTCCTCAGATGGCGACCGCCTCCGCCATGGCCGCCTTACGGATCAGGTCCTCGTATGGCGAATCCGGTCCAATATACCGGAACGCTTCGGCGTACTGCACGCCGAACTGCTGTCCCAGCAGATGGAAATCCTCAAACAGAAAATGCTTCACGTACTGGAAGGTGGTGGTATCGTCGTCGTTGCCCAGCAGAGGCAGTTTCTTGCCTTGCCTCGTCAGGTACTGCTTCAGGCGAATCCCCGAATTTCCGGCGGGACCCTTGTTCTTATTGGCCACGTTCACACGCACTTTGGTGTCGATGTACGAACTCACGTCCACAATGCGGTTGACCAGGTTGTGCCCCTGCGGCGAGCGCGAATAGTAGTATTTCTCGCGGATGTGCGCGGGCTTCAGTCCGGCCTTGAAATGCTCCGGGTAATCGCGCCCGCCCGACATCCAGTTAGCGCCTTCCACCGCCTTGCCCACCACCAGGTGATCGGGGTTTTCGTCATAGTGGTTGTAGGGGTCCAGAGTGAAAACCGTGTTCACCTGCAGCAGGCGAAACAGAAAGATGAGGCGCGCGCGCAGCTCGATGATGGCGCCATCGTCCATGCGGTGGTTGCGGTAGTAAAACGAGAAAGCCTTCTTGCATCCCATCTCTTTCGCCGCGTTCTGGTTGTCCACCTCGTTTTGAGCGACGCCGTGCCCCAGCGTGATTCCCGAGGCTTCGTCGTTCGAGACGCGGATCAGATACCCCGTATAACCCTCGTCGATCAGCTTCGCCACCGTGCCGCTGGCAAACAGCGGAACATCGTCGACGTGCGCCTGTATGGCGGCCAGGACCTTGCCGGCGTGCGGTTTGTTGGGCGCGTTGCGCTCGATCGTCAGGTCGTTCGCAAAGGTATAGTAATCGGGAATGGTGAACGGACTGAATCCGGTCTTGGTGGTGGCGTACGCGCACGGCGTATATTTCGCGGGCAGATCGGAATGTGGCGCCGCCTTGACGGCCTTGCGGTTCGATTGCGCGAACGCCGGGACGCCCCCCAGCGCCGCGGCCTCGGCGAGAAACTTTCGTCTTCGCATATCGGTCACGTAGCGGATATTATCATTACAATTACCGGAAGACAAGCACGCGCAGCCTTACATCTCGGCGATGCTCTCGATGACGGCATCGCCGTTATGGAAGGGCTCCTCGCGAAGCTCGATCCCCAACCCCGGCGTGTCGGGCGCCGTCACGTATCCATTCACCGGCGCGGGAACGTTCTCGATGAAGTGCGGGTACACGTCGTTGTACAAGTGGTACACGCTCTCCATGATGAAAAAGTTGGTCAGGGATGTAGCGGTGTGAATCGAGGAGAACCACAGGACCGGTCCGCCCCCGGTATGCGGGCACGTCGGAATCTTGTAGGTATCCGCCATGTACGAAATCTTCTTCGCCTCGGAGATCCCGCCGCACCAGGTGACGTCCCACATCACCACGCCCACCGCGCGCTGCTCGAACATCTCGCGGAATCCAAAGCGGGTGGCCAGGCGCTCGCTGATGCAGATGGGTATGCTGGTCTGACGCGCCAGCGTCGCGTATGCCCCCACGTTGTCGGCCAGCATGGGGTCTTCCAGGTACATGATTCCGTATGGCTCCAGCGAATGGGCGATCATCACCGAACAAGTGAGGTTCCACCTGCTGCTCAGGTCGAGAAAGATCCCCATCTCATCGCCGCCCGCCTTGCGAATGCGCTCGATCGGGTCGAGCGAGCCCTTCAGCTCGGCCGTGGAGATGAACGTGCCGCCGTGCCTGGCGGCGGCGTTGATGGGACCGCGGTCATAGGGGTAGATCTTGATCCCCTTGATGCCCCGGCCGAGCAGGAACTCGGTCAGCTTCTCGGGGGCGTCATGCTCCCGCATGCCGTTGATGGGCCACCCGTTCATGGTGTTGTACACCTGCAATCTCTGCTGGGCCTTGCCACCCAGTAGCTTGTAGACGGGAAGACCGGACGCCTTGCCGAGAATATCCCACTGCGCGATGTTGATGGCGCCCAGCATGCGTGTTTCGGCCCCGCCCCACGGCGCATACGAGATTTGATAGAAGAGGTCCTGCCAGAGGCGGTCGATGTCGGTCGCATCCTTCCCCAGAATCATACGGGCGTAGGCTTTCAGCACGGCCACGTGCGCTTCATGGCCGGCGCCGGAATAGGATTCGCCGATGCCCACGATGCCCTGGTCGGTGGTCAGGCGCACCCACGTCCAGTCGGGCGCAATTCCCTGGATGCGCAAATCGCGCCTGAAACGCACAGCCTCGATCTTGGTAATTTTCAGAGGTCCCACGCGTGCGGCGGCGGCCCGCGCCTCCGGCGTCGCGAGCCCGGTTCCGAGTATGGCCAGGGATCCGGCGCCGAGAAAGTCTCTCCGTGTTACTTGGCTGCCTTGCATCTGAGTCCAAATATACACCGAATCTTGACGCGGAGACGCAGAGACGCAGAGTTCGAAACATCCGCGTCTCCGCGTCAAAGCAAGCCACCTACCGCTCGAATACAAGTCCCGCCGAGGGCAAAATGGGGAACAGCTTATCCAGAGTGATGCTCACAAGGCCGGTCTTGGAATTGAAGCTGTTGAAGCTGTCGAAACGGTAGTTGGTCCGGTTGGTCAGGTTGATTACTTCGCCGTATAGAGTCAGCTTGTACCTGGCCTTGGTCCAGGACTTATTGATGCGCCAGTCCAGGCGCTGGTACGCGTCGAAGCGCAGTTGGTTCCGGTCGCTGGCCAGGTAATATTGGCCGTTTTGCATGCGCAGGAACCCGGGAATCGGAAAGCCGCTGCCGTACATCCATTTCACGCTGAGGTTGACGGTGGGGCGCACGCGGTAGCCGGCAAAGACGTTGATGGTGTGGCGCTGGTCGTAATCGGATGGGTAGGCGGTGTGTTCCACGCCGTCGCGTTGCCTGGCGACGCCGTAAGCGTACGATACCCAGCCGGTGAGACGGTTGGCGCTGCGGCGCTCCGCCACGAATTCGAAGCCGCGGGCGTAGCCGCGTCCGGAATTGAACTCCGGCGGGTTCAGCGACGGGGTGAATATCTTGCCGTTAAGGATGCACGGATCGTAGAACGGCCGGTCGAGCAGGTCGCGGTCTTCGCGCTCGTAGTATTCCACCCGCAGGCGGGTGCGCTCGCCGAAGCGCTGCTCCACCGCGCCCAGCGCGTGCGTGGCGCGCATGGGCAGCAAGCCCCTGCCTCCCAGCGGCGAGGTCAGGTCCGAAATCTCCGGAAACTGCGCGTATTGCCCCCAGCCGAGTTGCAAGCGTGTGGAACGGGTCACGGCAAACGACGCCGAGGCGGCCGGCGAAACGGTGGAGATGCCGTCGATGGAGTGGTGGTCCCAGCGCGCGCCCGCGGTAAGGCGCACAACGCCCGACGCCAGCGTCCACGATTGCTGGGCGTAACCGCCGGCGTGCGTGGCGGTTCCGTCGTCATGGTCGAGCAAGCGCGCGAACGGCGCCGTGGAAAGAAACTGGTTGGAGTATCCCGAGTCGTGCAAACGGCGCACGGACCACCCCGCATCGAACGAAGCGTTGGCGTTCCACGCCCAAGAGACAGCGGTGTCTTCGACCCATTCGCCGTAGTGACCACCGTCCAGCGGCAGGGCCGTCGGATTGGTATCGTCGAACTTCTCGCGCATCCAGGCGGCGCGGTTGGTGACCACCAGCTTGTCCGTCGGCGTATAGCGCCACGCCATGTTGCCGAAGGTGTAGTGGTAGCCCGCTTCCATCAGCGAATTGATGCCCAAGGTACTCTGGGCGCTGGAGCGATCGAGACTCGAATAGCTCTCCAAAACGTCCAGGCTGAGATAGTTGTGCGTGGTGAGCGCGTAGGCTATCCGGCTCTGCACGTCTTCCAGGGCGAAATCGATGGAAGGGTCCGCCGAAGTCCGCTCCAGAATGTATTGCAGGTAGCTCTTGCGCGCGCTCACAATCCACGACCCGCGATGGTCCGCGCCCAGCGGGCCTTCGGCCATAGCGCCGGCATTGGAGGCGCTGGCGGTGGCGCGGAAGGAAGTCTCGGTGCTGCTGCCGTCGCGGGTATGCACGTCGAGCACTCCCGCCGTGCGGTCCTGGAAGCGCACGGGCCAGGCGCCTTCGTGCAGTTCCAGTTCTTCCACCATGTCGCCGTTGAAGGCCGCGGCGGAACCGGTGTCCGCCGTGCCTTCCACCGTGTGGAAGGGGTAGTGCAAGAGGATGCCGTCGAAATACAGGCCGATCCGGCTGTAGTCGGCCCCGCGCAGGGAGAAGCGCGCGTCGTAATCGTTATTCGAGGTGACGCCCGGCAGGCTCTGCACGGCCCGCAGTGGGTCGTCGGCGAGCACGCTGGCCAGGTTCTTGGCGTCGTTGCCGGAGAGCACCAGCGTGGAAGGGCTGTCCTGGCGCGCGGTCGCGAACGGTCCCGCACTCACTTCCACCGCGTCGGTCTGGCGGAACGTGTCGGGACTGAGGATGATCTCGAACTCTTTGGTCTCGCCGGCGTCCAGGTGGAAGGGCTTGGTGATCAGACGGTAGCCGACGGTGGAGACGTTGAGGACGTAGTCGCCCGCTTCGACCGCAGCGATGTCGAAGCGGCCCGCGGCGTCTGATGTGGCCCGGTAGGCGCCGCCCACCAGCAGGACCGCCACATTCGAAAGCGCCTCGCCGCCGCGCGCATCCACTACGGAGCCGCGGACCTCGCCAAGCTCCTGGGGAAACGCCGGGAGAACCGAGAGAGCCAGAGCGAGCAGGCTCCATCGGACCGGATTCACGAAACAAGAATAACAGAAAGGCGGCAGTTACTAGCGCGCTGGAACCAGGCGGATGGCGGCCCCGCCTCCCGGCGCCAGCTTCAGCTTCAGCACCGTGCTGGCAGTGACTGCTTGTTTCTGAAGGACGCTATCCTTAGCGTTGGTCGCGGCATTGGGACCGTCGGCGTAGATCTCGGCGTTGTAGGAACCGGCGCCCAGGAAGCTCAACGGCAAGTCCAACTCGCGCGGGTCCCAGTTGGTGATGCTGCCCACGTACCATTCCCGTCCGCTGCGGCGCGCAATGGTGATGAATCGCGCAGGTCGGCCGTCGATCACGCGAGTCTCGTCCCAGGTAGTGGGAACGGCTTTCAGAAACTCCAGTTCCTTCTGTCCGTCATACGCGCCGGGGTAATCCGCCACCATCTGAAACGGGCTCTCAAACACCACAAAGAGCGCGGTCTGGTGGACGCGCGTTCCCATGACCATCGGATTGGAATTGCGCGGCACGAATTCTTCCTTGGTCGCGTTTTCGAAGCCGCCGGGGGTGTAATCCATGGGTCCCGCCAGCATGCGTGTGAACGGGAGGGTGGTGTTATGCACCGGCGTCTCTCGCGCGCTCCATTTGTTATACTCCGCGCCCATCACTCCCTCGCGAGTCAAAACGTTGGGGTAAGTGCGCCGCAGTCCATCGGGTTTAAACGCGCCGTGATAGTCGAGTAACAAATGATGGTCCGCCCCCTTCCTGGCGATCTGCCGGTACCAATTCGCCATCCACTGGTCGGCGCGGTCCATGAAATCGATCTTCACGCCGGCAATGCCCCACTTCTCGAACAACGGGAACGCCTCATCCGCCTGCCGGTCTATGTCCGTCCAGTACGCCCAGAGCCAGAGCCGGACGTTCTTGGACTTCGCATACGCGAGCAGCGCCGGCATGTCGATGTTGGCGTTGGTCTTGGTGAGATCCGCTCCGCCGCCCGATCCCCTTCCGGCGCCTGCCAGACGCCCCGCCCATCCGGCATCGATGAGCATGTAGGGGAAACCGTTGCGTGAGGAGAAATCGATGTAGTGCTTCATGGTGTCGGTATTCATGCCCGGCCGGAACGAGACGCCCTTGGCGAGGCCGCCCGACCACCAGTCCCAGGAGGTCTTGCCGGGCTTGATCCAGGAAGTGTCCGCGATGGCCGACGGCGGATTCAAATTGACCACCATGTTGGACTCGACCAGCCGGCCGGGATGGTCGGCGACCATCAACACGCGCCACGGCGAATTGGCGGGCGCCTGCCGGACAACGGAAATCATGGAGGGCTCCGCCTTGGGGTCGATGGGCCAGGGAATGTGGGGAGCGGTCCTGTCCTCCACGCGCGGCGCCAGGCGGGCGGTCAGGATGTTCCCAGCCGGCGCCGTGTGGACGAAAAGGCCGGCCCAATCGTCGATATCCGCCTCCGTCAGGCCCACCCATGCCACGCCGGGCACTTCCACCAGAAGGGGCAGCGCAATGAGATATTCCGGATGCAGGGCGCTAACGGTCAGTTCATGATAGTCGTCCTCGCTGCTGGTTTGGAAATCGCGCAAAATCAGAGGCCAGGTGGTGGCGTCTTTGGTAAAGCGAAACTGCGTGGCTTCGTTGGAGATGCGCATCTCCTGCACGGAGGGCTGCGCCGTCACGTCGTAACGGAACGCCACGCCATCGTCGAAAGCGCGGACTTCGATGGCCAGATGGCGTCCGCCCGCGGCAGTCTCAACGGTCTGCACGGTGACGGCATTGTAGTGGTTCCGAATGGGATTCGACTTCCCCGCCACCGGGTTCCAGGTCTGGTCCTGGCTGGATGGCTGCGACGATTCGATATGGACCGCCGCGCCGAGAACCGGCGAGCCTTCCATCGCCAGCCCCAGGTTGGACCAGTCGAGTACCACTTTTCCGCGGAACGTCACGCGGTACGCCAGTTGGCCGGCGTCCTGGACCGCCTGTCCACGAACCGTGGCGATAGACATTTCCAGATCGCCATTGGGGGACTTGAGGACGACCGGCCCAGTCTGCGCCGCGGCGGAAACCGCGCAGAGAGCCACAACGGCGATCGCAGCTAGCTTGGAATGTGAGAACATAACAACCTCAGACTAATCCATATCGAATGGAAAAGCGACGGTCGTGTCTCAGCGCGAAACGATCTTGTCCACGGCCCTGGCGAGCTTTTCGAACTCCATGTGAGCCGGCGAGTCCGGCGCGTACTCACGAATGGTCAGGCCGCTCGATACCGCTTCCGCCACGGCAACGCGCTGGCCGATGGGCGGCAGCACCTTCCTGCCCATGTCTTTGAGCGAAGCGTGCAGACTCCGTCCCAAATTCGTATTCATCAGAACCTTGGACGGAACAAAGCGGATGCGCGGCCTCTTGGAACGCCGCTCGGCTCGCGCTTTCAGGGCCTGAGACAGCGCCTCCTTGAGCGCCAGCAGATCCAAAGGGGAAGGGCCGCACGGCAGCAGAAGCAGGTCGGCCGCCAGCGCGGCTTGGTAGGCGGTGGCGGGCGTTCCGGGGGGCGTATCGATGAGCACGATATCGGCCTCCTTCTCCGCTTTGCGCGCCTTCGCCTCCAGGGTTTCGGCGCCGGCGGCGTTCACCTTTTCGACGCAGCCCGCCAGCATTCCGTCGCCCTGAGCCGCCCAAGCCGCCAGGCTGTGCTGCGGGTCGGCGTCCAGAACGACCACGGTGCGTCCCATGGCGGCGAACTCCGCGGCCAGGTTGCCCACGATGGTCGATTTCCCGATGCCGCCCTTTCGTCCGGCTACCGCGATGATGGCCATAGAAAGTACTATAGACGAAAGGTGGGGTGGTGGTGCAGGCGCTTTCGCCTGCCACCTCTATTGCGTAAACAACGCAACCCTTCTTCAATTGGCCGGTGCGCTCCAACCACTCCTGCATGGCCGGGCGCTCCACCGTCCGGGCTCGGGCCTTCAAGGTGCTGTGCGCCGGACGTAGCTTTTCCTTCATGCGGCGTCGCGTATCTCGATTGCGATCTGCTTGCCCAGCGCTGCGAAAGCTGCCTCGATCTGGTCGAACCGCGAATACCGCCGCAGGTCGAACAGCCGCTCTACCTGCTGCTTCGCCTGTCCCATGCGGCGAGCCAACTCTGCCTTCGTGATGTGGGCGGCTCGCAGCTCCCGATACAACTCCACCTTAGCCGCGGCCAGCGCGGGAACCACCACGGGCCGTACGTGCTTTCCGCGAAGTTTGCCGGGCGCCGGAATGTCCTGCTTGCGTGCGATTAAATCGGACAGCATGGCTACCGCCAAGTCTTGAGCCATCGCGTAGGCGTCCGCCCGATTATCGCCATGCGTCGCGTGTCCAAAGTCCGGGAACTTGACGAGGATTCCCCCCTCCGGATCGGGTTCGAAAAACGCTGGATAGATCATCGTTTCCTCTTTCCGCGAAGGTCCGCGAGCGTTGTGCCAAGCTCCTTGGCGATCTCGTTAGCGAGACCGCCGAGATCCTTCGGCGGCATGGCGAGGAATGAAGCTCATCTTGCCGGCGAGCAGGATCTTTGTGTGCCTGCCCGCCTCCTCGAACCTCGCGCCCGCTTTGCTCAGCAACCGTTTCAGTTCGCCGGCTTTCATGATCCAGAGTACACCAATATGCTGACCGAAGTCAGCATAAGAGTGTATTCGAGCGTCAGGCTCTGGCGAAGCGCACGACGACTGGCGCGCCCCACGCGCTAGAATAGTCCCGAAATGCGACCTTTTGCCGTTCTTCTCGTATGCCTGGCCCTTCTGGCCGTAGGGTGGTCTCAAACCGCGCCTTTGCGCGGCTACTTCGGGGATTCCTCCCGCGCCGAGCGCGACTGGGAGGCCAAGTTCCGCGCACTTCCCGACCCCGCCAACTTGCGCGCCGATATGCAGCGGCTCAGCGCGCGGCCGCATCACGTCGGCTCGCCCTACGATAAGGACAACGCCGAGTGGATCCTCGCCAAGCTCAAGGAGTGGGGCCTGGACGCGCAGATTGAAACCTTCGACGTGCTCTTTCCGACCCCTAAGGAGCGCTCGCTCGAACTGGTGGAGCCTACCCGGTTCACCGCCAAGCTCGCCGAACCGCCGGTCGCCGGCGATCCCACCTCCTCGCAGCAAACCGAGCAGTTGCCCACCTACAATGCGTATTCCATCGATGGCGACGTCACCGCGCCGCTAGTCTACGTGAATTACGGCGTGCCGGAAGACTACGACGTGCTGGATCGTCTGGGCGTCTCCGTCAAAGGCGCCATCGTGATCGCCCGCTACGGCGGTTCCTGGCGCGGCATCAAGCCCAAGGTTGCGGGCGAGCACGGCGCCGTGGGATGCCTCATTTATTCCGACCCGCGCGACGACGGCTATCAGGCCGGCGACACGTTTCCCAACGGCCCGTATCGCCCCGTGGACGGCGTGCAGCGCGGCAGCGTCATGGATATGCCCATCTATCCGGGCGATCCGCTCACGCCCGGCATCGGCGCCACCAAGGACGCCAAGCGCCTGCCGCTCAACCAGGCTGTCACCCTCACCAAAATCCCCGTGCTGCCCATTTCCTACGGCGATGCGCAGCCGCTGCTGGCGGCGCTCAAAGGTCCCGGCGCGCCGCAGGCCTGGCGCGGCGCGCTGCCCTTCACGTATCACATCGGCCCCGGCCCCGCCAGGGTGCATCTTCACGTCAAGTTCAATTGGGACACCAAGCCGCTCTACGACGTGATTGCGCGCATCCCGGGCGACGCGTACCCGGACGAATGGATCATCCGCGGCAACCATCACGACGCCTGGGTGAACGGCGCCGAAGATCCGGTCTCCGGAACGTCGGCTGTCTTGGAGGAGGCGCGCGGCCTCGCCACGCTCGTGCGCCAGGGATGGAAGCCCAAGCGCACCATCCTGCTGTGCTTTTGGGATGGCGAAGAGCCCGGGCTGCTGGGGTCCACCGAGTGGGCCGAGACGCACGCCGAAGAGCTCACGCGCAACGCCGCCGCCTACATCAACTCCGACAGCAACGGCCGGGGCTATCTCAATATGTCCGGCTCGCACACATTAGAGAAGTTCATGAACGGCGTGGCGCGCGACATTGACGACCCGGAGAGCGGCCTGACCGCGTGGAAGCGGCTGCAGGATCGCGATATCGCCAACCAGGCTAACCAGGCTTCCGGCGCCACGGCCGGCGGCGGCCAGGAAGCCCGCACGCGGTCCGACCTGCGCATCGGCGCGCTGGGCTCCGGCTCCGACTACACCGTCTTCATCGACCACCTGGGCGTGGCATCGCTCAACTTGGCCTATGGCGGCGAGGATGGCGGGGGCATTTACCATTCCATCTACGACGATTTCTATTGGTACACGCATTTCGCGGACAAGGACTTCGTCTACGGCCGCGCGCTGGCGCAAACCGCCGGGGAAGCCGTCATGCGTCTGGCGGACGCCGATTTGCTGCCGTTCGATTTCGACGATTTCAGCGACACCATCCGCCGTTACGTGAACGAGGTGCGGAAGCTGGGCGGCGACGCGCGCGACCACGCCGTGGAACGCAACCGCGAAATCGACGATGGCGTTTTCGCGGCCACCGAAGATCCGCGCATCAAAACCGTCCCGCCTAAGAAGGAAGAGGTTCCGCCGTTCCTGAATTTTGCGCCGCTCGATAACGGCATGGCCGCGCTCCAGCGTGGCGCGGAGGCCTACGCTCAGGCCATGGCGCACGCCTCCGGAAATGCCGGTCCCGCGCCGTCCTCTGCGACCCTGCGGCAGGCCAACGCCCGCCTGATCGCCGTGGAGCGCGCCCTCACACGCAAGGAAGGCTTGCCCAACCGCGATTGGTTTAAGAACCAGATCTACGCGCCCGGATTTTACACGGGTTACGGCGTGAAGACCCTCCCTGGAGTGCGCGAGAGCATCGAGCAAAAGCAGTGGCAGCTTGCGGACCGGGAAATCGTGATGGCCGGCCAGGTACTGGCCTCCGCCGGGGCGGCCATCGAATCCGCCGCCGCCGCTCTGAAGTAAGGTTCATCGTCCGTTCATCCAGGTTGGGAGATAATATCGGCTGTACCCGTGTGGAGGGGACACAGCATGCGACGATTTTGCCTGGCATTTGTGGTAACGATCGCGATTCTCGCGATTTTCGCTTCAATCGGAATAGCCCAGGATGGACCCTACAAGGTCCTGAAGGCCGCCAAAGTGGGCGGCGACGGCGGTTTCGATTACGTTTATGCGGATTCCGACGGCCGGCGTTTATACGTTCCGCGCACCGGGAATCCCGCGCGAGTCACGGTCTACAATCTGGACACGCAGGAGCAGGTCGGCGAAATCGCCAACACCAACGCTCGCGGCGCCGCGGTCGACCCCAAATCGGGGCACGGTTTCGCCAGCAGCAAGCCGGTGGCGATGTGGGACGCCAAGACTCTGGCCCTCATCAAGACCATCAACGTGGACGGCGGTCCGGACGGCATCCTGTTCGACCCGTTCAACCAGCGCGTCTGGATATTCAGTCACGGCGCGCCCAATGCGACGGTAATCAACGCCGTGGATGGCTCAGTGGCGGGAACCGTCGACCTGGGCGGAGCGCCGGAGCAGGCCGTCACGGACGGCAAGGGCCACCTCTACGTCGATTTGGAGGATAAGGATAAGATCGCCGTGGTGGACGCCGCGGCGCTCAAGGCAACCGGCACGTACGATCTCGCCGGGAAGGGCGGCGGGCCCGGCGGACTGGCTTTCGATGTGAAGAACCATGTGCTCTTCGCCACCTGTCACGACCCGGCGGTCATGGTGATTCTCAACTCCGACACCGGCAAAATTCTGGACACGCTGCCGATCGGCCAAGGTACCGATGGCGCCACGTTTAATCCCGCCACCATGGAAGCCTTCAGTTCCAACAGCGATGGCACGCTGACCATCGTCAAGGAAAACAGCCCCACCAGCTTCGTGGTGGAACAGAACCTCAAGACCATGACCCGCGCCAAGACGCTGACGCTGGACAGCAAGACCAATCACATCCTGCTGATTGCCGCCGAGACTGCTCCGCCCCCTACTCCGCCGGCCGGAGCGCCGCCTGCTCCTGGAGGACGCGGTGGCCGCGGCCAAATGGTTCCCGGTTCGTTCACGATCCTGGTGGTAGGCAAGTAGGGACCGACCCTTCAGCCCGCCCGCCGTTGGAGCCACCAGCGGCGTAGCGCGACGCCTGACCAAACGGCCTCCACCAGGCCGAATGGCCAGGCGCCTTGCAGGAAGCCATAAATCGAAGCCAGCACGCAGGAACCCGAAAACGCCAGGATGAACCAGTGGCTTCGCTTCTCCAGGGCGTACGTGACCAACATCGTAGTCACCGCCGCCAATCCGAACAATGTCAGGCCATTCATTCGGCGCAAGGCTGCAAAACGGTCTGGCTAGTCCTCGCGCCGCGTAGGAACGTCCGTGGAGACGTTAGAGGTAACGTCTTTCAACGATTCCTTGAAGCTGCGGATGCCGTTGGCAAGCCCAGTACCCAGTTCGGGGAGCTTTTTCGGCCCAAAGAAAATAACGGCAATCACAAGAATGACAAGCAGGTGCGAGGGTTGTAATAAATCTTCCAACATAGGGACTCCACTGCAAGCGTAGCACAATGCGGATATTGCAGGGTCTTCGATGCCGGTGGTGTAGAATCCATCGCTGATTACGTTCGATAGGGGATGGGTGAGGGTCGCGCGCAGGTTCTTTCTGCTCTGGTTGATTTCCAGCATGTTCACATATCGTAACCAGGCCATGAAGGAATCCCTTCGCCCAGTCACTTCACGGCATACCTTCGCCGGACTGGCCCGCCCGATTGCCTGCATGGACCAGGCCTATATTCCGCCCGAGCCCTACGCCAAGGAAATTGAAGCTTTGGACAGCGTTCAGCCGGGCGAGGTCGTGGTCGTATCCACCGGCGAGTCGCCGCGCAACGCGCCTTGGGGCGAATTGCTCTCGACCGCCGCCAAGGTCCGTGGCGCCCGCGGCGCCGTGATCGACGGATTAGTTCGCGACGTAAAGAAGATTGAGACCCTGGGATTTCCCGTGTTCGCCGCCGGCATCAAACCGGTGGACTCCAAGGGCCGCGGAATCGTGGCCGAGCACAATGTTCCGGTGGAATGCGGCCGAATCATGGTTTCGCCCGGAGACCTGATCGTAGCCGACTATGACGGCGTCGTCGTCGTGCCTTCCAATGTAATTCCCGAGGCGGTGCGACTGGCGGCCGACAAGGTGAGCCGCGAAAACTCCACCCGCGCCGATTTGCTGCGGGGCCAATATCTTCGCGATGTTTACGCGAAATATGGCGTCCTTTGACGCTTGCCGGACCGGGACCCACATGATGTCTCGTCGCGCGCCGCGACAACTCGTGGAGTGGGCCTCCAGTCCTGCCACGCCGGCGTCCCTGCCGGCGTTCTTGGTTGCGGCTGTGCTGCCCAGTGGGGCAAGCGGTGCCGCCTGCCCATCCAGATGAGCTCCTAGCCGAAACTACTTCACCACGGCCGGCTGGCCGGCATGAACCGGCGAAAGCCATCCGAAGCGGTCCGGCTTCGACCCGTGGATAATCCCGAAGAATTCCTTCTGCAGTTGCTCCGCCACCGGGCCACGCCGTCCCTTGCCCACCGTAATTCGGTCCACCGAGCGTATGGGCGTGATTTCGGCGGCGGTGCCGGAGAAGAATACTTCATCGGCGATGTAAAGCAGTTCCCGCGGGACGATGGTCTCTACCACCGGGATTCCCAGGCCGCCCGCCAGCGCAATCACGGCGTCGCGCGTGATGCCCGGGAGCACCGAAGCGCCCAGCGGCGGCGTCAGGATCTTGCCGTCTCGCACCACGAAAATGTTCTCGCCCGATCCTTCGCTGACGTACCCCGCCGCGTCGAGCGCGATGCCCTCGCTGTAGCCGTTGGTGAGGGCCTCCATCTTGACAAGCTGCGAGTTCATGTAGTTGGCGCCCGCCTTGGCCAGGGCCGGCAGCGTGTTCGGCGCGATCCGCGTCCAACTGGAAACGCACACGTCCACCCCCTGAGCCGCCGCTTCGTCGCCCAGGTACTTGCCCCATTCCCAGCATGCGATGTAAACGTCAATCGGGTTCTTCAGCCCGTTGACCCCAATCTCTCCGTAACCCCGCATCACGATGGGCCGCAGGTAGCACGCGTCCATCCTATTCACGCGCACCAGTTCCTTGGCCGCTTCCGCGAGACCGGCCGCTGTGTATTCGACGTCCATACGGTAGATCTTGGCGGAATTCAGCATGCGCCGGATGTGTTCGTCCAGGCGGAAGATAGCCGGTCCAGCGGGCGTCGAATAGCAGCGGACCCCTTCGAATACCGAGCTGCCGTAGTTCACCACGTGCGAGAGAACGTGAATAGTGGCTTCTCCCCAGGGGATGAAGCGCCCGTTATGCCAGATTTTTTCCGTCGGCGTCATACGAATTAATTATAGCGTGCGCGCTTGACTACGCTAAAATGGACGGGTTTGGACAAAATGCGAAACGTCATCATCCTGGGCTCCCAGTGGGGAGACGAGGGCAAGGGTAAAGTCGTCGACTTGTTCTCGGAACGGTTCGATATCGTCGCCCGCTATCAGGGCGGCCATAATGCGGGCCATACCGTGTTCATCGGCGAAAAGAAGTTCGTGCTGAAGCTCATTCCGAGCGGCATCCTGCGGCCCGGCAAGCTGGCCGTCATCGGGAACGGTTTGGTGATCGACCCGGCCGCGCTGCTCGTGGAAATCGACGCGCTCGAATCCGCCGGCGTGCCCGTCGCGCACAGCCTTTTCATCAGCAACCGCGCCCACGTCCTATTCCCGGCGCACCGCATGATGGAGAAGATGTCGGAAGGCCAGCCCGGCCGCGTCTCCATCGGCACCACTTCGCGCGGCATCGGTCCTTGCTATGAGGACAAGACCGCGCGGCGCGGCGTTCGCATCGCCGACTTGCTGAACACGGAAGCGTTCCGCGCGCAGTACGATTCCGTAATGCAGGAAAAGGTCGCCATCGCCAAAACGCTCGGCATCTACGGCGGACTGGATTTGCGGCGCATCCGCGACCAGTATGAAGTCTTCGCCGAGCGCATCCGGCCCATGGTGTGCGACACGGCGGCGCTGCTCAACCGGGCCATTCGCGAAGGCAAGGCCGTGTTGTTGGAGGGCGCTCAGGGAACCATGCTCGACATCGACCACGGCACCTACCCGTTCGTCACCTCGTCTAGCGCCAGCGCGGGCGGCGCCTGCACCGGCACGGGAGTGCCGCCCACCCACATCACCGGCGTGATTGGGGTTTCCAAGGCCTACATCACGCGCGTCGGCGGCGGACCTTTCCCCACCGAAGCGCTGGGCGGCGTGGGCGAGCGCATCCGCCAGCGGGGCAACGAATTCGGCGCCGTGACCGGCCGCCCCCGCCGCTGCGGATGGTTCGACGCGCCGCTGCTGCGCTATACCGCCGAGATCAACGGCTTCGACAGCATGGTGGTCACCAAGCTCGACGTGCTCGACGAATTCGACAAGATTCCCGTCTGCGTAGCCTACCGCGGCGGTGGACGGGAACTTTCCGAAATGCCTTCCACGGTGGCGGAAATCGAAACCATCGAACCCGTCTATGAATCGGTTCCCGGGTGGAAGACCCCCACCTTCGGCATGGATTCCTACGAACAACTGCCCGCTAAAGCCAAGGACTATATCGCCTTCCTGGAAAGCCGCATGGGCGTGGAAGTGGGCTGCATCTCCACCGGGCCCGAGCGCAACCAAACCATCGTGCGGCGCGGTTCGCGCCTGGAGAAACTGATCGCCTGACAGTGGGGCGGACCTCCTGGTCTGCCTTCTTGTCCGCCTTCTTGTATCCTGGGTTCGTGCGGCTCTTCCTGATCGCGTGCCTTCCAGCCATTCTTGCGGCGCAGGATGCCAGGGAGATCGTCCAGCGGGCCGTCCAGGTGAACGACCGGAACGAGGAGATCGCGCGCAACTACACCTACCTGGAGCGCCAGGATCTCAAGGTTCTGGATGGTTCGGGCCGAGTCAAAGAACACAAGATCGAGACCTGGGACGTCACGCTGCTGGAGGGCTCGCCGTACCGCCGCTTAGTCGCGCGCGACGACCAACCCCTGCCGCCGGCCGAGCGGCGCAAAGAAGACGAGAAGCTCCGCAAGAGCAACGAGGAGCGCAGCAAGGAAACCGAAGAGCAACGCCAGCGGCGCATCGCCGAAGCGCAGAAGCGGCGGGACGAGCGGCGTCGCGAGCCCCTAAAGGAATTGCCCGAAGCGTTCGACTTCCGCCTGGCGGGCCAGGAAACCGTCGACGGCCATGACGCGTGGATCGTCGATGCCACGCCGCACCCCGGGTTTAAGGGCGCGACGGCGCTGTCGCGCGCCGTGTTCCCCAAGGTCCACTGCCGCTTTTGGATCGAGAAGGACGGCTACCACCCGGCGAAAGTGGAAATCGACACGCTGGACACCATCTCCCTGGGGCTAGTCTTGGTACGCTTGGCCAAAGGGGCCCGCATCACCATCGAATTCGTGCGAGTCAATAACGAGGTATCGCTCCTCAAACAAATGGCCGTAACCGCTGTCGTGCGCGTGCTCCTCTTAAAGGACATGCGCATCGACATGCAAATGGACTTTAGTGCCTACAAGAAATTCCAAGCCGAGTCGCGCATTTTATCGACAGGGGAAGTGAAATGACCGGAGGCCGACGGGGCGTCGGCCGCGGACCGGGACCGCGATTGATGTTCAGTTGATTTCGAAATCGGTCTCCAATGCGAAGGAACTGATCAACGACGTCACGGGCGAACAAAAGAAGTGAAGTCAGCAATTTTCAAGCGGGTGGCGCGATTCGGGGCGAAACTCCGCGAACATTCGGAAGCGATTGGGTGTATAGTGTTTCGTAGCCCGGAACCCAAAGTCCAATCCAGGAGGTTTTGATGAAGTTGCCCTACCGCTGCCTTACGTTGATGCTGCTGGTCGGCCTCGGGACGTTTGCGTTCGCGCAGCCCGCCGTTGCGCCTGCAAGAGTCGCACCGCCAAAGATTGCACCTGTCAAATTCAGCGACACGCACTTAGACAATGGTCTACGGGTCATCATGGCGGAAGACCATTACGCTCCCGTTTACGCGATCGCCGTCAGCTATTCAGTCGGCTCGAAGGACGAGCGGCAGGGGCGCACCGGTTTCGCGCACCTGTTTGAACACATGATGTTCAAGGGATCCGAAAACGTTGGAGCCGGCGAACATTTCTTCC
>OBLW0100000681.1_pt1 | contig 28969 bp, 20 predicted proteins | sample 1520161 | NCBI WGS metagenome assembly OBLW01 (sample SAMEA3539309, study PRJEB22396) | soil metagenome | biome: tundra; feature: field; material: soil | place: USA | collected 2010-05 | depth 0.15 m
GGACCTGCGCCATGCGGCTGGTCGGGCACGGCTCCTCGCTCCGGATCGAGAATCGGGTCCCGGGCGGCGATGTGAACCCCTACCTGGCCGTCTCGGCCTTGATCGCGGCCGGGCTGCACGGTGTGGATCACGAACTGCCGCTGGAGCCGGCGTTCGAGGGCAATGCCTACACCGATACCGGCCCCCGGGTCCCGCACACGCTGCGCGACGCCCTGGACACGTGGCAGAAGAGTGAGCTCGCCCGGGAATCGTTCGGTAGTGAGGTTGTGGAGCACTATGCCAACGGCGCGCGGGTGGAGCTCAACGCTTTCGACGCCGCCGTCACCAACTGGGAGCTGGAGCGAGGTTTCGAGCGCCTCTGAGCACACAGCACCGTCAAGCACGGCACCGTCAAGCACAGCGTTTCTGACCCTGGGATGGAGGCCTGCGCATGTCTACGTTCACAGTGCTCAACCCGGCCACCGAGGAACCGGTGACCGTGGTGCCGCAATCGTCAGCCGCGCAGGCTGATGAGGCTATTGACCGGGCGGCCGCGGCGGAACCTGGCTGGCGGGCCGTCTCCCCCGGTGACCGGGCCAGGCTGCTGCGCCGATTCGCCGACGTTGTGGACGAGCATGTCGATGAGCTTGCCGACCTGGAGGTCGCTGGCTCGGGGCACCCGGTCGGGCAGGCCCGGTGGGAGGCAGGCAACGTCGCGGACGTGCTGCGCTACTATTCCGCCGCACCGGAGCGGCTGTTCGGGCGGCAGATCCCGGTGCCCGGCGGCCTGGACGTCACCTTCCAGGAGCCCATCGGGGTAGTCGGGCTGATCGTGCCGTGGAACTTCCCCATGCCGATCCTCGGCTGGGGCCTGGGCCCGGCGCTGGCCGCCGGCAACCCGGTCATCGCCAAGCCCGCCGAGCGAACTCCGCTGACCGCGATCCGGATCGGTGAGCTGGCTCTCGAGGCCGGCCTGCCCGAGGGCGTGTTCCAGGTCGTGCCCGGGAAAGGCAGTGTGGTCGGGGAACGCCTGGTCGACCACCCGGCGGTACGCAAAATCGTGTTCACCGGATCCACCGAGGTCGGCCGGCAGATCATGGCCGGCTGCGCGCGCCAGGTGAAGCGGGTCACCCTGGAACTGGGCGGCAAGAGCGCCAACATCGTGTTCGCCGACGCTGACCTGGATCGGGCCGCCGCCACGGCGCCTTACGCGGTTTTCGACAACGCCGGGCAGGACTGCTGCGCGCGGTCCCGGATCCTGGTGCAGGCAGGAGTGTTCGACCGTTTCATGGAACTGCTCGAGCCTGCCGTGCAGTCCGTCGCCGTGGGTGACCCGCGTGCCGCCGGCACCGAGATGGGGCCGCTCATCTCGGCCGAGCACCGGGCCCGGGTCGCCGCCTACGTTCCTGACTCCGCGCCGGTCGCGTTCCGGGGCAGCGCCCCTGACGGGCCCGGATTCTGGTTCCCGCCCACCGTGCTCGCCCCCGTCCGGAGGGATGACCCGGCGTTCACCGACGAGGTGTTCGGGCCGGTGGTTACCGTGCTGCCGTTCGAGGATGAAGCCGAGGCGGTGTCGATCGCCAACGACACGCCCTACGGGCTCTCCGGGTCGATCTGGACACAGAACGTGGGCCGGGCGCTGCGGGTCGCGCGCGCGGTGGAGACCGGCAACCTGTCGGTCAACTCGCACGCCTCGGTGCGTTACTGGACCCCGTTCGGCGGATTCAAGCAGTCCGGGCTGGGCCGGGAACTCGGGCCGGACGCCCTGAACGCGTTCACCGAGACCAAGAACGTCTTCATCGCTACTGATGATTAGCTAGCACCTGATCAGCTAGCACCTGATCAGCTAGCACCGAGGAGTGAGCACGCAGATGCAGCGCCTGCAGGACCGATGCGCCGTCGTCACCGGCGCGGCCAGCGGCATCGGGCTGGCCGCAGCGCGCCGGCTGGCCGCCGAGGGTGCCCACGTCGTCGCCGTCGACCTGGACGAGGAAGCCGGCAAGGTCGCCGCCGACGAGATCGGCGGGCTCTTCGTCCGCGCGGACGTGACCTGCGAGGACGACGTCCGGCAGATGTACGAGGTGGCAGTGGGCAGGTACGGCTCGGTCGATATCGCGTTCAACAACGCCGGCATCTCGCCGCCCGACGACGATTCGATCCTGTCCACCGGCCTTGATACCTGGCGGCGCGTCCAGGAGGTCAACCTGACCTCGGTCTACCTGTGCTGCAAGTACGCGATCCCGCAGATGCAGCGGCGGGGCAAGGGGTCGGTCATCAATACCGCGTCCTTCGTCGCGGTGATGGGCGCCGCGACGTCGCAGATCTCCTACACCGCGTCCAAGGGCGGGGTGCTGGCCATGAGCCGCGAGCTGGGCGTGCAGTTCGCCCGGGAGGGCATCCGGGTCAACGCGCTGTGCCCCGGGCCGGTGAACACGCCACTGCTGCGCGACCTGTTCGCCGCCGACCCGGAACGCGCCGCGCGCCGGCTGGTTCATGTCCCGATGGGCCGGTTCGCCGAACCCGAGGAAATCGCGGCCGCGGTGGCGTTCCTGGCCAGTGATGACTCCTCGTTCATCACGGCATCCAGCTTCCTGGTGGACGGCGGGATCTCCGGCGCGTACGTTACGCCCCTTTGAGGCAGGCGACTGTGCAACCAGCACTGGGTGAGGCCAGTACTATGAGGCCAGTGATGGGTGAGGCCAGTACTGTGAGGCCAGTGATGGGGAAGCCGGTCATTGGGCTCAGCGCGTACGCTGAGCCGGCCCGGTGGGCCGTCTGGGACTCCTCCGCCGTCCTGCTGCCCCTGGCCTACGCCGAGCAGGTGGTGGCGGCGGGCGGCGTTCCTGTGCTGCTGCCGCCGCTGGCCGGGATCGAGACCGCGGCCGGGCGGCTGGACGGGCTCGTGCTGACCGGCGGCGGGGACATCGATCCCACCGCCTACGGCGCCGAGCCGCATCCGCTGACCCACCGGGTGAGCCAGCAACGGGACCGCGCCGAGCTGGAACTGCTGGCGGCCGCCCTCGCGGGCGGGCTGCCGGTGCTCGGCATCTGCCGGGGGCTGCAGGTCCTCAATGTGGCCAGGGGCGGCACCATGCACCAGCACCTGCCGGACGCGCCCGGCCTTGACGGCCTCGCGGCGCATACTCCGGCCCCTGGCACTTATGGATCTCACCCAGTCCGGATCGCCCCCGGCAGCAAGCTGGCGGAGATCCTCGGTCCCGGCGCCAACGGCCGGGACCCCAACGGGCCGGGCACCCTGGAGCGGGCCGTGCCCACGTCTCATCATCAGGCGATCGACCGGCTCGGTGACGGGCTGACGGCCGCCGCGTGGGCGGCCGACGGGGTGATCGAGGCGGTGGAACTAGGCCTGGTCAGCCCCGGCCAGCACCCGTTCGTCCTGGCTGTGCAATGGCATCCCGAGGTCGGCGACGACCCCAGGCTGCTGCAGGCGCTCATCGCCGCGGCCACGTCCCGGTCCGCCAGCTCCCGCCCCCGAGAACCCGCGCCCACGGCCTGACCCCCCCGAGAACCCGCGTCCGCCTCACCGAGTACGTCGACGTGACATCGGGCGTGCTCTGTAAGCGTGTTAGCCCTCAAGCCCGGTAGCCCGGCTGACGGCTTGCATGGCTTTGGCCTCGGAGGGTGTCCGCCTCCGGGCGCCCACGCCGAAGAACCCGCCCTCCTTGTTCGCGTCGGCGACTACTGCGGCGATCTCGGCCAGGAACGCACGGAAGCCGGGCAGTTCCGCAGGCGCCTTCTCGGCGACGATGGCGGTGGCCGAGCGGATCGCCTCCAGCGCGCCAGGCTCGTAATCGGCGTACCTGGTGCCGGCTCGCAGTCCCGTGCTGAAGGCAGACGCCGCCGTGAGTGCGCGGATGAATTGCCTTGGATGGGAGATGCTGGCCTGCCTCAGCTTTCTGATCAGTGCGAAGATCTCGTCGGCATCGACGGTGCCCTCCGCGAGCGAGACCAGTACGCCGGCAGCCATCATCGCCTGCTGCAAGATCGCCCACTCGCCGGTGGTGAAGTCCGCCTGTCCCGGGCCATCCTGCGCCCTGCTGTCGCGTAACACCTGGAAGCCCACGCTAGCCAGGATGGCCGGAATGTTTCGCACGGCTTGCACGTTCTTGGCGCGCGCCTCGTCCGGCAACTCTTCCCAGGGCACCAGGTCGGGATGGCTGCGGCCGTGCGGTCCAGGCCCGTGCAGCGACGCCTGAGCCATCCGCTCTGCCACCCAGCGCTCGTGCTCCAGCCGGGCCAGCATCTCCACCTCATCCTCAGCGAACGCGAAGGTGAGCGCCGGATCGAAAGCCGGGACCATCAGGCAGCCGATCACGGCCAGCTTCTCGCCGACCTGCCACGCCTGGGCGCGGTTGGACTCCTTGAGCCATTCCGGCAACTGTTCCCACGGACGCAGCGACAGCCGACTGCCCGGGACCGCACCCTGGCCGGTGGCGGCGTCCAGTGACGCTGCGTGCATGGCGCGGGTGTAAGCGTCGTGGATGGCCTCTGCCAGGTGCTCGGTGACCTGGGTGGTGGTGTAATCGCTGAGGCTCTTAATGACGCGGTCCTGCGCCGTAAGGCGCGCCTTCATCCGCCGGCACTCGTGCAGAATCGCCTCGGCGTCCAGGAACGTCTGCTCGGAGCGGCGATCGGCGGCCCGCCCCAGGACGTCCTGCCCAACCATGATCACCATCATGAAGATGAGCTGGGCCAGGGTGGACAGGAACGTCATGAACGCGAATGGGTAGGGATCAAACCGCTGCACGCCTGCCTCGGCCAGGCCAATCCAGGCCACCTGGGTCAAGCCGGAAGCGTAGAAGGTCCACATGCTGCCCAGCCGCTGCGTCAGCCAGGCTGCGATCCGGCCGTTGACGCTCACCACCTGGTCGACGGCCTGGGGCGGTGGCTGCACCCGGTGCCGCTCGATCCAGGGATGCGGGCTCGACTCCAGCAGGCTGACCCCGCGGCTGAGCACCCGGTCATGCCGGTCAAGGTGTTCCTGGAGGTCCGCGACCTGTTCGAAGATCGCTTCGGCGTTCTCATACGTCTGCACCGCCCTGCGGTCGGCGGCCATGCCCAGCACCCGCTGGCCAAGCAAGATCACCGAACACAGCACAAGCTGCACCACATTGTTCAGGAACAGCAGGAAGGCAAACGGATACGGATCGACCCGGCGCAACGGGCCCCAGGTCGCCAGCCCCATCCATCCACCGACGATGACAAGCACGACGTACAGGGCAGGCATCGAGCCCACGCACCGGGTCAGCGCCGCCGCGATGGCAGCGTTGAGGCCGATCTGCTCGTCGGCGATCGTGACCGGATGCTGCGGCAGCTCAGCCGCTCGGCTGGAGGCACTCACACGTCCTCCCCAGGCGGCCCACCGCGACATCCCCTGCCCTGCTGCGCCCGCTGCGGCCTGCCCGGCGCAGCTACCGGCCGACTGTCCCTCAGACGCCGCGGGAGCCGCGTTCCCGCTGGAAGCGGACCGGGCCGGCCATACGGCGTGCTGCCAGCGCGTTTCCCTAAAGCCACGTTGCGGAGTCTACTTCCCGCTATAATCTGCGGGTTTGCCTCGGGTGGCCGTAGCCGTTGGGGAGACCCGATGCTCGGGGGTGTCGATCTACCGAACCCTCCCTGTCCGTGAAAACCCTCCCGTACAACACGCACCAAGAAGGTCGTCACCTAGAACGTAAAAGTCCTTACCCGTTCGATGTCACATCGACGGGCCCACAGTGCCCAACCAAGCGAAATGCGCCTCGTGATTAGCAGGCCGACAGCGGGCGTCGCTGCCGCATCTGCCAGCTAATCCGCCGGCCACCCGGAGCCAGCCGCGACCGGACGGCTTGGCTGACAGGCCGAGCCTCTAGACTCGCGTCCGTGAGCGCTGCCCCCGCAGTCGAGATCAGTGGGCTCGTCAAGCGGTATGGGCGGACTACCGCGGTGGACGGGCTCTCGCTGCGAGCTGAACGGGGGGCGGTCACCGCGGTGCTGGGGCCCAATGGGGCGGGCAAGACCACGACGATCGAGATCTGCGAGGGTTACCGGCGCAGCGACGGCGGCACGGTCCGGGTACTCGGGCTCGACCCGGTCGCGGACGCACGCGAACTGCGCCCCAAGGTCGGCGTGATGCTCCAGTCCGGTGGGATCCCGCCCACCGTGCGGCCCGGAGAGTACCTGCGGGTGCTCGCGCGCTTCTATGCCCGGCCCATCGAGCCAGACGCGCTGCTCGGCTGGCTCGGGCTCACGGGCTGCCTGCGGACGCCTTTCAAGCGGCTCTCCGGCGGCCAGCAGCAGCGCGTCTCCCTGGCAGCGGCCGTGATCGGCCGCCCGGAGCTGGTTTTCCTTGACGAGCCCACGTCTGGGCTGGACCCGCAAGCACGGCATGCCACCTGGGAACTGATCGCCAGCCTGCGTGCGGCCGGTACCAGTGTGATCCTGACCACGCACTACATGGACGAAGCACAGCGGCTGGCCGACCGTGTTGCCATCATCGATCACGGTCGCATGGTCGTGGCGGGCAGCCCGGCGGACCTCACCGGCACGACCGGCCAGCTCAGGTTCCGGGCCGAGCCAGGCCTGGACACCGACGGGCTGCTCGCGGCCCTGCCGCCGGGCACCGCGGCCAAAGAGTCCCCGGCCGGGCATTACATCGTGGAAGTGCCGGACCGGGTCGATCCTCAGCTCCTGGCCGCGGTGACCGCATGGTGCGCCGAGCGCGGCGTGCTCGCCCAGGACCTGCGCATCGAGAGCCGTAGCCTGGAGGACGTCTTCCTCGAGCTAACTGGGCGGGAGCTGCGCTCGTGACCGAAACCGCACCCGCGACGCGCGAGTGGCCAGGCCCGGCGCCCGGCGCGGCGCCGCTGACCAGGATGATCACCGCGCAGGCGGGCCTTGAGATGCGGACCCTTGTCCGCAACGGTGAACAACTGCTGCTCACGCTGGTCATCCCGGTGCTGCTGCTCGCTGCGTTCAGCCTTGAGCCGCTGGTCAAGGTCGGGTCCGGGCCCAGGGTCGACTTCCTGGTGCCGGGGATTATCGCGCTCGCGGTGCTGTCTACGGCCTTCACCAGCCAGGCGATCGCGACCGGGTTCGAGCGCCGGTACGGAGTGCTCAAGCGCCTTGGCTCCACGCCGCTGCAGCGCGGTGGGCTGATCGCCGCCAAGACCATCACCGTGATCGGCGTCGAACTGGTCCAGGCGGCCGTGATCATCGGGGTCGGGCTGGCGCTCGGCTGGCGGCCCGACGCCCGCCCGCCCGCAGCGGCCTGGGTGGTGCTGCTGGTCCTCGCGGGCACGGCCGCGTTCAGCGGGCTCGCCTTGCTGATGGCAGGCACGCTGCGGGCGGAGGCCACCCTCGCCGCCGCCAACCTGGTCTACCTGGTCCTGCTGGGAGTGGGCGGGATCATCTTCCCGCTGACCAAGTTCCCGGCGGGCGGCCAGACGGTCCTGCGGCTGCTGCCGTCCGGCGCGCTCTCCGACGGCCTGCATTCCGTGCTGCAGCACGGCGGCGATCTGCCGCTCCGTGACCTGGCCGTGCTCGTGGTCTGGGCGGCCGTCGGCATCGGTCTCGCCACCCGCCTGTTCCGCTGGGAATAACGGTCACGGCCAGCGGCCGCGAGCCGGCTCAGATCAGCGCGGCACTGCTCGGCGCGGTGCCCCCCCCGGTGCTCGTGTTCACCGGGATCGTCTCGGTGCAGGTCGGCGCGGGCCTGGCCGCCAGGCTGTTCACCGAGATCCCGCCCGCGGCAGTGACCGGGCTGCGGCTGTGGAGTGCCGCGGCGCTGCTCGTCGTGGCCGGCTGGCGAGGGCTTGCCGCGGCCCTCCGCCAACTGGTGCGCGACCGGGCCTGGCGTGATGCGGCCGTAGTGGCGGCCTTCGGCGCGGCGCTGGCCATCATGAACTTCTCGATCTACCAGGCCTTCGCCAGGATCCCGCTCGGCGTCGCAGTGACGGTCGAGTTCCTCGGCCCGCTCGCGGTGGCGGTAGCCGCGTCGCGCCGGGCCGTGGACCTGCTGTGGGTCACGCTGGCCGCGGCCGGAGTGGTGCTGCTGGCCCGCGGCGGGGGCACGGCCGGGTCCGCCACCCATGACGGCCGCGGCGCGGTGCTGGCCGGGATCGCGTTCGCGCTGGTCGCAGCGGCCGCGTGGGCCGCCTACATCCTGCTCAGCGCGGCCACGGGACGGCGCTTCGCCGGTTCGTCGGGCCTGGTGATCGCCATGGTGATCGCCGGGGTGCTGGTGACGCCGTCCGGGGTGATCGCCGGTGGCGCCGCCCTGCTGCGGCCCGGCGTGCTCGCGGCGGGCGTGGCGATAGGGCTGCTGTCATCGATCATCCCCTACTCGCTGGAACTGGAAGCGCTGCGCAGGATCCCGGCCAAGGTGTTCGGCATCTGGATGAGCCTGGAGCCCGCGGTGGCCGCGCTGGTCGGGCTGGTCATGCTGGGCGAGAGCCTGGTCGCGCGGGAGTGGGCCGCTGTCGGCTGCGTGATGGTGGCCTGCGCGGGTGCGGCTCGCGGAGCGCCCGCGCGGCGGGCGCAGCCCCCACCTGCGGCATAGCACCCACGGGCGGAGACCGTGCAATTGGCACCACGGGATGCGGGCCATGCGGGGCGCTCCTACCATAGGGGCGTGCCTGCTGACCCTGTCCCCCGTTCCGACCGCCCGGATGTCCCCGCGCGCTTCCGAGCATCTGTGGCCGCACGGCGCTGGGCGGCGCCCCTCCTCGATCCGACGCCGGCCACCATGCGGCGGATCGCGCTGGCCGGCGTCCTGGCCAACGCCGGGATCATCATGACCGGCGCCGCCGTCCGGCTCAGCGACTCCGGCCTGGGCTGCCCGGATTGGCCGGAATGCACCCGGAGCAGCCTGGTCGCCGCGCAGACGCGCGGGGATCCCATGTTCCATACCTGGATCGAGTTCGGAAACCGGACCCTGACCGGCATCCTCTTGGTGGTCGCCGTGGCGGTGCTCGTCGCCGCATGGCAGTTCCGTCCCGGCGGCCGCCGCCGCCGGGATCTGGTCTGGCTGGCCGCTGGCCAGCCGATCGGAGTGCTGGCGCAGGCGGTGCTCGGTGGCATCGTCGTGCTGACCAAGCTCAACCCGGCCTGGGTGTCCGTGCACTTCATGGTGTCGATCGCCGTCGTCGCGGTCGCCGTGGTGCTGTATGCCCGGTGCACGGAGGGAACCGGGCCCGCCCGGCCGCTGGTCCGCATCGACCAGCGTCTCATGGCCCGGGGGCTGGTAGCGCTGGTGGCGGTGATGCTCGCCGCGGGGACCGTGGTGACCGGTACCGGGCCGCTCGCTGGGGCTGGCGATGTGCAGCGCTACCACCTGCCGCTGGAAGGCGTGACCCAGGCGCACGCTGACATCGGCTGGATGATGGGCATGCTCGTCACGGTGCTGGTCCTCAGCCTGAAGCTGACTGGTGCACCGCAGCGGGTGGCCCGGCTGAGCTGGCTGATGTTCTTCCTGGTGGTCGCGCAGGGGGCGATCGGCTACGCCCAGTACTTCAGCGGCCTGCCGGCTGGCCTGGTCTGGGTGCACGTTTCCGATGCGGTGCTGATCTGGATCGTGGCGCTGCGGCTGATGTTCGCCACCCGCGACCGGGGGCCGGTCACCGAGACGGCCGCCGCCCCGGCCGACCGCACCCGGCCGGTAGCAGCCACGCCCGCCCGGTAACGGGCTAGCGGCCCTCCACAGCGGGGCCCTGGCGGTGGCGGCCGAACCCGGAGTGCGTCCGCGCCGCCCACGGCGGCTGGGGCGGCGCGGGCTGGTGCCGGAAGAAAGCGTGGTGCGCCGTGGCCATCAGCGCCAGCAGCTCCCGCCGGCGCTCGTCGAACTGGTCGGCCGCGATCACCCCCCGCTCCTGGCGCAGGTGGACCAGCGCGAGCTCGGTCGCGGCGAGCTGATAGTCGGCCATAGCCGTCGCCGCGGCGCGGCCACCGGTGGACCGCGCCCACTGCCGTGCCGCCCGGCGGGCCCGCAGCGTACTCAGCATCCGCAGATCGGCCTCGGTGACCAGGCCGGTGGGCTCGTATACCGGCAGGAATCGCCAGATCAGCCGGACGATACGGCGCCGGTCCGCGATGATCACCCCGATGAGCCCGGCGAATACGCAGGCCAGTACCGCGTAGCCGATCGCGAGCCCGGCGAGGCCGAGCGCGGTGAGGGCGTTCCACATCCCGTGCAGGAACATGGCCGCCAGCAGGCCAACCGCGATCGCCCACCGGCCGTGCCGGTGGGTGGCCGCGTACGCGACGCCGATACCGGTCATCGAGGTGAAGATCGGGTGGGCAAAGGGCGACAGCACGCCACGCAGCACGAAGGTGATGCCGAGCAGTCGCACCCCGCCCACCTCGGGCCGGACCAGCGCGTCGATGTAGTAGCCCAGGTTCTCGGTCATCGCGAAGCCCAGGCCCACCATGGCGGCATAGATGATCCCGTCGGTGGGGCCGTCCAGTTCCTGGCGGCGCCGCCACAGGAGCACGATCAGGACCAGCCCTTTGAGGGACTCTTCCACCACGGGCGCGCCGAATGTCGCGGAGATGTACTGCCCGGTGGTCGTGCCGAGGTCCGGCTGCGTGATGAAGAGCAGGCCGGCCGTGTTGATCACCGCGGCGACCAGCGCGGCGACCCCGGCCCCCCACGCGAACGCGAACACCAGGTTGATCCGGGGCTCAGGTTCCAGCCGGTCCGCCAGCAGCACGAGGGCCACCAGCAGCGGGACCGGCAGCAACGCAAAAGGCAGCGCGATAAAGAACGGTGCCACGCTGTGACCCGCGGAGTCCACGCTCTGCAGCAGATCAGCACCGAGCACAATCATCCCGCACCCGATCGCCAGCACGATGCCAGCGATGAAGCCAGCACGCGGCCGACCAGTGCCGTGCCCGTCGATAACCGCCCGCGGGTCAAAATTAGGCAGCGGGGTGACCATGGCAGGGAGCGTACCCGTCCGCGGTCAGCGTCGCGGCGGACAACCCGCGGTGAATAACCCGTTCCGGACAGGCCAGCCAGCGGGGGTCAGCCGGGGCGTAGAGCACACTGGCGATAAGGTCGTGCCAGCGACCGAGTGCTCGCCGCCACGGGGCTCGGCGCAGGCCTGGAGAGGAGCCTGATCCACGGTGAGCAGCCCATCTGACACTACGCCATCTGGCCAGCTCGAGTGGACCGCGACCGACGCGCGCGCCGTGGATCTCGTCCGGGTGCTGGCCATGGACGCGGTGCAGGAGGCAGGTTCGGGCCATCCCGGAACGGCGATGAGCCTGGCGCCCGCCGCGTACCTGCTTTTTCAGCGCGTCCTGCGGCACGATCCGGCCGATCCGGGCTGGCTGGGCCGGGATCGATTCGTGCTGTCGTGCGGTCACTCCAGCTTGACGCTCTATATCCAGCTGTACCTGTCGGGCTATCCGCTGACCATCGATGACCTGCGGGCCTACCGGAAGTGGGGCAGCCTTACCCCCGGCCACCCGGAGCACTGGCTCGTCCCTGGCGTGGAGACCACCACCGGCCCGCTCGGCCAGGGCCTCGGGAACGCGGTCGGCATGGCCATGGCGGCACGCCGGGAACGCGGGCTGCTCGACCCGGACGCAGTCCGCGGGACCAGCCCCTTCGACCAGCACATCTATGCGTTCTGCTCGGATGGCGACATCGAGGAGGGCATCAGCCACGAGGTCTCGTCGATCGCTGCCCACCAGCAACTGGGCAACCTCGTCGTGCTCTACGACGACAACAAGATCTCGATCGAGGACAACACCGAAATAGCGAAATCGGAAGACGTCTGCGCCAGGTACGAGGCCTACGGCTGGCACGTACAGCGAGTGGACTGGCACCACCCCGGCGGCTACCACGAGGACATTGATGCCCTGTACCACGCGCTGATCACGGCCAGGGATCACCACGGACAGCCTTCCTTGATCGCGGTTCGGACGATCATCGCCTGGCCCGCGCCGGATGCGCAGAACACCGGTGAGGCACATGGGGCGGCGCTGGGCGACAAGGAGGTCGCCGCGACCAAGGAGATCCTCGGCTTCGATCCGGCCGTGTCCTTCCCGACCGAGGACGCGACGCTCGCGCACGCGCGGAAGGTCGCGGACCGCGGCAAGCTACTGCGGGCGGAGTGGGACGACTCCTTTGCCGCGTGGGCGGCCGCGAACCCGGAGCGGGCCGATCTGCTGGAGCGGCTCAGGGCCAGGCGGCTGCCTGAGGGCTGGGCCGACGGCCTGCCGAACTTCCCGGCCGATCCCAAGGGGACAGCCACCAGAAGAGCATCAGGCAAGATTCTCAGCGAGCTGGCCGGGGTACTGCCCGAGCTCTGGGGTGGCTCGGCCGACCTGGCGGGGAGCAACAACACGACGATGGCCGGTGAGCCGTCGTTTATCCCGCCCGAGCACCAGACCCGGATGTTCCCCGGTAACGAATACGGCCGGACACTGCACTTCGGGATCAGGGAACACGCTATGGGTGCGATCTTGAATGGCATTGCGCTGCACGGCCTCACCAGGCCGTACGGCGGGACGTTCCTGGTCTTCAGCGACTACATGCGCCCGTCGGTACGGCTGGCCGCGCTGATGGGCCTGCCGGTGACGTACGTCTGGACGCACGACTCCATCGGACTCGGCGAGGACGGCCCTACCCACCAGCCGGTGGAGCACCTGTGGGCGCTGCGCGCGATCCCGGGCCTGGATGTGGTGCGCCCGGGGGACGCGAACGAGACAGTGGTCGCCTGGCGGACCATCCTGGAAAACCCTGACCGGCCCGCCGGCCTCTGCCTGAGCAGGCAGAACCTGCCGGTACTGGACCGCTCCGGGCCCAGTGCGGACGGCCTGGCCAGTGCGGACGGCCTGGCCAGTGCAGAAGGAACAGCCCGGGGAGGCTATATCCTCGCCGAGGGCACCGGCGGGGAGCCCCAGGTGATCATCATCGCCACGGGCAGCGAGGTGCCGATTGCGCTGGCCGCCCGGAGCACCCTCCAGCAGGACGGAATTGCCACCCGGGTGGTTTCCATGCCGTGTGTGGAATGGTTTGCCCGGCAGGATGCGTCTTACCAGGAGGAGGTTCTGCCGCCGGGTACCCACGCGCGGGTCAGCGTCGAGGCTGGCATCGCACTGGGCTGGCGGGCGTTCGTGGGAGATGCGGGCGAGTGCGTCAGCCTTGAGCACTTCGGGGCATCTGCCGCGGCCGCCACGCTGTACGAGGAGTTCGGGATCACATCGGACCGGGTGGCGGCAGCCGCCCGCTCAAGCCTTACCCGGCTGAGCGCCACACGGGACTGACAAGCAAGGAGCCAGGAGTCATGACCTCCCAGCCACACGACAAGCTTTCCCAGCCGGACGACATCCTCGCATCGCTGACCGCCGCGGGCGTGGCGATCTGGCTCGACGACATCAGCCGGGAGCGGCTGACCACCGGGAACCTCGCGACCCTGGTCCGTGACATGTATGTGTCCGGGGTCACCTCGAACCCGACGATCTTCGCGCACGCCGTGAGCACCGGGCACGCCTACGACCAGCAGCTCGCGGATCTGGCCGTGCGCGGCGTGCACATCGACGAAGCCGCGCGGGCGATCACGACCTATGACATCCGGTGGGGCTGCGACGTGCTGCGGCCGGTCTACGACGCGACCGACGGCGTGGACGGGCGGCTGTCCATCGAAGTCGACCCGCGGATCGCCAGGGACACGGCGAAGACCATCGCCGAGGCCAGGGCGCTGTGGTGGGCGGTCGACCGGCCTAATCTTTTCATCAAGATCCCGGCGACCCTGGAGGGCCTGCCCGCGATCACTCAGTGCCTGTCGGAGGGAATCAGCGTCAACGTGACGCTGATCTTCTCGCTGGAGCGGTACGGGCAGGTCATCGATGCCTTCATGGCCGGCCTGGAGCAGGCCGCCGCCGCGGGGCATGACTTGGCGGTCATCGGGTCCGTGGCATCTTTCTTCGTCAGCCGGGTGGATACCGAGGTGGACCGGCGGCTGGACAAGATCGGCACGCCGGAGGCGGTCGCGCTGCGCGGCAAGGCCGCGATCGCGAATGCCCGGCTCGCCTACGAGCTGTACGAACAGCGCGTCGCCAGCCCACGCTGGGCGGCGCTGGAGCAGGCCGGCGCCGCGCCACAGCGCCCGCTGTGGGCTTCCACCAGCACGAAGGACCCCGCCTTTGACGACACCATGTACGTGGTGGAACTCGTCGCCCCGGGCACGGTGAACACGATGCCCGAGGCCACGCTGCACGCTACCGCGGACCACGCACAGTTGCGCGGCGATACGGTGCGGGGCACTTACGATCAGTCCAGGCAGGTGTTCACCGATCTCGCCGCGCTCGGCATCTCTTACGACGACGTGGTTGAGGTGCTCGAGGTGGAGGGTGTGCAGAAGTTCGCCACGTCGTGGCATGAGTTCCTGGACACGATCGAGACCAACATGGCCGCGGTGAGCAAGCCGTGAGCACCGGTGCGCCCGGTGCCACCTGGCAGCATGCCCGAGCGCCCGCGGTGACGGTGCAGACGCGGAGCATTGCGGTGAGTGAGGCGACGGCGCAGGCGCTCGGCAAGCTCGCTGGGGACGGGGTGCCGGGCGAGCTGGCCGCTGGAGACGCCACTCTGTGGGGCTCGGCCGCCGAGCCGGAGGCCTCTATCAGGCTCGGCTGGCTGCAGGCACCGCAATTCTCCCGTGAGCTGCTGCCGGAAATCGGCGAGCTGGCGGAGCGGAGCCACGCGGATGGCCTCGATCATCTGGTGCTGGCCGGCATGGGTGGCTCGTCGCTCGCTCCGGAGGTGATCACCAAGACCTCCGGGGTGCCACTGACTATCTTGGACACCACCGATCCGCACCAGGTCGCCCGGGTGCTTGGCGACCGGCTCGGCCGCACGCTCGTGGTGGTGTCCAGCAAGAGCGGTACCACCATCGAGACCGACAGCCACCGCCGCATCTACGAGCAGGCATTCGCCGCTGAAGGGATATCCGGCGACGACCTGCGGCGGAGGTTCATCGTGGTGACCGACCCCGGATCGCCCCTGGAGGACTCAGCCCGCGACGCCGGCTATCACGTTGTGCAGGCCGATCCCTATGTGGGCGGCCGGTACAGTGCGCTGACCGCGTTCGGCCTGGTGCCCGCCGGGCTGGCGGGCGCGGACGTAAGCCGCCTGCTTGATGATGCGGAGGACTCGCTGGCCGAGCTGTCAGACGTGGACGGCAACCCGGGCCTCACCCTGGGGGCGGCCCTTGGCGGCTACGCGCTGGCCGGTCATGACAAAGCAGTGCTCGCGGCGGCCGACCCGGCCATCACCGGGTTCGGCGACTGGGCCGAGCAGCTGATCGCCGAGTCCACCGGCAAGGAAGGCCGTGGCATCCTGCCGGTCGTGGTGGACAGCGACGATTCGCCAGGCTTCTCCCCCGGCCCCGACGTCCACCTGATTGGCCTGGGCGAGCCCCGGCGGCCGGTGGACACCTCGGTACGCGGGCCGCTCGGCGCGCAGTTCCTGGTGTGGGAGTACGCCGTGGCGGTGGCCGGCCGGCTGCTCGGCATCAACCCCTTCGACCAGCCGGACGTGGCGGAGTCGAAGGAGAACACCAGTGCGCTGCTGGCTGAGGCAGGCAGCGGGCCGCTGCCGACCGGCCAGCCCGCGTTCGTGGATGGCGCGGTCGAGGTGCACGCCGAGCCTGACCTGCTCCGCGACGTGACCGACCTGCCCGGCGTGTTCGATGCGCTGCTCTGGTCACCGCCGCAGGGCGGCTACCTGGCGATCATGGCCTACCTGGACCGGGTGGGAGACGGCGCGGCAGCCAGGCTGCGCGACGCGCTGGCCGCCCGGACCACGCACCCGGTGACATTTGGCTGGGCACCCCGCGTCCTGCACTCGACTGGCCAGTACCATAAAGGCGGTCCGCGTACGGGAGTCTTCCTGCAGATCACCGGTGCGGTACAGCGTGACGTGGAGGTGCCAGGACAGCCCTTCACGCTGGGCCGCCTGCAGCTCGCCCAAGCCCTCGGTGACCTGGGCGCGCTGCGCGAGCGCGGTCTGCCGATCGTCCGATTGCACCTGCATGACCGCGCCAGCGGCCTAGCCCAGCTGCTCGCGGCCGCGAGCACCAGCGCCACGGGAGCATATGCATGACGATTAACCCGCTGCGGGATCCCCGGGACCGGCGGATTCCCCGCGTCGCAGGCCCCTGCGTGCTGGTCATGTTCGGCGTGACCGGTGACCTGGCCCGCAAGAAGCTGATGCCCGCCATCTACGACCTGGCCAACCGCGGCCTGCTGCCGCCGGGGTTCTCACTCGTCGGCTTCGCCCGCCGTGACTGGGAAGACGAGGACTTCGCGCAGGTCACTTACCAGGCGGTGAAGGAGAACGCGCGGACTCCGTTCCGGGATACGGTCTGGAACCAGTTGTCCGAGGGCGTCAGGTTCGTGCCGGGCGAGTTCTCCGACGGTGACGCCTTCAACCGGCTGGCCCAGACGGTTAAGACACTGGACGAAGAGCGCGGGACCGGCGGAAACTATGCCTTCTACCTGTCCGTCCCGCCGAAGTTCTTCCAGACGGTGGTCGAGCAGCTGAAGCGGTCTGGCCTATCCTCGCCGGCCGAGCCCGCCCCCGGGCGGCCGCGGCCCTGGCGGCGGGTGGTGGTGGAGAAGCCGTTCGGCCACGACCTGGCCAGCGCGCAGCAACTCAACCGCCTCCTCAACGAAGTGTTCGGGCACCACTCCGTGTTCCGCATCGATCACTATCTCGGCAAGGAGACAGTGCAGAACATCCTCGCCCTGCGCTTCGCCAACGCCCTCTACGAGCCGATCTGGAACCGCGGCTACGTCGATCACGTGCAGATCTCGATGGCCGAGGACATCGGCATCGGCGGCCGGGCGGGCTACTACGACGGGATCGGCGCCGCCCGTGACGTGATCCAGAACCACCTGATGCAGTTGCTCGCCCTCACCACGATGGAAGAGCCGGTGTCGTTCGACGCGGACTCGCTGCGGGCTGAGAAGGAGAAGGTGCTCTCGGCGGTCCGGCCGCCCGACGACCTGGCCACCGAGACGGCGCGCGGGCAGTACGCGGCGGGCTGGCAGGGCGGTATCGAGGTGCCCGGGTTCCTGGAGGAGGACGGCATCCCGGCGGACTCGCGCACCGAGACGTACGCGGCGGTGAAGCTGGGCGTGGAGACCAGGCGGTGGGCCGGCGTTCCGTTCTACCTGCGCACCGGGAAGCGGCTGCCGCGCCGGATGACCGAGATCGCGATGATGTTCCAGCGGGCTCCGCACCTGCCGTTCGCCGCCACCGACACCGAGGAACTGGGCCAGAACGCGCTGGTCATCCGGGTGCAGCCGGACGAGGGGGTGACCGTCAGATTCGGCTCCAAGGTGCCTGGCTCGGCGATGGAGGTCAGGGATGTGAACATGGACTTCGCCTACGGCGAGTCGTTCACCGAGTCCAGCCCGGAGGCGTACGAGCGGCTGCTGCTCGATGTCCTCATCGGTGACCCGCCGCTGTTCCCGCAGCACAAGGAGGTCGAGCTGTCCTGGATGGTCCTCGACCCGATTGAGGAATTCTGGGCCGAACACACCAAGCCGGAGCAGTACCCGGCCGGCACGGCTGGGCCGCCCTCGGCGGATGCGCTGATGGCCAGGGACGGACGGGCCTGGCGCCGGCTGTGACCACGCCAGTGGCCCGTAACTGGGGAGCATCGACGAGACGAGGCCAACCATGATGATCGACCTGGCTCAGACCACGACCGGCCAGATTCACGACTCGCTGCGCAAGGCGCGCCAGCGGCTTGGTGGGCCGGCCAGCGGGATGGTGCTCACCCTGGTCATCGTGACCGACGAGACCGCGCAGTATGACGCGGTACGGGCGGCGAGCGAGGCGGCCCGCGAGCACCCGTGCCGGGTGCTCGCGGTGATCATACGGCGGCCCGAGTCAGGCTCCCGGCTGGACGCCGAGATCCGCGTGGGCGAGGCGAGCCCGGGTGAGACCGTGCTGCTGAGGATGTACGGCGCACTTGGCCAGCACGCGGATTCCGTGGTGCTGCCGCTGCTCATGCCGGACACGCCGGTGGTGACCTGGTGGCCTGGGTCCCCGCCGCCGGTACCCGCCACGGAACCGCTCGGCGCCCTGGCGCAGCGCCGGATCACGGACGCCGCCGCGGCGAGCGCGCCCCGGCACTGCCTTGAGACGCTGGCCGTCGGCTACCGGCCCGGTGACACCGATCTCAGCTGGACCAGGGCCACACCCTGGCGGACGCTGCTGGCGGCCACGATGGACCAGCCGCACAGCGGAATCAGTGGCGGCGCGGTCGCCGCGGAAGAGGGCAACCCGAGCGCAGATCTGATCGCCTCGTGGCTGTCCACCCGGTTCGGCGTGCCGTTCGAGACTGAGACCTCGGCTGGCCCGGGTATCACCGGTGTCACCTTCACCACTGCGGCCGGCGACATCTCGCTGACCCGGCCGGACGGCCGGGTAGCCCTGCTGCGCCGGCCCGACCAGCCCGAGCGGCACGTGGCGCTGCACCGCAGGGACACGTCCGAGCTGCTCTCCGAAGAGCTGCGGCGGCTCGACCCGGACGAGGTCTACGCCGAGACCATCGCACCATTTGGTACAGCCCACGCTGGGGCCAAGCGAGCTGGCTCCCGGCGGCGCGGCGTAGAGGCGGCCGGGCAGGCGGCCAGCGGCGGAAACGCCGCAGGCGGCAGCAACCGGAAGTGACCACCCCTGAGGTACTCGTGCACCACGATGCCAGCCTGCTGGCCAAGGCGGCCGCGGCCCGGCTGGTGACCAGGCTGGTGGATGCGCAGGCGGCGTCGGCCGCCGCCTCGCTGGTGCTCACCGGCGGCGGCATCGGCACCGCCATCCTGGCCGAACTGGCCGCCGCACCCGCCCTGGGTGCCGTGGACTGGCGGCACCTGGACATCTGGTGGGGGGACGAGCGGTTCCTGCCTTCCGGGCACCCCGAACGCAACGAAGCGGGCGCCGAGCAGGCCCTGCTGCGGCACGTGGACACCGACCCGCGACGGGTACACCGGATGCCCGGCACGGACGGGCCGGACGGCGATGACCCCGAGGCGGCGGCGGCCAGCTATGCGGCGCAGTTGCACAAAGCCACCCGGCCTGAGGACCACGGCCCGGTGCCGTCGTTCGACGTCCTGCTGCTTGGCATCGGCCCTGACGCGCATGTGGCGTCGCTTTTCCCAGGCCTGCCCGCGCTCTACGACGAGCGGCCGGTGGTCGCGGTGCGGGGTGCGCCGAAACCGCCGCCGACCCGGCTCTCGCTCACCTTGCCGGCCATCCGGTGTGCCCGCGACGTGTGGATCCTGGCGGCCGGCCGGGAGAAAGCCGGAGCGGTGCGGCTGGCCCTGGCGGGCTCCGGCCCGGTCCAGGTACCCGCGGCCGGTGCGCGTGGGCGGCAGCGGACGCTGTTCTTGCTGGACCGGGCGGCGGCGAGCCAGCTGCCACCTCAGCTGAGCCGGATCGCCTCGCCCTGAGGCGTGCCCGTTGTTCCCCCAGCCGTACCTGCCGTGTCCTCGGCCATGCCCAGCGGTCCCGAAGACGCTTCGGCACGTTTCGGCGCGGCGGCCAGGCCGGCGGCCAGGCAGCTGAACGGCAGCACCGGCAAAAGGTAGCGGTAGTCGAAACCAGCCAGCGCCATCGGGCTGACCAGCAGTATCACGGCGGCGGCCCAGGGCAGCAGGCCGGCCCCGCCGAGCCGGCGCCAGAACCGGACCAGCCCGCCGAGGCCGATCACCAGGATGGCGCCCAACAGCGGCCCCCAGGTGTAGAACACCCGCTGGTAACCGGCGATCAGGACGGCCACCGGCTTTCTCACCCGGCTGGGACTGGCCCGGCCGTAGGCGCGCACGTCACTGAGCGCGGTCCCGCCCGGGATCCAGGTCCGGTCGGGAACCACCTGCGGCTGGAGATGGAAGTAGCTGTACGACACCGTGCCCCGGCTGGGATACGGGTACCGGCGCCAGTCCATGGCGCGGCCCACGTCGTCCGCGATGTTCCGCAGATAGTCCGCTGGCTGAGCCAGGACGGCGCGGACCGCGAAGTCAGTCAGCAGGCGGTTGTCGCGCGCGCTCACCGGGCCGCCTGGGACGTCGCGCACCTGGGGGGCCACCCAGATGATCGCCCCTGGCGGCAGCCGCTCAGCAGGCGGCGTGGCCAGGCAGAAGCGGCGCTCGCTGGCGGGCGGCTTCATCTGCGCGCACTCGGCGAACGGGGACACGGCGCCCCACAGGTAGAACCCTTCCGAACGGGTGAGAGCGTACTGGCCGGTCCAGGAATGGAACCAGAGGGCGTACCCGGTGACGGGCGCGCCGCAGCCCACCACCACGGCGAGCACGGCCCGCCAGCCCAGGCGATGCACCAGCAGGTACCCGGCCAGCACCAAGGGTATGAGCACGCCCTCCGTGCGCACGATGACGGCGTACCCAGCGATCAGCCCGGCTAGCAGGCAGGCCTGCCATGAGGGGCGCGGCCGCCCGAGCAGCAGGGCCACGCTGATCATGACAAGGAACGTGAACAGGGTCTCGGCCATCATCATGTGCTCGAGCTCGATCTCGTTGCCGTCGAGCAGGACCGGCGCGGCCGCGAGGGCCGCCCAGTGCCGGGCTACGCGCGCCCGCCGCAGCAGCAGGTACACGAGCACCCCGATGGCCAGTCCCATCAGGTGCTGCACGACCGCGACCAGGATCAGGCTGTGGAACGGCTCGAGTGCCCGCAGGAAGAATGAGTAGCCGACGGTCTTGCTCAAGTCGGGCAACGGCCGCAGCGCCGCGCCGAGGTACAGGAACGAGTCACCGACAAACCAGAGCATCCCCGGATACCCGGCCACGGCGAGAAGCCGGAGGATGACTCCTGCGCCGAGCGCCAGGGTGAAGAGCCAGTTATCCCTGGCCAGCCCGGCCAGCCTGGAGACCATAGCCAGCCTGGAGACCACGGCCAGCCTGGAGACCACGGGCAGCCTGGAGACCACGGGCAGCCTGGCCGGCATCAAGCTCCCCCGCCCTGGGCCGAGACGGGGCCGACCGGCGCTGGAGCGTTCGCCGGGCCCGGCCGCCCGGCCGCCCACTCCTCCAGTTGCTCGACAAAGGATCGGGCGTGCCGGGGCCAGCCCAGGGATTCGGCCGCGCCACGGTGCCCGCGCCGCCCCTGCCTGGCCCGGAGCCCCGGATCGGCAGCCAGCTGGAGCACGGCGTCCGCCGCCGCGCGCGGGTCGCCGAACGGCACCACCGTGCCGCAGCCGTACCGCTCGACCAGGTCGGCCGCGATCGGGAGCGGGGTTGTGATCACCGGGACGGCACGCGCCATGTACTCCGCGACCTTCGTCGGCAAGGAATGCCGGAAGTTCGGCTCATCGCGCAACAGTGAAAGTCCCGCCAGGGCGCCCTCCGACATCAGCACCGCCAGGTCGTTGGGCACGAATCCATGCCAGCGGACCAGGCCGGCCACCTGTGCCTGGATCAGTTCGGCCCGGGCCTTCGCATCGGCCGGCCCGACCAGCTCGACCGCGATGCCATGCGGCTTGAGCAGCCGGCCGACCTCGATCATCTCCGAGGTGCCCCGGTCCGGTGACAGATGACCGATGTAGATGACCCGGTCGCCGCGCCCGGGCGGCGCGGGGCGATCAGGCACGTATATCGCGTTCGGCACCACCGGATGGCGGCGGCGGAACCGGCCCGCGTAGCCGTGCTCGGCGAGGATCAGGTGGATCCTCCGCTCCGCGATCCGCTCCGCCCCGCGCACCGCGGCGGCCATCACGGGCCGGATCAGGCCGGGCAGCCATGCCTTGGTGCTGAGCGCGGCGACCGTGTCCTCATGGACATCCCAGACGGTCGGCGGGCGCTGGCCCAGCAGCGGCAACACCAGCAGCAGCTCTGGGTCGTGCACGATGAGCAGGTCTGCTCCTGGACTGAGCCGGGTGAGCTCGCGGCGGGCGGCGCGAAGCGCGCGGACCCGCCTGCGGCCCGCCGCCCGGGGAACGTCGGCCACGGTCAGGGTGGGCCAGGCCGTCACGCCACAGGCGCGCAGCGGCGCGATATAGCTGACCTCATGGCCGGCGTCCAGCAAGGCACGGATCTGCCGGTGCAAGATGCGGGCGTCCTGCGGGTGGTGGACGATGGTGCAGACAACCACGCGCATGCCTGCCTCACAGAATCTCGGCCCGCGGGCTGACGATTCTGCCCCGGGTGTCCAGGATGAGCGGGGCGGCGCGGGCGACCAGGTCGAGGTCGCAGGCCTGATGATCCTGGAGCACGATGACCAGGTCGGTGCCGCCCAGTTCAGAATCCAGGTCCAGGACCCGGCGGACGGCCTCGCCGTCGACGGGCCATTCATCAACGAACGGGTCGTGGTAAGCGAGGATCGCCCCCCGGGTGCGGAGTTTGCGGGCGATCGGCCGGGCCGGCGACTCGCGCTGGTCGGCGATGTCCCGTTTGTAGGTCACGCCCACCAGCAGCACGTGAGCGCCGTTCAGCGGCTTGGTGTTCCGGTTGAGCAGATCGGCGGCCCGGTCCACCACATAGGCGGGCATCCGGCCGTTGATCTCCTGGGCCAGCTCGACGAACCGGAATGGGTAGCCGAGCGTGCGGACCTTGTAGGAGAGATAGTTCGGGTCGATGGGGATGCAGTGGCCGCCGACACCGGGACCCGGGTAGAACGGCTCGAAGCCGAACGGCTTGGTCGCCGCGCACCTGATGGCGTCCCGCAGGTCCACGCCGAGTTCGCGGCAGAAGATCGCCATCTCGTTGACCAGCGCGATGTTCACATGCCGGTAGGTGTTCTCCAGCAGCTTCGCCATTTCGGCCTCACGTGCCGAGGCGGCCTGCACCACCTGGTCGCAGAGCTTGCCGTAGAACCGGGCGGCGGCGGCGGCGCAGGCGGGTGTCTGGCCGCCCACCACCTTGGGCGTGTTGCGGAGCCCGTACTCCTTGTTGCCCGGGTCGATCCGCTCCGGCGAGAAAGCCAGCCAGAAGTCGACACCGGCGGTGAGCCCGGACGCGGTCTCCAGGGCGGGCCGGATGACCTCGTCGGTGGTGCCGGGATAGGTGGTGGACTCCAGAACCACCAGCATCCCCGGGCGCAGCAGCCGCCCCACCATGTCGGTGGCCGCCCGGACCGCGGTGAGGTCGGGGCCGCTCGCGGCGGACAGCGGTGTCGGCACGCAGATCACCGCGGTGTCAGCGGTCCCCACGGCGGTCTCGTCGGCGATGGCGCGGAACCCGGCCGCCAGCATCGTCGCCACGTCGCCGGCCGGGATGTCATCCACGTGCGAGCCGCCGCGGTTGAGCCGGCTGACGATGGCATCGTCGGTGTCAAAGCCGACGACCGTCAGGCCGGCGGCGCTGGCTTCCCTGGCCAGCGGCAGGCCAACGTATCCCAGCCCGATGACCAGCAGATCACTGTGCATTCCAAACCGTTCCCCAGGGCGAGGGCGGCGTGCTTAGCCGACGCCGAGAGACTCGTAAGCCATGCGGTAACGCTCCGCGTTACGCGCCCAGGTCCGGTCTTCGGCCACCCAGTCACGGGCTCTAGCGCCGAGTTCCTGCCGAACATTTGGACTGTAGAGGAGCATTTCCAGGCAATCCGCAAGCGCTACTGGATCGTGCGGAAGAGTTAATGTGCCGGTCGATCCGTGTTTGATAACTTCCCGCAGCGCCCTGACATCGCTTGCCACCACGCAGAGCCCGCTCGCCATCGCCTCGACCGGCTTCAGCGGAGTTACCAGCTGGCAAACCCGGTCATCGGTACGCGGAATCACGAAGACGTCCAGGACCGCGTGGTACGTACGGACGTCGCGCATCGGTACCCGGCCGGTGAAAACAGCCGCCGCGCCCAGTCCGAGCCGGGCCGCCAGGCGCTCCAGGCTGGCCCGCTCCGGGCCGTCGCCAACGATGAGCGGCCGGACTGGCAGCCCGCGGCGGTGCAGCAGGGCGGCGGCTTCCAGGAAGGTGGGCACGCCCTCGTACGCGAACAGGCTGGACACCAGCCCGGCCACCGGCTCATCCGGCCCGATGCCCAGCGTGGCCCGCGGCGCGCGGCCGTCCGGCAGCGGGCCCAGGAACTCACCGGAGACCGCGTTCGGCACCACGAGGACACGGTCGGCCGGAATACCCCGGGCCACGATCTCCTCACGCATCGCCTCGCCGAGGGTCACCACCAGGTCGGCCTCCCGCATGCAATGGGTTTCCAGGTCCCGGCTGAACCGGTAGATGTCGCTGCGAGACAGGTCGCCGGGATGCCGCGACTGCCACGAGTCCTCAAGGAAACCGCGCACTTCGTAGACGACGGGCAGGCCGTGGGCCTCACGCAAGGCCAGCGCCAGCTGCCCGTTGACGTGGTTGCTCGCCGCATGCAGCACCGCCGGGCGGAGCTGCCCGACCAGCCCAGTAGCCAGGTCAAGGCCCCGGGCCAGCGCCTCATCGGGGCGACGCGGAAGCAGCCGTGGCAGCAGCCGGTGGTAGGGCACCCCGTCCAGGTCGACGGTGCCGCGGGCGTCCAGCCGTCCCTGCGCGACCGGGAAGCCGCAGCCGGTCATCACATGCGGATCCATCCCGGCCGCCAGCTGGGCGACGGCGATCTGGTGGGTGCGGACCGTGTACCCGGCATTCGTGCTCGGCAGGGCGTTCGTGACGATGTGCAGTACCCGCCCCGGGACTGAGCGGAGCGCCTGGTGGTGACGGACCCCCGCAGGAACGGGCGGCCAGCCGCGACCGCGCACCCGCAGTTCCGCGTCGAGCGTGCCGCGCAGCACGCTGGCCCGGCGCCCCGATACGCCGTCCAGGGCCGCTACCGCATCCGGCAGCCGGCCTTCGCGCCAGGCCAGGCGGGCCATCAGCTCGGGCCTGGCCCGATCTTGGGGGCCGAGCAGGGCCAGCGCCGGCGCCGCCGACTCGGGCATATCCACGGCGAGGGCAAACCGGGCCAGGCGGCGCGGCCGGGAGGCCAGTGCGCGCAGGGCGCCGTCGCGATCCCCTTCGCCCCACCGGGTGACCGCGCGGCCGTACTGGCCGGCCAGCCGGATCAGCCAGCGACAACGGCCGGGCAGCACCCGCCAGGCGAGCACCAGCGCCCGCACCGGGTCATCGGCCAGGTGCCGCCAGGCCACCGATGCCGCCAGGGTGACCAGGCGCACAGACGGTCCCCGCCCGGCCGGACGGCCCCACTGGCCAGGATCAGGGCGACGTCCGGGGCCGAGGGTGAGGTGCCAGGCGATCACGGTCGCGGATAGTAGCCCGCATGGGTGAACAGATGGCAGACCCGGAGGAAACAGACAGAACTATCGCTAGGCCCTGCGGCGGCACATGGGGCAGAGTACGTGCGGGAAGAGGGCACAGCCCAGGACGTGGCAGCGGCCCGGAAGGATCACGATGCGCACCAGTAACCCGCAGGAGCCGGAGCGCGGCCCCGCGGTGCTGACGCTGGCGGATCTTCTGCGGGGGCATCTGGACGGCGTGACGTCAATCGTGGAGGTGGCCGGCCCGGACCTGGACCTGAAGCTGCGCCTGGACGTGGAGCACACCGCGGACGGCGGCATCCGCCACAGCCGTGTCGACCCGGCTGCCTGGCTATCGCCGGTAACACCCGCCGCCGCGCGACCGGGCTCACCGGGAGCATCGGGAAACGGAGCCGGCGGCCCGCGGCTGGATTCGGACACCCTCGCGGTGGTCCCGGTGGGACCCGATCCCGCCCGGCAGCTCCCTCTGGAGGTCTTTGGGCAGGTCGCGCGGGATCTCCCGGACGGCGCCCGCGGCCTGCTGCTGCTCGGTTTTGCCCCGGCCCAGCTGCCTTACCAGCAGATCCTCGGCCTGCTGGCCGACCTGAACTGCCTGATCCTGCAGGTCGCGGCGCTGGATGAGGCGAACTTTGGCAGCGCGATCGTGCTCGCGCGGGCCGACGCGGCATCCGCCCAGCCAGCGGGCCAGGTCTCAGCGCTGCGGAACATGAACGAGCACGCCCTCGGCAGCTTCGTCGAGCAGGCCCTGCGAGCTCGTCTCGCCGGCCTGGACCGGGCCGAGGCCGCCGGTGCCCAGGATCCCGGTGCCTTGGACGGACACCAGCCCGTTGACGCTCCCGGGACCGCCCAGGCTGGCATCTCGCTGGAACGGGACCGGCTGGCCCGTGCTTTGCGAAGTACGCAACACGAGCTGGTCGGGGTGCAGGAGAAGCTGCTGGCACTGGAACGCTCGATCTCGCTCGAGGTTGGCCGGGCCGTGGTAGGGGTGGCCAGGCGCCCGTGGCGGCAGGGAGCCCGGCTGCCGATCGACCTGTACCGGCTCTGGCGGGAGCGCGGGGGCGCCGCAATGGCCCGCCGCAACGCGGCGGATGCCCCGGACAGGATCGGCACCGCGCTGACCTCACTCCAGGACCGGGGCGGCCCCGGGCTGGGCGACCGCTGGCTGGCGGCCTTCACCACACCTGGGGAGAGCGCAGACGGCCCGGGCCGACTGGTGATCACCGGTGCGCTGACCGCACTGAGCTGCGCCACGCTGGCACCCGACGCCATCGTGGCGCCGCTGCTCCCCCATGACGCCGACTTCGTGCTCGAAGGCACAGGCGCGGACCTGGTGCTGATCGAGACCGCCGCCATGTTGCCCGGCTCCGGGTGGGCCTACGCCGGCGACCCTGCTGCGACGGACCGCGGCAGGCGGCTGGCCGCCCTGGTCAGCCTGGCCCGCTCGCTGGGCAAGCCCGTGGTTCTGCTGCGCAACGCGGGCTGGCATCCCGCTCGGGGGCTGGACTGGCTCACCGCGAGCTGCGACGCCGTAATCGATGGCGACCTCGGGGTGCAGCTGGCCCGGTTCAACCCCATCGGCCTGGACCCAGGGCGACCGCGGCACCCGGTGTACGCGGCCCGCCGCGACCCGCAGGAGCCGCATGCGGTGCGTCTCATCCTCGACGAACTGACTCGCGGTCACGGGCCCGTGGCCGTGTCCGGCGCGGCCGGATGGCGCTCAGCGCCCTCGCTGTACCGCGGACACGGCCTCTTCGTCGCGGCGACTGACGCCCAGGCCCGCGAGCAGCTCGCCGCGGGGGCACGGGTGGTTGGGCCGGTGGGCACCGCAGTGACCGCCTCGGGGGGGATCCCCGGACCCGACGCCGCGCGGGCCGCCGAGGAAATCGAGGTGGCCAGAAAGGCGGCCGCCCGCGGCCCGGCCGAGATCCGCCCGGTTCTCAGGGAGCTCTTCGAGAACCATGCCACGCCCGCCAGGCTGGCCAGCCTGGCCGGGCTTCTTGGCCTGCCGGCTGACGTGGCGGCGTCCCGCCGGATCGCCGTCCTGGCGGAGCTGCCCGACGCGTCACACGCACAACGACTCGGCCATGACCTGATGCGGCAGCGGCTCCGGCCGGCCGAGGTCATCGTCTCGCTCGCTGGGCCGCATTCGGACCCGGCCTTCGCGGGCCAGCGGCACGCCGCGGCCCGGGCGCTGCGGGGGCTGGCCGATTCGGGCGCTGTGGTCCGGGTGATGGAGGGGACGGGCCTGCCTGCCACCGCGGCGGCGGCCAGTTCGCCGTGGGTGGCGCCGTGGGAACCGGATCGTGATCACCCGGACTGCTACCTGCTCGACCTGGCCTGTGCGCTGGAGTGCTCGCGGGCGGATGCGGTGGGCCACGCTCCCGCCGCTGACTACATGTTCACGCAGGCCATGGAGCCCGCCCTGGCCAGGCGGGAACTGCTGCTGCCGGACGCCCCCGCCGCAGATGCCTGGGGGCGGCTGGGCCTCAGAATGCTGTCCATCTCCCCCTGATGGCCGTCTGCCCTGACTTGCATCTCCCTGACTGGAGGCTCGCGATGGCGCAACTCAGCGCGCTGGTCTACGGCGACGTCGACCTGAACCTGATCGACGGGTCGGCGATCTGGGTGCAATCCACCGTTCAGGCCCTGGCCCGGGCCGGCTGCGCCGTCACGCTGGTGATCAAGTCGCCCGTACGGACCGACCGGCTGATCGCGCCGCTACTGGCTGAGCCCGGCGTGACCGTCCGCCGACCGCATGCCGAGCACCTGATCAGCGGCCTGGGCCAGGCCAACCTCGGCGCGGACCGGGCGGCCAAGCTGCTGGCCCAGCTTGACCAGCACCGCAGGCATGATCTCGTGGTGCTCCGCGGCTTGCGGGTGGTCTCCGCGGTCGTGGCGGACGGCGCCTTCGGCGGCCGGCTCTGGACTTATCTCACCGACATCCCACAGTCAATCGCCACCATGACCGAGGAGAAGGCAGCCGAACTGAACCGGATCGCCGCGGCATCCCGGTACCTGCTCTGCCAGACCGAGGAACTGCGGTCGTTCCTGGAAGGAAGCGCCCCGGAAGCCTGTGGCAAATGCGTGCTGATGCCTCCTGTGGTGCCCGCTGGGGTGGGCCCACCGCAGGGCCGGGCGCGCACCGGGATCGGCGCCACGGGCGGCGATCCGCTGCGGCTCGTCTACACGGGCAAGTTCGCGCCACGCTGGAATACCTACGAGATGACCCAGCTGCCGGGCCTGCTCGCGGCGCGGGGCGTGCCCGCCCACGTGCATATGGTCGGGGATAAGATCCACAACGATCCTGCGGATCCCGCGTATGCCCGGCGGATGCGCGCCGCGCTTGGCCCTCTGCGGACCGGACTGCTCGGTACCGAGCAGCCCGCGCCGGGCGGCGGTGGCGTCATCTGGCACGGCGGCTGCTCACGCGAGGAGGCGATGCGGCTCGCGGGATCCTGCGACATCGGCCTGAGCTGGCGTGACGCAAGCCTCGACGCGAGCCTGGAGCTGTCCACGAAAGTGCTGGAATTCGGCATTCTCGGCCTGCCCGTGATCCTCAACCGGACTCCGATGCACGAGGAACTTCTCGGCGCCGACTATCCCCTCTTCGCTCACGATCTGACCGAGGTGGCCGACGCCGCGGCGGAGGCGGCGGCCGATCCGGCGGTGGCACAGCTCGCGGCGGCCCGGACGGCCGCCGCCGCGCAGTCCGCGACCCTGGAGTCGGCGGCCGGGCGGCTGCGCGGGTACCTGGACCGGGCCTTCCCGCC
>OBLW0100000682.1_pt1 | contig 28935 bp, 24 predicted proteins | sample 1520161 | NCBI WGS metagenome assembly OBLW01 (sample SAMEA3539309, study PRJEB22396) | soil metagenome | biome: tundra; feature: field; material: soil | place: USA | collected 2010-05 | depth 0.15 m
GACGAGTGGCATCAGAGCTACATTCCATCGCGAACGGGAACGTGGCGGGATGTTGTGCTCGACAGCGTGGCGGGACTGGTGTTTCTGCTGATCGCTTACGCATGGATTCGTCGATCGGGCGCGGTGGGAAGTCCTGCGCTATAGAGCGGGAGATCAACGCACTCCCGAGGCCCCTACATACTAGACTCGCGGAATTCTCACAGTCGCTTCTGCAAAACGATTCCCATCTCATACCCAAACTTAGAAGACCTCGCGGCAAAGAATGCTCATTTTCCTATTGACAACATCAATCGCGTAGTCGATGATTCCCGGCTGTGGGCGCGGCATTTGAAGGCAGCGTACAAACTTTCAGCGTAATCCCGCAATAAATCTTTCCCTTAAGCCGGCGGTGCATGGTCGGAGAGCAGTTGGTATTCCGTCGTGCTGCTGATCGGGCTAGGGAAAGATCAAAAATGGAGAGAGAAAATATGAAAATCACCTTAAGTCGTTTCGCTGTTACAGCGATGGCGTTCGTCGTTTTCACCATGGTAGCCAATGCCGAGGGGATTCCACCTCAATGCTCCAGCGTGATCACCTCGTGCGGTTGCACCATTGGAGCGCCCGGCAACTACCAGCTCGGAAATGACCTTTACGCCTCGCAGGGGCTGACAATAAACAACGGTTGCATCGACATCGAGGGATTACACATTAACCTCACGGTGAATTACAACATTTACGGGCCAGGAAACCTCGATGCCTGTAATTTCGGAGAACAACCAGTCCACGGGCAGAAGTTCGCGCCTTTGTCACCCTCAAATTTCGGAAACGGTATCCATATCCTGCCCACCGCGGCGAATGTCGCCATTAACGGCACCGTGGCCGAGGGGAACCTGATCTGCGGCTGGAATTACGGGGTTGAAAGTGAGACCAATAACGTAAACTTGTATGGAATCGACACCTATGACAACAATGTAGGAACGTTCCTCAACAACGCCACCGACAACACGTGCCTCTTTTGCGGCTTTGATTACAATGTCACGGGCGTCAAAATCTCCGGCGGATCGGGCAACTCGATCAACAGTTCCGGATCCGCTTTCAACAGTCAATACGGGTTTTGGGTCGACGGTAGCAAGCACACCATGCTTACGAGCAACAATGGAGTTTTCAATGGCTTAGCCGGCTTCTATCTTGGTTGCTCATCCACTGCGAATGTGAAATCCCAAATTCCGTGCACGATTACCACAACCACTGGAACCAGCGTGCTTGGCAACAGCGCAGTCGATAACAATAAATACGGATTCGCCGTCGAGAGAAAGAGTTTTTATAACAACTTCGACGGAAACTACTCAGATGGCAATACCACCAAAGACATCATCGATGGCAATGCCAACTGCGTTTACAACAACTACCTGGACGATAGCTACGCGACCAAGTCCCCGAAGTGCATCCAGTGAAAGAGAACCGCACTAAAAACCAAACGCTCCCGTAGAGACACGGCTTTTCCGCGTCTCCACCGGCCAGTAATCGTTCACGCACTCCGGAGTAATATTCGTCGCCAGAGACGGGGCCAGCGCCCCGTCCCTACTATTCACTTGTGCGCCGGCGAACGGTGCGCCACCAGAGCCACCGCCGCCACCGCGGCAATCACCGCTGAAAAGTAGAACGGGACTGCAGCGCCATACAACTTCCACAGCGCTCCGGTGATCACGCTGGCAAGAAGCGTGGTGATGCTCGAGACGAAAAAATAAATTCCCAGCGCGCGGCCGCGGACGTCAGCTCCTACGCTTTCCACTACCAATGCCTTGAGCACTGGATTAGTGAGCGCGTAAAACAGGCCGTAAAACGCCATCGCCAGCCAGATCGCGCGCCGGGACGGGGCGAGAGCAAACACGAAATACACGACGGCGAACACGCCGTATCCGGTGGCGGCAATGGTCGAACGCGAGAAGCGGTCGCTGAATTTTCCCGCCGGCCAGGAAAATAGCGTGAACGTCACGTTGAACACCAATCCCAACAGCGGTGCTTGCGAGGCGGGAATTCCGGTGTTGCCCGCGCGCAACACGAGGAACATATCGCTCGAGTTGCCCAGCGAAAATAGCGTGACCACCGCCAGCACGTAGTAAAAGGCGATCGGCAATTTTGGAAGCCGCGCGCCTTTCGCGAATGTAGCGCCCGCCGAGCTGTGCTCGGCTGGGACCCTTCGGCTTCGCTCAGGGCAGGCTTGCGAGGGCGCCCGTCCCTCCACCTCCACTAGCGCGTTGCCGCGACGATGGACCTCACGAATCCCCAGCCACGCGACCAGAATGCACAATGCGCCGGGAAATGCGGCTGCCGCAAAGACACCGCGCATGCCAAAGTGCCCAATGATCGCCAGTGCGAGTAGCGGGCCGGCGATGGCGCCCGCGGAATCCATGGCCTGAATCAGGCCGTAGGCCGAGCCAATCGCGGATTTGTCGACTGAGTCGGCGACCATCACGTCGCGGGCGGTTCCACGCACCCCTTTGGCAAAGCGGTCGGCAAAGCGAATTCCGAGGATCTGCACCCAGGACGAAACCAGTGCCAGCAGCGGCTTGACGGCGTTGGCAACCACGTATCCACCGACGACCAGCGGCTTGCGGCGGGAGACATGGTCGGCGAGGTATCCGGAAAAAAGCTTGGCGAACGATGCCACGCTTTCGGCGATGCCTTCGATGATGCCGAGTTGCGCGGGACCCGCTCCCAGCGACGCGATGAAGGCCGGCAAGACCCAGTACGCCATTTCGCTCGCCGTGTCGTTCAGGAACGACGTGAGGCCGAAGGCGTAGACGTTGCGGGGCGTAGGTTGGTCGGGAGTGGGCATGCCGTTAGATTGAAAATAGCATAGGGAAAATTAGCCCCGTTCCCAGTTGAGTCACCGTAGCTAGGAGCTAGGGAAGCTCTGATTAAGTCTCTGGGGTCCTCTGTGCACCTCTGTGCCCTCTGTGGTTACGCCTTTCGCCGATACTTAACCAGAGTTTCCCTTAGCAAGGGCAGGGACTATAAGCCCAGAGCCGAAAGCCCAACGCCGCCTCCGCATTTCCGCTAGAATAGAAAAAATGGCTGACCGAACTTTTACGCTCGAAGAAGCGCAGACTCTGCTGCCAATACTGGAGTCGCTGCTGAAGCAGGGAATTCAGGGCAAGCAGTTGATTGAAAGCGTCGATGCCGAACTCCAGGAGACTGCGCACCGCGTCTTCCTGAACGGCGGAACCAGGCTGGATGTGGTCCATCTGGCGCGGCGCAAGGCGGAGCGCGAGAAAGCGATTCGGCGCGTCAAGGATGCGCTCGCGGAGATTGATGCGACCGGCGTACAGGTCAAGGATCTGGATATCGGGCTGCTCGATTTTCCCTGCAGAGTCGAGGGCGAAACCGTGCTGCTGTGCTGGAAGATGGGCGAGTTGGAGATTACACACTGGCACGCGACGACGGAAGGCTTTGCGGGACGCAAGCCGATCGACGAGCGGATTGTGAAGGCGGGGAAGAAGAAGAAATAGTTCTCAGTTCCCAGTTCTCAGGGAGACGCTGTTCGTCGTTTGCTTTTCGCCCTTCCCAGGCTGGTCGGACCGCTCCTGCCGTGCCTAACCGGTCGTTGGGCCTGTCCACCTCCGGCGACCGTCAATCAACGACGAAGTTGCGAACAGCGAGCAACGAATCTCTGCAAGTTTCTCCCTCACGCCGCGTTCCTTCCCTGAGAGCACCGTCTCGTCCGCCCCAGGGGTACGACTCCAGGAACGCACTACCGGTCAAGGGCGAAGGACGGGCATTCTGGTAAAATCAAGCTATCCGAGGCGATCATTTATGTTGAGCGGGCGCACTTTAGTCGGCAAGAGACTGCCATTGACGGTTGCTTTTACGCTGCTGCTCGTGGCCGCATTTGGGGCCGGGTGCAAGGGATTTTTCACTGATCCCACATTGAACTCGATTACGATTAATCCGACCACCCCATCGGTCGTGGTTGGGTCCAATGTCACCTTGTCGGCTTATGGTGTCAATAGCAACAATCAAGGTAATCCCCTAACGAGCGGCGTGTCATGGTCGAGTAGTGACCCCACCATCGCGCAAATCACCGGCTCTTGCGCAACAGCGCCGTGCGGCAACGTTACGATACTGGGCGTGGCTGCGGGCTCATCCACCATCACCGCCGGCTCGCAAAGCGTTACCAACACAGCTACCCTCAACGTTGTCCTTCCCAGCGTCACGAATTTTGAAGTGTGCGAGACCGTATCCGGCGCTACGACCTCCTGTTCGAGTGGGAGCACTGCCCTCGTTTTCCCGGTTAAAAGCACGGGCGGCGGAAGCGGAACGTTCATCGCGCAGGGCACGTCTAACGGAACGTTGTATGACCTTACAACTCAGTCTACCTGGACACTTTCGTCTACTCCGTTGGCCGGGTCGATCTCCTGCACAAACAGCGGCACTACTCCTGAAACCTGTGTTATCGGCAACAACACAACGATAGGTAAGTACCCGGTTGTCGTTACATACGGCACAGGCACAGTTCAGGTCTCGGCCACCCTCGACATAAATGTGCAGTAGGGCGGCTGGTCGCGCCTATTGCACCTAGGTAGGGTTGCGCGCTGGGCGGGTTTTCTTGCCTACACTTACGGTCGCGACCTTGCGTTCCTTCGTGGCTTCGCTCCCGCCGCGCTATCATAGTCGGTTGCCATGTCTGACATTCACTGCATAGGAATCTGCACCGGCGGCGGCGACGCTCCTGGATTGAACGCCGTTATTCGCGCGGCGGTGAAGGCCGCCATCCTGAAATATAAATGGAAGGTCATCGGCATCCCCGATGGCTTTGATGGGCTGATCTGGCCGGAGCGCGCCTTCGAGCTTACGCTGAAACACGTCAGCGGCATCCTGCCCCGCGGGGGAACGATTCTGGGCACCACCAACCGCGGCAATCCATTTCATTACAAGACCATCGAAAACGGCCAGGAGGTGACGCGCGACATCTCCGGCGAAGTGATTGCGAATGCTCACAAGCTGGGCATTGACGCGATGATTTCGATTGGCGGCGATGGGTCGATGAAGATCGCGCACGAACTTTTCCTCAAGGGAATGCAGGTGGTGGGTGTACCGAAGACGATCGACAACGATCTTTCGGCGACCGAGGTGACGTTCGGCTTCGACACGGCCCTGCACACGGCGACCGACGCGGTGGACAAGATTCACACGACGGCCGAGTCGCATCACCGGGTGATGGTCGTCGAGGTGATGGGGCGGGATGCGGGCTGGATCGCGCTCGAGGCGGGCATCGCGGGCGGAGCGCACATCATCCTGATCCCGGAGATTCCGTTCAGCATTCAGAAGCTGTGCGAGCACCTGGACCTGCGTGAGAAGTACGGCAAGCGGTTCACGATCGTAGTCGTGGCGGAAGGCGTGAAGTTGCCGCCCGAGATGAGACACATGGCGCGCAGCATGCCGGTGGGAAATATGGTGGGAGACGCGATTTCGCTGATGGCGCGAAAAGAAGTACGAGTCAGCGTGCTGGGATACATTCAGAGGGGAGGATCGCCCTCTCCGTATGACCGCATTCTGGCGACACGGTTCGGAGTGGCGGCGGTCGACCTGATCGCGGCCGGCGGATTCGGCAAGATGGTATGCCTGCAACAGGAATGCATTCGCGCGGTAAGCATTCTGGAGGCGTCGGGCAAAATGAAGACGGTGGATCCGCGCGGCGAGATGGTGATGGCGGCGCGGGCGATTGGAATTGGGTTTGGCGACTGAGAGACAGCCGCGAGTTTCGAGTAACAAAGTTCGAGTTACAAGTCAGGCCTATAGCAGATCCAAGATGGGCCAGAGCCGCAGAGCGGCGAAAGAATTCAGCCCACGGCGTATAGCCGTGGGAGGGATTAGCCGCCGCAACCAAGCCCCGGAGGGGCGAAAGAGGGTCTGCCAATCGCGCGCACAGACAACCAAAGTGCCCGCATCGAAGTCGCATTGCCGAGACCCGAGACCTCAAGCTGTCAACCCCACTCCACTCGGCGCGCGGTATAGTGAAAAGTTGACCCTTAAACGACTGATCCTGTGAAGTTTCTTCCCAAATCTCTGCTGCGTGCGGCCGCAGGCATTCTCTGTGCGGCGAGCGCCGTTTCCTTTGTGGGCTGCAAGCATAGCGGCGGGCGCGTGCTTGAAATCGCCTACGTTTCGGGAGTGCAGGTCAATCTGCGGGACCGCGTCGCCGCCGTCTACGAGAAAGCGGGGCTCGTAAAAAATGGTGACCGCGTGGAGGTGCTCGATCATGATCGGCGCTTCGTGAAGGTGCGCACCGCCACCGGTCAGATGGGATGGATGGAGCAGCGCTATCTGGTCAGCCAGTCGGTGTTCGATCAACTGCAGAAGTTGACGGCGGAAAACCAGAACGATCCCGTACAGGCGCAGGGAGTAACGCGCAACGATACCAATCTGCATGTCGAACCCGGCCGCGAGACCGAACATCTTTATCAGATACTGGCCGGGGAGAAGCTGTTGCTGTTGAAGCGAGGCACGGCCGACAAGGCGGGATCGGTGGCGATGCCCGCGCATGCTTGGGTCTCAGCCGAGAAAAAAGACGACAAACACGGTGAGAAGAAAGAGGCTGCAGCCGGGGCGGCTCATCCTGTGGTCCCGCCTATGGCGATCGCTCCTCCTGCAACCCAGCATCCTGCAATCCCTCATCCGGCAATCGAAGACTGGTGGCTCGTGCGCGACAGCCACGGGCGAGTCGGGTGGGTGCTTGCGCGCATGGTCGATCTCGATGTGCCGCTCGACGTGGCCCAATATGCGGAAGGGCAGCGTATCGTGGCGTTCTTTGTGCTGAATCAGGTGCAGGATGGAGATAAGAAGGTTCCGCAATATTTGACCGTGCTCACCGAACCGAAGGATGGCTTGCCCTTCGACTTCAACCAGTTTCGCGTGTTCACATGGAATGTGAGGAAGCATCGGTATGAGACGGCCTATCGAGAACGGATTGAAGGCGTATTGCCGGTGATGATGGCGCAGGAAGACTTCGGGAAAGAGGGCGTCTTGCCGGTGTTCGTGGTGCGAGTGCTCGATGAGGACAGCAAGGTGAGCGAGCGGAAATACAAGCTGAACACGCCGATTGTGCGGCGGGTATATGCGGCGGGAGAAGAACCGGTGCATGCAGCGGCCAGGAAACAAACGGCGCGCAAGCGGAAGCATTAGAGAACGCCTTCAAAAACTTATTTCCGAGGTTGGCACGACTCGAACCTCGTGTTCGCCCGCGTCAAACCCATCGAGAAGCTCGTTGTGATGCGCAATGATCTGCTCAAAGCGCAGCGAGCCCGCATCGGCGGTCATGTGCCCATCGCCCACCAGGACGACGTCAAACCCCAAACTGACGGAGCGCCGCACGGTCGTGTCGATGCAGTACTGCGTCATGCATCCGGCGATGATGAGGCGCCGGATGCCGCGTGCTGAAAGTTCCGGACCGAGGCTGGTCTCAAAGAACGCATCACAGGCGCGTTTATGGATGACGGGCTCGCCTGAACGAGGAGCAATCTCCGGACGCAAGTGCCAGCCCGCAGTGTTTGGCTCCAGCCGGTGACCCTTGCCACCATCATGCTGAACGTAGATGACGGGGATGGAAGCGGCTCGCGCTCGCGCAATCAAGTCCGCGATGCGCGCCACGGTTTCGTCGAGAGCCTTGCCGGTTTCCTGCTTGCGCTGAAGATGGGGAACATTCAGGATGCCGCGTTGGACATCGATCACTACCAGCGCAGTGTTGTGGGCGTCAGTTGGCATTCGCTGAACCCGCGTGGGTCTAACTGTAAAACTCGGCAATCGTTTCCACCACGCGTCGTATCTCGCCCTCGGTCAACTCGGGGAACATGGGGAGAGCGAGTACTTCTTGCGCGGCTTGTTCGGCGACGGGAAGATCTCCGGCTTTCAATCCAAGATGCGAAAACACCGGCTGCAGGTGCAGGGGCAGCGGGTAGTAGATCTCCGAACCGATTTTGCGGTCGGTGAGGAACTGGCGCAGTTCGTCGCGTCGCGAAGCTCGGACCACGTATTGATGGAAGACATGCGTGGCCTCAGGGCTTCGGGCCAGCAAACGGATCGGCGATGCGCCCGCAGTCGATGACGAACTTGAAGTCAGCCCGGCTCCGGCAAACAGGCGGTCATACGTGGCGGCGTGCTGCTGGCGGCTGCGGTTCCAGCTTGCGAGGTGGCCGAGTTTTACGCGGAGGACGGCGGCCTGAATGGCGTCCATGCGACCGTTCCATCCGAATTCCTCGTGATAGTAGCGGCGGGGACTGCCATGATTCCGCAGGCGGCGCATGTGCGCGGCCATCTCGGGATGCGTGGTGGTCACGATGCCGGCGTCTCCGTAGGCGCTCAGATTTTTCGTGGGATAAAAACTAAAAGCCGCGGTCACGCCGAGCGAGCCCGCGCCGCGGCCGCGCCACGCGGCCCCAATCGCCTGCGCGGCATCCTCGACAATCGCCAGATTGAAAGCCTCCGCGATCTTTTCAAATGCGTCCATGTCGGCGCACTGGCCATACAGATGCACCGGAAGAAGCGCCCGCAAATTTTCGGGCCGCTTCGTGACGACCCGTTCGCGGACCAGTGCTGCGTCGAGATTCAGAGTGCCGGGATCGACGTCCATCAGAATTGGAGTTGCGCCGGCGCGCACGATGGCGCTGGCGGATGCAAAGAAACTAAAGGCGGTCGTGATCACGGAATCGCCAGGTTGGACGCCGGCGGCGACGAGGGCGAGCCAGAGAGCTTCGGTTCCGGAGGCGCAACCCACAGCTCCGGCGGCTCCGGTGAGCGCGGCAATCTCACGTTCGAGCGCCTCGACTTCAGGGCCGAGAATGAAGCCCTGCGAATCGCAAACGCGGGCGATGGCGGCGAGCACCTCTTCGCGAATTCCTTCGTACTGGCGTCGCAAGTCAAGCAGTGGCACTGCGCCGGCGGACTCTTGCTGCATCGCTGTCGGTGAAAGAGTGGTTTTCACTAGCCCCAAATTCTAACAGGGAGATTCCCTTCTCTGGGCGGATCGCTGCATTCACCGGAATGTTCGCTATTGCGAATTTCAACCAAGATCACGACAGAGATCACGAGGCACAGAGCTTACTGAGGTGAGGGATCGCATCGGGCGATGCGAGGCAGCGCGGGCCGCAGGCTTCTATGAGCACCGTCGGCAAGATACCGTTGCCAATCCGCAAGATCGGCGCGCAAGCGATCGAGGTCGAGATCGGGGAACGAGTCTTCGGCGCCCCCAAGATTTCTCAGCGCACGGTCGAGAACGGAGCGGGCGCCCGTGAAGTTATCGCGCGACTGGTGATGAAAAGCGACGGCCAACTGAACCATGCCCTGGAGGTGCCGACGCAGCGGCCGACCGCGAGTCGATTCCCGCCAAGCGTCTTCGAGCGCCTCGTGGGCGTCAAAAAAATGCCCTGAGTTAAACAGGACTAAACCACGACGGAATGGTGAACGAATCTCGGGATTCCGGCCGCTAGCAGATACCAACAATCGCCTCCTTACTTACTGTTTTTAATAGTTTCAACGACTTAGACTATACATAAAACTGTATTGTGCAGGGGGCACAAGTCATAAACTGATGAAACATAACATGGTTATATGCATAAGGCTTTGGAATACCAGTTGCTTTGTTGAAGTGTTCGGAATATGTCCGCTTCAGCAATCCTCCCGTTTTAAAGGGCAGGATAAACGATTCGTAGTTTTGGTTCTTAAGTAAGGAGAAACCGCATGGAATCGAAATTTGGGTTGAAGAAATTGCAATTCGTGGCGTTGGTAGCGCTGCTGCTCACGGTAGCGCTCGGTGTTTTTTCGGTCCCAGCCAACGCTGACAACCTCTATGCCAGCATCAGGGGCACCGCGACAGATTCGACCGGAGCGGTGATGTCCGGAGTGAAACTGACGGCTACGAATACGGCCACAGGGATCTCCTATACGACGACGTCTAATTCGGACGGCGCGTTTACCTTCTTGCAAGTCGCCGTCGGCGATTACACAGTCCGGGCGGAACAAACTGGCTTCAAGAAGTACCAGGCGTCGGGTATCCACGTCGATCTCAACCAGATATACAACCTGCCTGTGTCGCTGACAGTGGGCGCGGTCTCTGAGGAAATCATCGTCGAGGCTAATCCGGTCCAGGTACAGCAGACTGACATGCAACTCGGCTCGACGATTACCGGGCAGGAAATCGTGGACATGCCTTTGAATGGCCGCAACTGGACCCAACTCCAGCAATTGCAACCTGGCATCGTGGGAACGTCCGACCGGTTTGGAGGGTCCGGGGCTTATTCCGGCAACGGTGCGGAAACGCAGCAAAACTCGTTCCTGATCAACGGCGTCGATTCCAACGACGTCTCCCTCAATACCGCGCTTGTGATTCCGAGTCCAGACGCCATTGGAGAGTTCCGGCTCGTCACCAGTACCATTAACCCCGAGTTTGGTCGCAACTCGGGAACGATTATTAACGCCTCCATCAAGAACGGCACCAATGCGATTCACGGCAGCGGATTCGAGTTCTATCGTGACACCTTCCTTGATGCCAAAGGTTACTTTGAAAAGCGACCCACGCCTTTCCACCAGAACGAGTATGGAGGAACGATCGGCGGGCCGATCTTTAAAGACAAGGCTTTCTTCTTCTTCTCCTATCAGGGCCTTAAAAGCAGGGTTCCGCAAGCCGCCGCCAGCACCGTTGATGTGTTCACGACGAACCAGTTCCAAAATGGCAACTTCAGCGGCGATGTGGGCGCCTTCACCGACAACCTCAATCCTGTCCCCATGTACGGGGATAGCGCCTCTCCGTGCCCCGTGGGCGGGCCTCAGTGCGCAGCCCTCTCGACACCATACAGTAGCCTCTTCTCGACGGGCAGTGTTCCTACTCAGGACTTTAACTCGCTCTCCACAAAGCTGGTGAATCAATTTAATGCTTTTAACTCCATCGGGTCAGTTCAAGTCTCTCCGATCACGGTTGGCCACGACCACCAACTGTTGGGTCGAATCGACTACAAACTGACCAACAACGACGCGTTCTGGTTCTACGGCCTGTGGGAGACGCACCCCACCGAGGATTCGCTGCCGTTCACGGGAACAGACCTGCCGGGTTTGCCGGAGCAAGCGCTCCGTCACCAGCATCAATATTCCGCTTCGTGGACCCACACGTTCTCGCCCACGACCTTGAATGAATTCCGACTTGGCTATACCCGCTTTAATTTTGCGGCCGTGACGCCAGTGAACCCGATCAACCCCACAACTTACGGTTTCACCGGTATTATGCCGCAAAATCCCGCATCGGCTTCCTTGCCTGTCATGACCACGCCCCTCTTTACACTGGGATTTAGCGCCAACGGTCCCCAGCCCCGTATCCAGAATGTGTATCAGTTGACCGACAACTTCAGTAAGGTCTGGGGTCACCACACTTTCAAGGCTGGCATTAGCGTTGACCGCCCGTCGATCGGCAATCCCTTCTACAACAACCTCGGCGGCAACTTTGGCTTCAATGGGTCTGGAATATACTCCACTGGAGACGGGGCTCTGGACTTTCTGCTTGGGTTCCCGGACACCTACACACAAGGCAGCGGATCGATTGTGGACGCAAAAGCGCATGAAGTCTATGCCTATGTCCAGGATCAGTGGCAAGTCAGACCGAACCTGACCATCACCTTCGGGACCGGCTACGATATTGAAACGCCCTGGGTAAACAACTACGCTCACGGACTGATCATGGGGGCATTTCGGCCCGGGCAGCAGTCCACCATATTCCCCACAGCTCCTCCGGGCTTTGTCTATCCGGGCGATGCCGGCATCAACAAGTATGGCGGCCAGAGTATAAAGTACGATCTGCTTGCTCCGCGGTTTGGATTTGCCTGGCAACCCGGTGGCAACAAGGATTGGAGCGTCCACGGTGGCATCGGAATGTACTACAACCGCAGCGAGGAGGAATTGGCGCTGCAAACCCTGACCAATGCACCATTCGCAATCACGTCGGCGGGCGCATTACCGGCATGCGGTTCTGTCGGTTTTGCCAACCCGTTTGCGGATGCCACGGGTACGTGCAGCATCACGAATCCGTTTCCCTTTACGCCATTTCCCGCAGGCGACAAATCCATAGATTTCTCTCAGTTTGAACCCGTCGGGCTGGGATTTACGGGAGAGGATTCAAGATTCACTTCGCCAAGGTCGGTGAACTTTAACCTGACAGTCGAGCGGCAGCTTGATAAGGCAACTATTCTGTCCGTGGCCTATGTCGGCAATCGCGGACGGCACGAAGAGGGCGCAATCGACCTGAATCTGGCAGGCCAGGCTCCTGGCATAAACCCGATTGCGGCGGCATTCCCCGGCGGCTTGTGTACGCGCGGAACTCGCCTTTTGAGCGCCGGCCTCTGCCCCGCCCCAAGCCCCATAACGGAGAATCCCGATCTCACTTGGACTCTTGGAGCTCCAACTCCCGGTCAGGCTCCGTATAACCTTGCCGTGTACGGGCATCCGGGCCAGGAGTTGACCGAATACAACTCCCACTACGACTCGCTACAGGTGCTTTTGAACCGGCGGTTTAGCAAAGGGTTGCAGGTGTTGGCGTCCTATACCTGGTCACGGTACTTCGACCAGACCTCAAGCCTGGAAAGCAGCGCCTTCAACTTCCCGGGCATCAACCCGTTCTGCTCTGCTTGCATGTGGGCTCCTTCCTCCAACGATGCCCCGCAGCGTTTCGTGGCCAGCTACGTCTACACTCTCCCCATTTACCAGTTCACGCATCGTTGGAAAAGGCTAACGGATGACTGGAACCTGTCTGGCATCTATACGCTGCAGCACGGGACTCCAGTTGGCGTGTTCGACTTCCGTGATTATGGGATCAATTACGATGTCAACGTTGCGTTCTTCGCCGGCCCGGGCCAAGCCGTCCGCACCAGCGCGCCCCTGGGTATTCGAGATCCCCGAAACAACAATGGAAGCAACCCCAGCAACCTTTACTTCAATCCCGCGGCTTTCACGATTCCTGATCCCGGGACTCTGGGCACCGCCAGCCGCAACCCGATCTATGGCCCGGGAATCAATTACGGCGACCTAGCGCTGGAGAAGAAGATTCACATCGACGAATCGCGGTACTTCGAACTGCGCCTGGAAACCTATGGCACCTTCAACCACACGAACTTTTCCAACCCGAGCGACAATGGCTTCAACTCCGATGACGTGCAAGGCCTTTTGGGGGTCTTCGGAAAGGTATACTCCACGAAGACGATATCAACCAATGGCGAGGGTAGAGCCGTGCAGCTCGGCGCAAAGTTCTACTTCTAGGATTCAGAGTAACGAGTCTTCTATGAGGCGTCCCGAAGTTGGGACGCCTTTTCTTGTGGGCCTGATAAGGGAGAGTCGAAAAGCGCAAGGACAAAATCCAGAACCTACTTAACCTTCGCGCGCTCCTTCTTTGCATCTTCATTACGGCCCGCGTGTACATAGGCCTCGGCGAGCGCAGCATGGGCTGGTGCGAAGTCGGGCAACCGGCCGGTCGCGATTTCCAGATGCACGGCCGCAGTTTTGAAATCCCCCGTCTTCAGCAGCGCGACCCCGATTTCGTAGTGCGCCCATCCGGAGTCGGGCTGAAGTTCAATCGCTTTGTGCAGATGCTTGGCAGCTTCGGCGTACTGGGCTTTCTGGGCTAGCGCCACTCCTAGCGTGTACTCGGCGAGGTAAAGATTGGGATCGGTGGAGATGACGGGCTGGAGCGCTGCCAGAGCGCGGTCCGGCTTCGACTCTGCAAACAGCGACGGACCCGCTGCTTCGATGACCTTGTTGGCGGTCGCAATTTTGTCTTTGGGGTCGGTTCCCGTGACTGCGGCGGACGAGCCTGAGGACTTTTGCAGGCCAACGTATCCCAGCGACGCCAGTTTTTGCATTTCCGAGGAACTCAATTCGGTGGTGGACTTGCCGGCCTCGCCGCTGAAGCGGCGGTCGAAATTTTCGAGCTGTGAAGCCATGGTGTCGAGCGTTGCCTTCGAACTTTGGGCCAGGTTGTGGGTGGCGCCAGGATCTGCCGTCATGTCGTAGAGTTCGGGCTTGGGAGCGCGGATGTAGAGATACTTCCCGGCGCGCCAGGATTCCAGCGGGCTCCAGCCAAATCCGCGTTGGGAGAGATCGCTTCGCGAATAGACGGGCTGATCGGCACCACTGCCGCCTCCGGACTTGGCGATCCGCAACAGCGATTGTCCCTGCATTTGCGAGGGGACGGGGATGCCAGCGATTTCAAGCAAAGTGGGGGCGATATCCACGAGCCTTACCTTCGTGGCCACCTTTTTGGCGGAGGGCTGCGCTTCGGGCAGTTTTATGAGGAGCGGCACGTGAATCGTCTCATCGTAGAGAAAGATGCCGTGGGTATCCTCGCCGTGCGAGCCAAGGCTCTGGCCATGGTCCGCGGCCACGATCACTGCTGTGTTCGCCTCAATCTTCTGCTGCTTTAGCGCAGCGACGAGTTTTCCAATGGCGCTATCGGCTGCGGTGATCGCGGTATTGTAGGAGGCGAGCCCTATACTCGGGTTGTCGATATGGACCCACAGAAAGAATGGGCCTTGTGCATTCTGAAGCAGTGCATTGTGACCAAGCCAGGTTACGGCGTGCGCGACCACCTCCGATGCGCTGCGCTCAGTGACGGGTGGATGGGAATCTCCGGGGATTACGGGACGAAAGCCGGCGTCGTAGGCTTGGAAGCCACGATCGAAGCCCTGTGCCAAGCCGCCCCGCGGGTCGAGCTCAATGGAGCCGACAAAGGCCGCCGTGCGATAGCCTTGCGCCTTCAGCAAATCGGGGAGGAATGGAAGCGATGACGGCAACGTGCCGCCGATCTCGTTCAACCCGGTGTTTTGGGGGTACGCTCCAGTCAGAATGGTGGCGTGCGAAACGACCGTTCCGGGAGCCTGCGCATAGGCATGCTCGAAGACGATGCTCTCCGCCGCGAGATGATTGAGGTTGGGCGTAAGACCACTCTTGGCGCCGAGGAAGCCCATGCGGTCGGCGCGCGCCGAGTCCAGCGTGATGAGAACAAGGTTGGGCTTCGATGCAGCAGCGGCGGGGGCGACGTCGAACGCAAGGATGAGGATGAGAAAGACCAGACTGGCCGTGGCGATGAGTTTCCGAATCATGGCAGTAAGTGTAAAGGCAGGCGGCCGTTCGCCAAAATCTACAGGGTCGGTGCCTTTGGGCGGTTCCGGCAGATCGCGGGAATGTCGCTTCGGCCGGTCTTGACGGAGCTGTAACTCCGCGTAGAATCTTATATACACGCTCGCCGGGCCCGTCTTGTAGAAAAGATGTGCTCCCCGTGCATTGTTCTACTATGCACGTTGGCCTGTGCCGACTCGATGCCACTTCCGTGAAGCTGGACCTATTTAGAGTGATTCTAACCTTGGGAAAACTTGTTCGGTTCCTGTGCATGCTGTCGCTTTGCGGCGCGGGGTCTTTTTTCCTTCTCTCTTGCCAGCGCGTGCAAGGGGCCGCAGGCTCGCGTAAGACGAAGATGATCATCCTGGGCGTGGACGGGCTGGATCCGGACCTGCTGACCAGGTTTATGGCCGAGGGCAAGATGCCGAATTTTGCCCGGCTCGCTGCCCAAGGATCGTTCCGGCGGCTGACGACCAGTATTCCTCCGCAAAGCCCGGTGGCATGGTCGAACCTGATTACGGGAATGAATGCCGGTGGGCATGGGATTTTTGATTTCATCCACCGCGACCCAAAGAATTTTCAGCTTTATTTTTCAACGTCGAAGGTCGAAGGGCCAAAGCATAGTTTTCAGGTCGGACGCTGGGTGATTCCGCTGGGCAGCGGGTCGGCAGAACAACTGCGGCACGGCAGGGCTTTCTGGGAGATTCTGGATGAGAATCACGTGCCCAATTTCGTGTATCGCATTCCGGCAAATTTTCCTCCCATCGATGCCAAGGGAAAGACTCTATCGGGTATGGGCACGCCCGACCTGCGCGGCACCTATGGCACATTCACTTTTTATACGGACGATCCGACAGCAGCGGTCGGCGCTGTCGAAGGCGGAGAAGTTGTGCAGGTTGAAGTGAAGAATAATCGCGTCTCGACAAACTTGATCGGGCCCGACAACACATTTCTGAAAAACGCGCCGCCATCCACCGAGCCGTTCACAGTCGATGTAGACCCGCTCGAAGCGGTGGCGCGTATCGATCTGCAGGGGCACAAGTTCGTTCTGAAAGAAGGCGAATGGAGCGGATGGGTGCCGGTGGAGTTTCAGCTGATGCCGGTGATTGGCAACGTGAAGGGGATCTGCCGCTTTTATCTCAAGCAGACGCATCCGCGTTTTCAGCTCTACGTTTCGCCAATCAATATTGATCCGTCGAACCCGGCGCTGCCGATCTCGACGCCTTCCAGTTACTCGCGCGACCTGGCCAAAGAGATTGGCGAATACCACACCCAAGGCATCGCGGAAGACACGAAGGCGCTGATGGCGGCCGTGCTTGACGACAAGGAATACCTGCAACAGGCGCACACGGTACTTGCCGAACATCGGCGGGCGTTCGATGCGGAGTTCCCAAGATTTCATGAGGGTCTATTCTTCTTCTATTTCTCCAGCCTCGACCTCAATGGCCACATGCTGTGGCGGCTGACCGACCCACAGAGTCCAACCTACAACGCCGCGGCCTCAGAGCAATATGGAGGCGCGCTCGAGGAGTTTTATCAGCAGATCGACCAGGTGCTCGGCGAGGTGATGGCGAAGGTGGATGACGACACCACGCTTCTCGTGTTATCAGATCATGGATTTGCTCCCTACCGGCGTTCGTTCAATCTAAACACGTGGCTATGGAAGAATGGCTACATCACTCGTAAAGAAGGCGTCAGCGGGGATTCGAGCGAGCCGTTTGCCGACGTCGATTGGAGCCGCACGCGCGCCTATGGGTTGGGTCTGAATGGGCTCTATCTGAATGTGCGCGGACGCGAACGTGAGGGCATTGTAGAGCCTGCTGCGCAGGCCGACGCGCTGTTGCGCGAGATTCAGCAGAAGCTGTTGCAGGTTCGCGATCCGAAGGATGGTTCGCAGGTGATGACACGCGTGGATCTGGCCAGCGAAGTGTATCAGGGTCCCTACGCCCGGACGGGGCCGGACGCGCTGGTGGGTTACAACCGCGGATACCGTTCTGGATGGAAGACGATTCTGGGCGCAATTCCGCCGGACGTGATCGAGGACAACACCAATCCATGGAGCGGCGATCACTGCATGGATTACACCAAAGTGCCCGGAGTGCTCTTGAGCAATCGCAAGATTCGGGCCCAGACGCCTGCGCTGACCGATATCGCACCTACCATTCTGTCGAAATTCGGAATCGCGAAGACAAAAGATATGATGGGGCAGTCGGTGTTTCAGTCGCGCTAGGTTTATCAGCACAGGACTGAAGGTCGCATGTGGATTCCGATCGCGTGGTTTTGTGGAAGGGCACGGCTTTAGCCGTGCCGCTAGCGATGCCCTTAATGCGGGCTTTAGCCCCTGAGGCCATTGCGTGCGCGCAATGACTAAAGAACGGGAGAAACAATGTTTGGTTCACACAAAGTGAAGATTGAAGGCGAGCTGCTGGAGAAGGTAAAGCAGTGCTCGGACGCAGCGGGCTATGAATCGGTCGACGAATTCGTGATCCATATGCTGGAAAAGGAAACCAACAAAATCCTGCCGCCGGATGAATCCAACACATCGAAGGAGGACGTAGAGAAACGGCTGCGCGGCTTAGGGTACATCGAGTAGCTTGGGGATCCTCTTACAACCTGTGGTGACCGCTGCTCAGGCTGCAGCATTGACGACCGTCAACTTTGCTTTGCTCGCGCTTTCTTTGCTGACCAGTCCGCTGGCCATCGTGGTCATGCTGTCGGTGGTTGTCGGACTGCTGATGATCGTTCTGTTCGGTTACACATCGGACCAGAAAGCGATTGGGATTGCGAAGGATCAACTGAAGGCGCACTTGCTGGCGGTGCGGCTGTATCGGGATCAGTTACAGGTGGTGATGGGCTCGTACGGTAAGATCCTGCGCGGCACCGGGCGTTATCTGAAACTTGCCTTCAAGCCGCTGCTTTATGTGATCATTCCTATCACGCTGCTGATTGTGCAACTGGATCGCTATTTGGGATTGACGCCGATTCACACGAACACGCCGTTTCTGGTGAGTGCGCGCGTGAATAATCCTGAGGCGCTCGACAGCGTCTCAATCGATCTGCCGCCGGAAATTACCGCGAGCGCGCCCCCAGTGCACGTTGCCGCCGACAATGAAGTCGTGTGGAGACTCGTAGCCAGCCAGGAGGGTTCGTACGATGTGAAGATTGCGGTTGGCGGCCAGGGTGCAAGCAAGACGGTTCGGGTATCGTCCCAGTTGGCGCGGGTTTCGCCGGAGCGTTTGCGCGGCCATTTCTGGGAGAGAATGTTCTCCTCGGGAGAATCGGCGCTGCCAGCGAATAGTGCGATCGAGTCGATTGCTGTCGATTATCCGGAGCGCAATATCCCGCTGGGGATTGCCGGGTACGAAATGAACTGGATCTGGCTGTTCTTCATTCTGTCGATGATTGCTGGATTTATTTTCAAAGAGCTGTTGGGGATTCAAGTATGAGGAGATTGTGGGGGGCGGACACTCTTGTCCGCCTGCGTGGATCGCGTATTAACCATTGGATGTGCAGGCCGTTCGCGGGCAAGAGTGCCCGCGCCACATGGCTCCTGCTCATCGCCGTCATTTTTGTGCCTGCGCTGGCTCATGCCTACGCCGGCCCGGGAGCGGGATTTGCGGTGCTGTCGTCATTCTGGGCGATCTTCGTCGCGTTCCTGTATTCGTTTTACGCGTTGATGACGTGGCCTTTCCGTCAGTTGTTCCGCTTCCTCCGGCGTCGCAATGCGTATGGAAAAGCGGTATTCGAGCGAGCAGTGATTCTGGGATTCGATGGCATGGATCCCGAACTAGCCGACCGGTTCATGAACGAAGGCCGGCTGCCGAACCTGGCAAAGCTTCGCGACAAAGGAACATTCAGCAAGCTACGCACGACCTTTCCGCCGATTTCACCGGTGGCTTGGTCGACGTTCATGACGGGAGTGAATCCGGGCAAACATAATATCTACGATTTCCTGGCGCGCGACACCAGCAACTATCTCCCGTTTCTTTCATCGGCGGAAATCAAGGGGCCGAAACGCCATATCAAGATCGGCAAGTATTCCATCCCGTTCGGCAAGACAGAAATCAAAGGGATGCGCAAAGGCACTCCCTTCTGGCATTGGCTGGGGAAGGCAGGGATTTTCAGTTCGGTGATTCGCGTCCCGGTTACGTTTCCGCCGGAGAAATTTGAGGGCGTACTGCTTTCCGGCATGTGTGTGCCGGACCTGAAGGGCAGCCAGGGAACGTTTTGTTTGTGCACGACGCGCAGCGCCGGCGACAAGTTTCGCGAAGGCGGAGTCCGCGTGCCGATCGAGCGCAAGAACGGTGTTTGCCATTCGTACGTTCCGGGGCCGGACAGTCCGATTGCGGAAACGGCGGGTCACGAACTTCGCGTGCAGTATGAGATTCGCCTCGACCTAGAGGCCAAGCAGGCGCGCCTCACGGTCGGATCGGAAAAGTTCACACTCAAGGTCGGCGAATATTCCGAATGGATCCCGATCGAGTTCAAAGCCGGCATGGGCTTTAACGCGCATGGCATCTGCCGCTTCTATCTCAAGGAAATTTCACCCGAGGTCGAAGTGTACGTTACGCCGGTGAATATTGATCCGGGACATCCCGACCTGCCGATCTCGCACCCGGTCACCTACTCCATTTATCTCGCGAAGCTGTATGGGGCGTTTGCCACGCTTGGCCTGGCTGAAGACACATGGGCGCTGAACGAGCACGTGCTTGATGACGACGCTTTCCTGGCGCAGGCTTACGGGAATCATCATGACCGCGAGCAGATGCTGTTTGACGCGCTCGACAAAACCAGGCAAGGCCTTTGCACCTGCGTCTTCGATACCACCGACCGTGTCCAGCACATGTTCTGGCGCTACCTGGAAGAAGATCATCCGGCGGCGCGCGATGTGCCGAAGGCGGAGCGGCGTGAAGTAATTCAGGATCTGTACCAGCGCATGGACAAGCTGATCGGACGCGTAATGGAGAAGATTGACGACGACACGCTGCTGATGGTGATTTCCGATCACGGATTCAAGTCCTTCGCGCGCTGCATGAACCTGAATGCCTGGCTGCATCAGAACGGATACCTCACGCTCAAGGACGGCAAGATCGAAAGCGGCGACTGGTTCGAGGATGTGGACTGGTCGCGCACGCGCGCCTATACCATGGGCCTCAACGGCCTTTATCTGAATATCACGGGACGCGAGAAGCAGGGAATCGTCGACCCGAGCGAAGCGCAGTCGCTTCAGGAAGAGATCAAACAAAAGTTGGATGGCCTGGTCGACCCCGCATCCGGCAAGGTCGGCGTCACCGGCGTTTTTCAGACAAACGTGGTTTATCAGGGGCCGTATAGGGAGAATGCTCCCGACCTGCTGATTGGGTACGGAGCGGGCTTTCGGGCCTCATGGGATTCGGTCATGGGTAAGGTGACCAGTAAAATATTTGAAGATAATACCAAGGCGTGGAGCGGAGACCACTGCATCGATCCTCGCCTGGTTCCGGGAGTGTTGTTCTCCAGCCACAAATTCATCGAGGAAAAACCCGCGATTGTTGATGTCGCGCCGACGATCCTGAAGCTTTTTGGCTTGGCGCTACCGTCGCATTTTGATGGGAAGGCGTGGAACTTGGCGCCGACAACGTTAGTCCCAAAGACTGCAGTCGTCACGCCTGCGACGTAGCTCTAGCGCGCGCGGCGAGCCATCCCACGCAAGCCAGCATGCCGCACCAGCCCAGCGTCCGCACGACAGCCGCAATCGTCGTGTCGTACTGCAGAACGCCGAGGCTGGAAAAGATCGTATTCCAGTCGTGCTCGACAAAATCGGAATCGCCCGTTGTCACCAGCGGCAATACCATGGCGCGCGCGTCGGCCATGTAGGTCGCGGTGTAGAGCCAGTTTTCAAAGAAGAAAAACAGGCAGAAGACAAACGCCGCTACTTGACGTTGATGGAAGAAATAAGCGGCGAGCAGGAACGGCACCGCCCACTGCAGAATCGTCCCTCCCCACAGGCAGAGTGTCCGGCCGCCCCAGCTAAAGAGAAGATGTCCGCCCTCATGGACGACCAGATTGGCGGAGTCGATGAAGAGGTAGCCGCCCTGCATAAGGAAGGCATACAGCAGAAATACGACATAAAAGACGAGCCATGCGCCAATGGCCCAGCGCGACACTGGGCGCCAGTCTTCGCGCGCTCCGAACCACTCCACCGCTGAGTCTACGAACTCGTTCATCCTTGGTTAGCTCATTCTAGGGAGCGCGGAAAGGACTGACGAGATTACCGCGGTGTCGGGTCGTCTACCCGTGTGGCGCGGACACTCTTGTCCGCGTGTGTGCAGCGAATAAACTGCCTGAGCGGACAAGAGTGTCCGCCCCACATGGACAAGATCCTGCCCGATTCTACTTCTTGGCGTTGGCAGCTTCCTCTTTCAGGTACGCCGGAGCCAGCGTGCCCTTCTTCTTTGCGATCTCCAGCAACGTCGGATAAAACTGCACAAACGTCGTGTCAACTGCGGCATGTTGCTCGTGGCAGGAGTAGCAGACCGCCTTGGCCGGAAATACCTTTCCGGTATTTTCGTCGCCAAATCCGACAAACGCCCACTTCTCAGGGAAGTGAGACTCGTCCTTGATGTGGATCGAGCGCGCCATAATATCGTTCGTCTGGTAGTGTCCCTTCTGATTAATCGAGCCCTTGTTGGCCGCCACGCGGCCTTCCAGCACGAGTATCGTCTTATCTGGCCAGGTTCCCGTCGCCACGAAGGCCTTGTAGGCTTCCGGGTTGACGAAAATATTGTCGAACATGGAGTGGTCCATCGTCATGAGATCGGGGTTGTAGTCCATGTCCATGCCGGTGGTCAGGTAGATCCATTCGCGATAATTGTCTGGGAATATCAACCGCCCGTCGGCCGTATATTTGGGTACGTTGGAGCTATTCGAGTCGACAGATCTCGGGGCGTCTTGGGCCATCAGCAGGGTGCAAAGACTCAACAACAGTAAAACGCGCATAGCCATCCTCTTCCCTCCGAAGGTTCGACGTGGCCTCCTTGGATAGGTAAGCCCACTCCAAATTACGGAATCACAGGGAAGAAAGTTCGGTGATTCTGTTGACCCAGGCACTTCTGGCCGATCCTACTTTCCGAACATGGGGTAGTGGCTGGCGGCGCCCATCAAATACAGCATAGGGAACGACAGCCAGAAGTTCGTGCGAGACATCAGGAAAGCCTGCCGGGCCATCGCCTTTGCCTTGTCGGGCATGGGCGTCCCATTGGCTGCGTTGGCTGCGGTCCACTGGATGATTCGTTTCTGGATCCGCCAGATCACGCCCCAGACGTTCAGCATCATCATCCACCCCATCCCGCCTCCGATGCCGATGGCGAGCAGACGATTGCTCTCCCAGCCGTGATTGTTGAGGCGCAGGAACAGGCAGGAGGCCACCCCCACGATGACGGCATAGATCACTGCAAGTACCGGTCCTTTATCGAGCACGCCCTTGCCCGGAATCTGGCAGGCATACATCAGACCCCATGTGACGGTCCAGATGAGGAAGAAATAACCGGTCGCGGCGCCGACCGAGCCGCCGCCATTGCGCGCGTCCGCGCCCACGATACTTTGCCAATAGGCGAAGCCCATCAGCACCGTGAGCACCGATGCCCAGCGGAACCACCAAAGGGCGCGCGACATCAGGCTGGGCAGAACCTTGCCCTTGGTCACCGGGTCGAGTTCCTTCATAAAAGGAACGTTGACCAGATTGAAGAAATACAGCAGACCAATCCAGGTGATTCCCCCGATGAAATGGAGCCAACGAAACAGCATGAGGAGGTTGGTGTTGAAGTCGGTTGGCAGGTTGATGTTCAAGTAGGGCTCCTGTTCTGAATCTGCGCTCGGAAACTGACGATTGTAGATAACTGGCGAGGGAAATGATAGCCGATGAGGGGTGGAATCCGCATTTCGCCACTGGGGAGTTTCGTTGGGAGTGGAGCCTGGAATTTAGTTGGCTGGGAAGTTGAAAAGCGAGGGACAAGGCCGTATCGTAGGACGACAAGAATGCCGCTGCCAATTGCCCTTCCCCAAACTCAAGGCTGCGGCATCGAACGGGAAAGAAGGAGATCGGCATATGGAAGCCAAGCCGGCACAGCAGAACATTCAGGATTCCTTTCTCAATACAGCTCGAAAAGAACGGCATAACATCACCATTTATCTTGTCAGCGGCGTGAAGCTGACGGGGCGTATCCGGTCTTTCGACAAGTATTCTGTCGTGCTCGAGACCAGCAATCAGGAGCAACTGATTTTCAAGCACGCAATCTCGACGGTGGTCATCGCCCGCGCGGCCCACGCTCATGCTGAGGGAAAGCCGGCAGCAGTGGCAACCATCGGGGAGCCGACTATCGGGGAGCCGACCATCCCTGGCTCCGGCACTCAAGGATGAAGTGAGCTGGCTTGCGGTGTTTGCTTGCTAAAAGACGACTCCAGACTGAGCGACCGGGGCAGTTCGCGAAAGAAGCCCAAGGTAGTGCTGAACCCAGCGGAGCGCCGGGAACGTGCGTTCCTCGTGGGGGTTGAGTTCCGCACGCGGGGCCGAACCGGGAAAACCAGCGGGGCCCCGATCACTGCGGGAGCCCAGGCGGCTCGGGATCACGCTACCAGTATCGGGACAGGCCGGCGAAACGATTCCCCTGATTTCAGTTCCGAGGAGTCGCTGGATGAGTTGCGCTCCCTGGCAGCAAGCGCCGGGGCGGAGGTTGCAGGCGAATTCATGCAGCATCGTGACCGGCCCGATCCGGCCACGCTGATCGGCAAGGGCAAGCTGGAGGAGATTGCGGGCGCGTCCGCTTCGGTTTCTGCCGACCTGATTCTTTTCGATCACGATCTCTCCCCTTCGCAACAGCGCAATATCGAGCGCGTTGTTCACACCCGGGTCCTCGATCGCACGCAACTGATTCTTGATATTTTCGCGCACCACGCGCGCACCCGGGAAGGTCAGTTGCAGGTGGAACTGGCGCAGCTCGAATACATGTTGCCGCGGTTGGCAGGGCGGGGCGTGGAAATGTCGCAACTGGGCGGCGGGATTGGTACCCGCGGACCGGGCGAAACCCAGCTTGAGACCGACCGCCGCAAGATCTACCGGCGCGTTCGGCACGTCAAGCAGCAGATCGAGAATGTCCGCCGCATTCGGGCGCAGCAGAGGCAGCGTCGCGAGGCGGTTCCCGTTGCCACGGTCGCGCTGGTCGGGTACACGAATGCGGGAAAATCCACGTTGTTTAACGCGCTGACCAACGCCAACGTAGTTGCATCGTCGCGCATGTTTGCCACTCTCGATCCGACGCTGCGCGGCGCCGAGCTGCCGTCAAAACGAAAAATTCTGTTCTCCGATACGGTCGGTTTCATCCGGCATTTGCCGCACACTCTGGTGTCGGCGTTTCGCGCCACGCTCGAAGAAGTGCAACGGGCAACGCTGATCCTGCAGGTTTCCGATGCCAGCAGCCCTGTCTCCGTGGAGCAGGATACGCAGGTCGAAAGCGTGCTCAAGGAACTGGAAGCCGACAAGAAGCCCCGGCTGCGCGTGATGAACAAAATCGACCTCCTGCCTCCGAAGCAACGCGAGTCGCTGCGGGACGACAGTCAGACCATTCATGTCTCGGCGGCAAAAGGGATCGGGCTCGGCGCGTTGCTTGAACACATCGATGCCGCGCTCGAACAGGACCGCCCCAGCCGGGTTCGCTTGCGCATTCCCCAGAAAGAGGGCAAAACGCTGGCCCTGTTAGAGGCCCGGGCCCGCATCTATTCACGGCAATACCAGGACGGCCTGGTGGAACTGGAGGCCGATGCGCCGGACTCGCTCCTGCGGCGCATGCGGGAGTGGATCGTGGAATGAGTTGCCTGCTGCAGATTCTACTTGACAGCCATCAATTTATAGCTATATAAATATCCCTAAGAAGTAACCTATTTTAAAATTAGAGGTCGAATATGAAGAAGATCAAAATTGAGCAGGTCGAACTGGGCTATGCCCAGGAAGCGGAAACACACCACAAGACTATCCTCCAAAAACTTGGCTATTCTATCCCCGACGGTTTTCGGTTGCGCGTTGCCCTCGAGCAGACCAATGGTCGTAAAAAGCGCAGCAGCGCAGGTGCTAGCACTTGGGCTCCCGAATCTGAACCGATGAAGGTTTGGTTCGAGCCTCCGACGAAGACGTCGAAAGCACAGCCGGAGGTTTCACAGCCGACAGAGACGTCGTCACAGGCCGATACTGTCCGAGTCGAAGCTTCCCAATCTCCTGATAGCGCAGGCGTCCAAGTACATCCGGCCGAAGTTGCCCTACTCAGGGCTTTGGATCGTGCGGAATCCACCCCGGGTTGGAATTTCGTTTCGCTAAAAAAATTTCGAGACGAGATTCTTCCGCAAGAAGATGTCCAGTTTCTTCGCTCCGATGCCGAGCGTCAGAGCGCGCTTCGTTGGGCGATTGACAAGCGGCTCATTCTAACGAAACCGGTACCGAACCCGAAGTCCCCGCAGTTTCCGGTTACCAGCATTCGGCTGAATCGCTTGATGGCTGAGGTGCAGGAAGTGCTGGGGCATCTGAAGACGAACTTAGACTTCCATCCAATTCACATCAAAGGTGAGCCGCTGTCCGCTACCATTCTGCGGGAGAGGCGCTGAGGATTGGCGCTTTACTACTTAGAAACGAGTGCCCTAGTCAAGCTTTACGTGTATGAGTCGGGCACAGAAAGGCTTCTTGGCCTGACCGCCAGCGACGCGGGGCATCGATTTGCCATCCTGTCGCTGGCGCAGGTCGAGTTCCGGGCTGCGATACGGCGGCGGCAACGCAGTGGCGAAATCGCGAACAATGTGGCTGACGAATTGATAGATATTTTTCGTCGACATGTCGAGGGTAAGTTTGTCATTCAGTCATTCTCAGACTCATTGCTGGACGTGGCGCTGGCATTAGTCGATAGCTACGGTCTCAGAGGGTATGACTCGGTGCAACTCGCCGGCTATCTCGTGCTTCGTTCAATCTCTGGAGCCGAGGAGCCCACCTTTGTTTGCGCCGACAAGGTGTTGCTGTCGGCTGCCCGAAACGAAGGCTGCCCGGTGTTGGATCCCGAATCCTCTTCGTGACGGCTCCGTTTGTCGCGCGCGTCGACTTCGGACCTCTGCAATCTGACCTCTGACCTCTGCAATCCGCTTCCCCCCGCGTACTTCGGTCACTGCCAGGTTGTGATCCGTGTCACCAGAATAAGGCCCAATATCACCGCGTGCCCGTGGCCGAGCATGTACACTCAATTAACGGGAGGGTACATATGTCAACCGCCTGGACGTCCCGTTACGCGCAACGCATCAAGCACGTGCACAGTTCCGCCATCCGCGAACTTCTTAAAATTACTCAGAATCCGGACATTATATCGTTCGCCGGAGGTCTGCCGGCGCCCGACGTTTTCCCGGTGGAACGCTTTCGCGAGGCTTGCAGCAAGGTGCTCGGTAGCCAGGCACACGTAGCGTTGCAGTATGGCGCGACCGAAGGCTATGAGCCGCTGCGCGAGATGATTGCGCGGCACACCTCCCGCTACGGGATAAAGGCGAAGCCGGAGCACGTGATGATCACGTCGGGCTCGCAACAAGCGCTGGACCTTATCGGAAAGCTGTTGATCAACTCAGGGGACCGCGTGCTGGTCGAGGCCCCGACGTATCTGGGAGCGCTGCAGGCGTTTAATGTTTATGGCGCGGAATACCTTTGCGTGCCGAGTGACAACGACGGCCTGCGCACCGATCTGCTCGAGGAACCCCTGCGTTCGGGACCGAAGTTCATGTACGTGCTGCCGAACTTCCAGAACCCCGGCGGCACGACTCTGGCGGAAGGCCGGCGCCACGAACTGGTGTTACTTGCCGAGCGCTATGGAATTCCGATCGTCGAAGACGATCCCTATGGCCAGCTTCGCTATGAAGGCGAACACCTGCCTCCGCTGGTGGTACTGGATCGTGAGAACCTGCGCCGTGACGATGGCTATTCCATCGGCAATGTGATCTACCTGAGCACGTTCTCAAAAACGCTGGCCCCGGGTTTGCGCCTGGGCTGGATCGTCGCTCCGCCCGAAGTCATCACGAAACTGGTGCAGCTCAAGCAGGGAGCCGACTTGCACACCTCCACCTTTGGCCAGATGGTGGCGTATGAAGTGGCGCGCGACGGCTTTCTCGACGAACACATCAAGGTGATCCGCCGGGTTTATGGCGAGCGGCGCGATGTGATGCTCCATGCGCTCGAAGAGTATTGCCCGCCCGAAGTGACCTGGACACACCCCCTCGGCGGTTTGTTCCTGTGGGTGACGCTGCCGGAGGGAATGGATTCGCACCGATTGTTCGACGCAGCGCTCAAGGAGAATGTTGCGTTCGTTCCGGGAGATTCATTCTACTCAGGCAACGGATACGCCAGCGAAGGCCTGCGTCATCTGCGGCTGAATTTCTCCAACGCGCAACCTGAGCAGATCAGGGAAGGCATCCGGCGTCTGTCGGTGGCGATCAAGAACCAATTGGCTGGACTCCAGCCGGAACCGGTCGCCGGCTAACCTGCGTACGCTTCATCGATAACACTTTGCCTTGACGTCCGCGGGAGAATACTGCCTGCTCGAACCCCACCAAGGTATTGCGATCTGACTTGTTACAGGGAATATTTTGCGGTTTTTTCAGTTATATCCGTGAAAGGCCGGCGGCGAGAATTGAAACGCGGCAACGACACGGCGCCCCGAGGTACACTGTTCGGCTGTGGCTGATTGTTCTGCGGATTTCGGGTCGTTCGAAGAACTGGCGATGCCGCTTTTCGCCCGGCTCTACAACTTCGCCCACTGGCTCACCCAAGACCGCGCGGCGGCGGAAGACCTGGTGCAGGAAACATACATGAAGGCGCTACGAGGTTTTTCCTCATTTCGGCAGGGGACGAACTTCCGCGCCTGGATGTACAAGATCCTGCGGAATACCTTTTTGACGACACAGACCGGGCTGAAGGCTTCCGTCTCCCTCGACAGCGATGACGATAAGACCATAGAGCCGGCAGCGGCCGAGACTCCAGAATCGGTTCTGCTCGCACGGGTCGAGCAGGAGACAATCCAGAACGCGTTGCAAGAGTTGCCGGTGAGGTTTCGCGAGATCATTCTCCTGTGTGATCTGGAGGAGATGAGCTACCAGGAAATCGGAGAAACGCTCGCGATTCCCATGGGAACGGTGATGTCGCGCCTATCTCGCGCGCGAAAAGCGATGCGCGAATTGCTGGCGGTCAAAGTACAAGGGGCTTCGCGATGACGTGCGACCTGTGGCGGGACAAGCTGGACGCTTACGTGGACTCTGCTTGTTCGCAGGAAGACCTCGCGAGCCTGGAGGCCCATTTTCGCACCTGTTCCTCCTGTGCCGCGGAAGCGCTGAATCGCCTCCAGATGAAGCGCATGACGCAAGCAGCCGCTGCGCGATATTCGCCATCGCCCGAGTTCCGCCTGCGCATTGAAAAGAGCATCCAGCCGAAGCGCAAACGGGTCTGGTCATTTGGATGGATGCCCGGAGTCGCCGTGGCCGCCGTTGCATTGGTGCTGCTGGTTCTCGGTCTTACAGCGTGGATGCGGCATGCGGCGCGTGAGCAGGCTCTGGCAGAGTTGGTTGACTTGCATGTGGCGACCCTGGCGAGTGCGAATCCCGTCGATGTCGTTTCCACCGATCGCCACACGGTGAAGCCATGGTTCCAGGGTAAGCTGCCATTTACTTTCAACCTACCCGAACTGCAGAATTCCTCATTCAAGCTGGTGGGCGGCAGGGTCATGTATTTTGAGCATAGTCCGGGTGCTCAACTGCTTTTCCAAA
>OBLW0100000685.1_pt1 | contig 28777 bp, 29 predicted proteins | sample 1520161 | NCBI WGS metagenome assembly OBLW01 (sample SAMEA3539309, study PRJEB22396) | soil metagenome | biome: tundra; feature: field; material: soil | place: USA | collected 2010-05 | depth 0.15 m
TCGCCGTCATGGACGTGAGCTCCGATGCGGACCATTCCCCGAGCTTAACGGGCGGGCTCAGGGCGTGAAGCCGCCATGGGCCAGGCCCAGCGCTACCCCCACGAACGCGGCGACGAGACCGGTCACGATGAGCATCCGCTGCTCTCTTGTCGCCGAGACCAGCTGGCTGTACAAGCCGACCACGAGGGACGCGAGGCCCAGGACCGTGGCCGCCATGTGCTGGCTCACGATCCATCCGGTGGCGAAGGCGACAAGCCCCCCGACAAGGGTGAACACGGTGAGCGAGTTCTCCAGCGGATGGCGCCTGCCGTCGCTGTTGAGCGTGACATGCGGAAGGCGCAGATTTGGACGGGCTTTGGCGGCCTGTGGCATCGCCACCCCCTCAGAAGGCTCCGCCCCGCGGCGGATCTACCCCGGTCTGTTCCCGTCCGGCCTGTCCGGGAATCCTTCGCCAGCCCGGTCCCTGCACCCTGGTAGGCTGACCCGGCTACCTCCGTCGCCCCGTGTGCGGCGGCGTAGTTCCTCCTGTCACGGAGAGACCGTGGCCGCGTCAGTCCAAAGGAGGCGTATTTCGATCATGCGCCGTTACGAGATGATGATCATTCTCGATCCCAGCCTCGAGGAGCAGACCGTCCAGCCGTCGCTGGACCAGTTCCTCACGGTCGTCAAGTCCGGGGGCGGAAGCGTAGACAAGGTGGACGTCTGGGGACGTCGGCGCCTCGCCTACGAGATCGACAAGAAGACGGATGGCATTTACGCCGTCATAGACATGCTCGCGGAGCCGGACACCGTCCGGGAACTCGACCGCCAGCTCAGCCTGAACGAGGCAGTCCTGCGGACGAAGATCCTCCGCCCGGAAAACCACTGAGCCGGAACGTAGCCGCGTGAGCGGCAACCCAGCCGCGTGAGCGGCACCCGACACATCCTCTCAATCGACCGGGAGCACCCCGATGGCAGCAGGCGATACCCAGATCACGATCGCCGGCAATCTCGTCGACGACCCAGAACTCCGCTACACCCCCACCGGCCAGGCGGTCGCCAATTTCCGGGTGGCCTCCACCCCCCGGTTCCTGGACAAGGCCACGAATGAGTGGAAGGACGGCGACAGCCTCTTCCTCACCTGCAACGTGTGGCGGCAGGCGGCCGAGAACGTCGCCGAGAGCCTGCAGCGGGGCATGCGGGTGATCGTCACCGGCCGGCTCAAGCAGCGCTCGTACGAGACCCGTGAGGGCGAGAAGCGGACCGTCTACGAGGTCGAGGTGGACGACGTGGGCCCCTCGATGCGCAACGCGTCGGCCAAGGTCACCAAGTCCAACCGGTCGGGCGGCGGCGGCGGATTCGGCGGCGGCGGCGGCCAGGGTGGCGCCCCGCGTGGCCAGGGTGGGCCGTCCGGCGCCCGCGGCGCGGAGGACCCGTGGGCTGCGTCCGAGCCCGGCGGATTCGGCGATGGCGGGTCGTCCGACGAGCCGCCATTTTAGATCCTGAAGCTGCCAGCCAGCTACCGACCACGCCCATATAACTGACCATCCCCGCCTGGAGCGGGGCTCTCACCAGGAGCACCATGATGGCGAAAGCACCAATACGCAAGCCCAGAAAGAAAGTCTGCCTGTTCTGCCAGGAGAAGATCTCCTACGTGGACTACAAGGACACCGGGCTGTTGCGGAAGTTCATCTCCGATCGCGGCAAGATCCGGGCCAGGCGGGTGACCGGCAACTGCACGCAGCATCAGCGCGATGTCGCCACTGCTATCAAGAACGCCCGCGAGATGGCGATGCTGCCGTACACCAGCACGGCACGCTGACGGGAAGGCCGCATACCGATGAGTCGCACACCTATGAAGCTCATCCTCACCCAGGAGGTCACCGGCCTGGGCGCCCCGGGCGACGTGGTCGAGGTAGCTGGTGGCTATGGCCGCAACTACCTTGTCCCGCGCGGGCTGGCCATGCGCTGGACGCGCGGTGCGGAGAAGCAGATCGACTTGATCAAGCGAGCCCGGTCGGCCCGGGACATCCGGGGCCTCGACGACGCTCGGGACGCCGCGAGCCAACTGGGGTCGCTCAGCGTGCGGCTGGAGACCAAGGCAGGCGGTAGCGGCAGGCTGTTCGGCTCGGTGAGTCCTGCCGACATCGCGGCCGCGGTCCGCGCCGCCGGAGGTCCTGAACTCGACAAGCGCCGCATCGAGGTTCGTAACCCGATAAAGACACTCGGGGCTCACCGGGTCACGGTCCGGCTGCACCCTGAGGTTTCCGCCACCCTCGATATCGAGGTCGTCAGCGCCTGAGCGATGGCCGGCCCCCGCTCGCCGGGGCCGGCCATCGCCTTACTCAGCCGGGCCTGCGTACCGGGGCAGGCGTGCCGCCAGTCCTGGGTCGAGTTCGGCCACCATGGCCCAGATGGCGGCCAGGCGCTGGGCCACGCCGTCCATCCCAGCGTCCGCGTCCCCACCGTCCGGCCCGGCGCTGTCCGGCCCGGCGTCGTCCGGCCCGGTTCCGTCTGTCGCGCCGCGGCGGGTGCCCGTGCGCGTCTGCCGAGCCAGTTCGTCGATGGCCTGGCCGAGCAAGGCGATCCGCGCATCGGGTGTCGAACACATGCGCGAACAATAGAGCAGCCGCGTCCATGATCGCAGGCGCTTCTCATAGCCGCCCTGAGCCGCCACGGAGTGCCGCCCCGGAGTGCCGGCCGCGACCTTGGTGTGGCGTCCCGAGTACCCGCGCGACCTCGCTGAGCACGGCATTTGACGTCGCACGTCACAGTCCGTGTGTGGATAACTTCCGTTGCCGTGTGGACGGGAAATCCGCGCCAAGTTTTCTTCCGCGCACAGGGGGTGGACGGCATCGGTGCAGGCAGTGGCTCATTGAGGAGCTGATCCTCGGCTGCGTCCCCAGGGCTATCCCCAGCCTGCGCACAGGGCGTGCGGCGTGTCTGCACAGCCTGTCCACAGACCTGTGCACAGCCCGATTGGACGATGCGGCGCGCTGCCACAAGACTGTCGGAGCCATCCGCTAGAACAGAGTTGAGCGTAGCCGCGGAACGCGCGACGGGCGTTGTTTCGTGACGGGGAAAGGGGTCGCCAGGTGAGTGTTGCCGAGATCGTTCCCCGTGGCGAGGAGTTCGACCGGACACCGCCGCACGACGTCGCCGCGGAGCAGTGTGTTCTCGGCGGAATGCTGATGTCCAAGGACGCCATCTCTGACGTCATGGAGACCATCAGGGCACAGGATCACTACCGCCCGGCCCACCAGCTCGTGCACGAGGCCATCCTGGAGCTCTACGGCCGTGGCGAGCCGGCCGACGCCGTGACGGTCAGCGACCTGCTGAACAAGCGGGGCGAGCTCGGCCGCGTCGGCGGCGGCACCTACCTGCACACGCTCATCGCGTCCGTGCCCACCGCGGCCAACGCCGGCTACTACGCCCGGATCGTCAGGGAGCGCGCGATCCTCCGCCGCCTGGTCGAGGTGGGCACCCGCATCGTGCAGCTCGGCTACGCCGGCGACGGTGACGCTGACGAGCTCGTGGACCGGGCCCAGGCCGAGGTGTACGGGGTCACCGAGCACCGCGTCACCGAGGACTACGTCGCCCTGTCCGAGATCATGCCCGGGGCACTGGACGAGATCGAGGCGATCGGCAGCCGCGGCGGCGGGGTGACCGGCGTGCCGACTGGCTTCGCCGATCTGGATGCCCTGACCAACGGCCTGCACGCTGGCCAGATGATCGTCATCGCGGCCAGGCCGGCCATTGGCAAATCGACTCTGGCTCTTGATTTTGCCCGGGCGGCCGCGGTCAAGCACGGGATGGCGACGGTGATGTTCAGTCTGGAGATGAGCCGCAACGAGGTCACCATGCGGCTGCTCTCGGCGGAGGCCCGGGTGTCGCTGCAGCACATGCGGACCGGCCAGATGGGGGACGAGGACTGGACCAGGCTGGCCCGCCGGATGAGCGAGGTGGTGGACGCGCCGCTGTTCATCGATGACTCGCCGAACATGTCGATGATGGAGATCCGCTCCAAGTGCCGCCGCCTCAAGCAGCGGCACGACCTCAAGATGGTGATCATCGACTACCTGCAGCTGATGAGCTCCCCCCGGCGGGTGGAGAACCGGCAGCAGGAGGTGTCGGAGATGTCACGCTCCCTCAAGCTTCTGGCCAAGGAGATCGAAGTCCCGGTGATCGCCATCTCCCAGCTCAACCGTGGCCCTGAGCAGCGCACCGACAAGCGTCCTCTCCTCTCTGACCTGCGCGAATCCGGCAGCATTGAGCAGGACTCGGACGTCGTGATCTTGCTGCACCGGGAGGACTATTACGAGCACGAGTCACCGCGCGCGGGGGAGGCGGACCTGATCGTGGCCAAGCACCGCAACGGCCCGACCGCCACCGTGACTGTGGCGTTCCAGGGTCACTACAGCCGGTTCGTCGACATGGCTCCCAGCTGACCTCAGGCTATCTCGGGCCAGTGCCCGCGGGCGCTGGCCGGTTCGTGGTGAAGATCCACGGTCATGCTGTGCTGGGCGACGTCCAGGTACTTCACCGCAACCCACGCGGCATCCGTGCCAGGCGCCGCCAATCGATCGGAATCTGAGCCGCGTCCGAGCGCGGACCGATCCGGACTACCGTCGTGCCTGACGGCGGCCCGCGACTGAGACTCGCGTCTCGCGACGTAACCCTCCGCGGCCTTGCGCACCGGGCCAACGTCCGTCATGGGTGTCGTAGACTAGCGTGGCCATCTGGCGCTCGTAGCTCAACGGATAGAGCATCTGACTACGGATCAGAAGGTTGGGGGTTCGAGTCCCTCCGAGCGCGCCACCGTAGCCACAGGCCAGTGGCCATTCTCTCGCGGGTCAGACGTAACCGGGCCATTGCCTTGGCGGCCCTGCGCGCCTTCCCGCAGGGCGCCCTCAAGCTCCCCTACCAGCGCTTCCAGCCGCTCAGAGGTCGCCTGCCACTGCGTCTGGTGCGCCGCGAACTGGTCGGCCGCCTCCCGGATCTGGCTGATCGCAGCACCCACCTGGTCAGAGGCTGACTTCTGCTGCTGAGTAGTCAGGATCGATTCGGCCAGCATCGCCGCCGTGGACGTCATCAGATCCGCAACCTCCCGCGCCTGGCGGCTACCTTTGTCACTCGCCGTGATGGTCGCATTCGTCTGATCCCGCACCGCCGAGATGATCGTCGCGATCGATTCCGTCGACTGCGTCGACCGCTCCGCGAGTTTGCGCACCTCCGCCGCGACCACCGCGAACCCTTTACCCGCCTCCCCGGCCCGCGCCGCCTCAATCGCCGCGTTCAACGCTAGTAGGTTCGTCTGCCCCGCAATGTCATTTATCAGCTCCAAGATCTCGCCGATCTTCTGCGCATGCTCACCCAGCGACAGCGCGCGCTGGGCGATTGTCTCCGACTGCTCCCGCATGTCCCGCATCGTCTCGCCGGTGTCCCCTGCCGCCCTCGACACTGCCCGCATGTTCTCCGCGAGCGCCCCGGCGGTCGCGGCCAACTCCTCGATCGTCGACAACGTCTGTGTCACCGCCGCCGACTGCCGGCTGGTCGCCGCCGCGGAATCCCCGGCCGCCGTCCGCAACTCGCCCGCCACCCCGCCCAGGACCGACGACGTCGAACGAAGCCGGGCCAGCAGCTCATCCCGGTCCCCCAGCCGTCCCAGCGCCACCGTCAGTTCACGCTCCCGCCGGTGCCCGCGGCCGAGCAACAGGACCATGTAGTAGGCGAATCCGATGGCCAGGAATATCGTCACCACACCAGAGATCAATTCGAAGTGCATGTTCGTTCGTGCTGCTGTGGTGGCCTGGCGCCGGATGGCGATCTCATGCCGCGTCTCAGCGTCCAGCAGCGTGGACAAGGACGCCGCGACAGCGGCCGACCGGGTGTCCACGGGCCCTGTCGCCGCGCGCGCACGGGGCGGGCTGACCGTGGCCAGGCTCGCGGCCTGCCGAAAAGCGGAGTAGACCCCCGTTTCCCTGGCGATGGCCTGGGCCAGGGCCGCCTGTCCAGCCGCGGTCTCGGGCCGCAGCCGCGCGGACTGCTGGGTGAACTGCGCCTGGAGGGCCTGCACGTCGGCCAGCGTGGACGGTTGTGGCACCGCGAGGTAGCGGAGCGTCAGCGGGCGTTCGTCCCCGAAGATGGAGTGCAGCGCGACACATTGGGCGGCGACGACCTCGGCAGCGGTGGAGGCCGACCATTTGCCGACCGTCCCTTCCCAGGTTTGGAAGCTCATCACGACCGCGCCCACGGCCACAACGAGGATCACCGCGATCACGATGAGTACGCGCCGCATGGGCCCAGTCATGAGTCTCCCCGCATCGTGTGGGCCCTCTCTGCCCCGTTATGCCCGCCACCCCCGGTGTGGCTCTCACTGGACCTACCCGCCGATTACCCACCTGTATCATCCGGTTACTCCGCGACACCGTGCCTGGGGGGCATTTGGGCGCGGACCGGCGCGGTGTTCACCGTGGCTTCCATCTTGCTGTCCTTCGATCCCGCCCGCGGCGCTCAAGGTGCGCTGTGGCTGATCGGCTGGCGGATGCTCCAGGCCATCGGCGGGTCCATGCTCATGGCCAACTCGGCTGCCATCCTGACCGACGCGTTTCCGTCCGACCGGCGCGGGTTCGCGCTGGGCATCAACCAGGTCGCCGGCCTGTCCGGCATGTTCATCGGCCTGGTCGCGGGAGGCTTGCTGGCGGCCTGGGACTGGCGGGCGGTGTTCTGGGTCAACGTGCCCGTCGGGGTGTTCGGGACAGTGTGGGCCTACCGCAAGCTCCGGGACAACGGTGAGCGGCACGGCCGCCGCATCGACTGGTGGGGCAACATCACCTTCGCCGTCGGCCTGAGCGCGGTCCTGATCGCCCTCACTGACGGCATCCAGCCTTACCAGCGGCACACCATGGGCTGGACGAACCCGGCCGTTCTCGGCCTGCTCGCCGGCGGCCTCGTGCTGCTCGCGGCGTTCGCCGTGATCGAGAGCAGGATCGCCGAGCCGATGTTCCAGCTCAGCCTGTTCCGGATCAGGGCCTTCTCCGTCGGCAACCTGGCGGGATTCGCTGTCCGGCTCGGTCAGGGTGGCCTGCAGTTCATGCTGATCATCTGGCTGCAGGGAATCTGGCTGCCCTTGCACGGCTACAACTACAGTGAGACGCCGCTGTGGGCCGGCATCTTCCTGCTGCCGCTGACCGCCGGCTTCCTCGTCGCCGGTCCCACCTCAGGATTCCTGTCCGACCGGTTCGGCTCGCGGGGCATCGCCACCGCCGGGATGGCCGTGTTCGGCGGCAGCTTCATCGGCCTGATGCTGCTGCCCGTCGACTTCCCGTACTGGGCCTTCGCCCTGCTCATCGCCGCGAACGGGATAGGCGGCGGCCGCCACCCCCAGCGAAAGAGGGAACACGATGACACTGACCACGATAGACACCAAGCCCTGGGTGCTACCGGTGGCGTCTGGCTCGCAGCACGGTGTCGTGAATCGTGACGGTGTGTCCGTCGGGGTCGGCGGCCGGCCGTGGCGCGGCCGTGTTGGTGATGACGTCCCATTCGCCAGTATCGAGATAAGCAATGATCTCGTCGCCAGTGAAGTACAGCTCGGGCAGGTGCGGGCGGGGCATCGTGGTCTGCTGGTCTGACGGGTGGTGGCCGACGGCGAGCAGCGAGCCGCCTGGCCTGACCGACGCCGCCAGGCGCCGGAACAGCGTTTCCCGCGGCCCGGGCGGCAGGTGCATGTACTGGGCCGAGACCAGGTCGTAGCGGGCCGCGCCCGGGTCCCACGTGGCGAGGTCCGCGTGCCGCCAGTCGATGTGCTCGGCGATCGCAGCGCCGGCGTGGGCGGCGGCGCGCTGCAGCGCGACAGTGGACAGGTCGACCGCGGTGACCTTCCAGCCGCGCTGAGCTAGCCAGATGGCGTCCGCGCCCTCGCCGCAGCCGACGTCCAGTGCCGTGCCGGGAGAGAGCTGCGATGCCTCGCCGATCAGGTGGCTGTTGGGATTTCCGCTCCACAGCGAGCTATGGGAGCGGTAGCGCTCGTCCCAGAACGCTTGGTCGAACTGCTCAGGCACGGCGGATCCCTCTCCGTGCGGGTGGGGCTCGTTCATTAGCTGATCCATCATGACTACCTCCATGAGGATCATGCGTGCCTATGGGACATTCGTGCAATCTCCGTTGCCACTATGGCAAACTCTGGGGATGGACGACGACCTGGACAAGGTCCTCACGGCGGTAGGGCCGCGGTTGCGCGCGCTGCGTCAGCAGCGGGACACCACGCTGGCTGACCTCTCGGCAGAGACCGGCATCTCCGTCAGCACGCTGTCCCGGCTGGAGTCCGGCCAGCGGCGGCCGAACCTCGAACTGCTGCTGCCGCTGGCCAAGGCCCACGGAGTCCCGCTCGACGAACTGGTCGGCGCACCGCCCACCGGGGATCCCCGCATCCACCTTCGCCCAATCACCCGCCATGGGAGGACGATGGTCCCCCTGACCCGGCGGGCCGGTGGCGTGCAGGCTTACAAGCAGGTCATTCCCGCTAGTCGGTGCCCCCAGAATCCCGAGCCCCAGGCCCACGAGGGTTATGAATGGCTCTACGTCCTCAACGGACGACTGCGGCTCGTGCTCGGCGAGCAGGATCTGGTGCTCTCACCCGGCGAGGCGGCCGAGTTCGACACCCGCGTGCCGCACTGGTTCGGCAGCGTCGGGAGCGAGCCGGTCGAGTTCCTCTGCCTGTTCGGCAGGCAGGGCGAGCGCGCGCACATCCGGGCCCGGCCGCAAGCCCCAGCAGCGACGTTTGCTGAACGGCGGCGTGGGTAACCCTCCGGCCAACTCAAACCGGCTCAGCCATAGCCGGATTGGGGCAGAGGCGAGGAGGCCCTGACATGTCGTCGGATACCAGAGCCGCGCAGCCGTCGGGGCGCGATCGGTGTCGGCGGCACGGGCTGGCTGATCCAGGGCGAGGTCTTCCCCACGGCTGTCCGGGGCCGGGCAGCAGCGATCGGGGCCACTGTTGACTGGCTGGCCAACTTCGCGGTCATCGAGATCTTCCCGGCCTGGCACAACGCGATTGGCCTGGGCTGGGTGATGGTGTCTTTCGCTGTCCTGGCGGTCCTGGCGATAGCGTTCGTGGCCCGGTTCCTGCCCGAAACCAAGGGCCTGTCGGTGGAGGAGGCCGTCCACGTATTCGAGCGGCAGGCCGTTGCCGGAAGCCGCCCGGCAGGCTAGCGCGGCCAGGGGGCCGGGTGCAGCTAGCGCAGCCCGGCGAACAGGTCGTCCTCGGGTACCGGCGCTCCGGTCGTGTCGATGGCCCTGATGAAGCTCTCCCGGCCGAAGGCCTGCGCCGCGATCTCCGGCGGGATCTTGCTGAACCAGGACTCGCTGATCTGGCTGGCGTGCGCGAGCAGCGCGTCGCGCTTGCGCTCAAGGACCGGCTGGATGTCGACCGTGGTGGTGATGCGCTGCTCGGCTTCGTCCATCTGCCGCTGGACCTCGGGGCTCACGCTACTGAGGTCGGGGACGTCGACGCCCTGATCGCGCAGCGCCTCCCAGATCTTGCGCCAGTCGCTGCGCCGCATCGCCGTCAGGTAGAGCTTGGCGGGGATGCCGGAGGCGGTCACCGCCGCGGCCGCGGCCTTGCTGGCGTGCACGTGATCAGGGTGCTGGTAGGCCCCCTTATCGTCGTAGGTGATCACGACCTGAGGCCGGTATCGCTCGATCAGAATCCCGATCCGGGCGGCCACCTCCGCCTCTGGAACGTTGCAAAACGCGTCCGGAAGGTCCTTATAGTCCCATTCCGGCATGCCGGAGTCATGGTAGCCGAGCGTCTCAAGCTCGGTCACGCCGAGGATCTTGGCCGATTCCCGTAGCTCCGCCAGCCGGGTCTGGGCGACCGCCGCCTCGTCATGACCGTCCATTCCCGGTTTGACGCCGCCTGGCCCGTCCCCGAACTCCCCGTTGGTGCAGGTAATGAGGATAGTCCGGACGCCCTCGTCGGCGTATCTGGCGAGCACCCCGCCGGTGCTCGACGCCTCATCGTCCGGATGCGCGTGTACTGCCATCAAGGTCAGAGTCTCTGCCATGCCCCCAGCCTGCCCGAACCGGCAGCGTGCCGTGGACGGTGGACGCGTCTCTTTGGCCGTCGCTATCGTCAGCTAGGCCAAGGATCTTCCGCCTGCAGCCCCGCTAGCAGCGGGGACAGTGGCTCACTGACCGCTTGAGGGCACGACATCCCGGAAAAGGATCACCCACATGTCCGCACTCCCCTCCGGTGTGGAGGCGACCGACATCGCGACCTCGCGGCTGCGCACTCATGTCCTCCACACGGGTCCGCGCGACGCGCCGACCGTCGTGCTCGTGCACGGCAACGTATCCGCCGCGCGATTCTTCGCGGAGACCATGGCCGTGCTTGGCGAACGGTGGCATTGCGTCGCGGCTGATCTCAGGGGCTTCGGCCAGTCGCAGCAGGCGCCGATCGACGCGCGCCGCGGGCTGCGAGACTTCGCCGATGACCTGCACGCGCTGCTAGCCGAAGGTGATCTGGTGCCGACCGGTCAGCCGGTGCACCTACTGGGCTGGTCGCTCGGCGGCGGCGTCGCCCTCCAGTACGCGACTGACCATCCACGCGCGGTCAGGTCGATCGTGCTGGAGAGCCCCATGTCGCCGTTCGGTTTCGGGGGAACCCGCGATACCGCCGGCACGCCGTGCTGGCCGGACTTCGCCGGGTCCGGCGGGGGGACCGCCAGTGCCGAGATGGTGCGGCGGATCTCGGTGGGCGACCGTGGCGCCGACGATGCCACTTCTCCCCGCCGGGTGCTGACGACGCTGTACGGGCAGCCGCCGTTCGACCTCGCCCCGGATGTCGAGGACGCGCTGGTCGAGGCGATGCTGGAGATGACTATCGGGGACGACTACTACCCGGGCGATCAGGTCGGCTCGGCTAACTGGCCGGCCACCGCGCCGGGCGAGCGCGGCGTGAACAACGCGATCTCGCCGAAGTTCTGCGACGTGTCCGGGTTCGCGGACGTCGCTGACCGGCCGGACGTGCTGTGGATCCGCGGCGACGCCGACCAGATCGTGTCCGACGCCTCACTGGTGGACCTTGGCCACCTGGGTGCGCTTGGCGCGGTACCGGGCTGGCCAGGACAGGACGTGTATCCGGCGCAGCCGATGGTGAGCCAGATGCGCGCCGTGCTGGACCGCTACCGGGCGGCCGGCGGTCGCTACACCGAACAGGTGCTCGCCGGCTGCGGGCACTCGCCCCATCTGGAGCGCCCGCAGGAGTTCAACGGCATGGTGGCCGGCTTCCTGGCCGACATCGACGCGCGCAAACACTGGAGGGTGAACGATGGCGACCCTGGATGATGCGTCATGGCCAAGCAGAAGCGCACTGCCGTCCTGGTCACGCCCACCCGCGTCTACGGCAACTGAGCACCCGTCGCGTCGTCCGGTACTGTCGGGCGAATCGGATCTTCTCCCGCTGACAGTGCCGCATCGCCCGCGCAGGCCGCCCGCACCCCAGTTGCCCCGCGTGCCAGCCCACGGGCCGTTCGGGCCGCAGTAACGGCGTACTTCGCCCTGTTCGGCGTCGTCCTCGCGGTCTGGATCACGCGCATTCCGGCGATCAAGGAGCGGCTGCACCTCAGCGACGGTGTCCTCGGCATCGCTCTGTTCGCCATCCCGGCCGGGCTGCTCCTGGTCACCCTGGTGGCCGGCCGGCTTGTGGACAAGTTCGGCAGCGCCCGGGTGACCCGGGTGGCAGGCGTCGCCATGGCACTGACCCTGATCCCCCCGGCGCTGGCCGGCAACCTCGGATGGCTCATGGCGGCGCTGTTCGTGTTCGGTGTCTCGGCGGGGGCGCTCGACGTCGGCATGAACTCCAATGGAGTCCTGGTCGAGCAGGCCCGCGGTCGCCCCGTCATGTCGTCCCTGCACGCCGGCTACAGCATCGGCGCGCTCGTCGGCGCGGTGATCGGCGGCCTGTTCGCCGGGGCGGCCATCGGGCCCCTGCCGACCTTCCTCGCGGTCGGCCTGCCGTCGGCCGTGGTGGGCGTGCTGGCTGGCCGGTGGCTGCTCACCGAGCGCAGCAGCGGGCCGCCGGACGCGGGCCCGGCGGCCGCAGGCCGAACCGATCAGCGGGCCAGCAGTGGTGGTCCCGGGTCGCCCAGACGCCTGGGCCGGTCACTCCGGCCCGGTGTGCTGACCCTTCTGCTGGGCGCGGTCGGCCTGTGCGGGCTGCTCGTCGAGGGGGCCACCGCCGACTGGAGCGCCGTGTACCTGCACGACAACCTGGGTACTTCGGCCGGGTTCGCGGCGGCGGGCTTCGCGGCGTTCGCACTCGCCATGACGGCGGGCCGGCTGCTCGGGGACTGGCTGGGGGCACGATTCGGGCCGGTGCGGCTGGTCCGGGCCAGCGGGCTGGTGGCCGCGGCGGGGCTGGCGGGCGGGCTCCTCAGCAATAACCCGGTGGGCGGCGTCGTCGGGTTCGCGGTCCTCGGGGCCGGCCTGGCGTGCATCATTCCGCAGGTCTTCCTGGCCGGCGGAACGGCCGATCCGGCCCGGCCCGGGCACGGCCTGGCCCGGGTCGTCGGAATGAGCTACCTGGGGATGGTCAGCGGCCCGGTCCTGATCGGCGGGGCGGCCACCCTGGTGGGGCTGCCCCTCGCGCTCGGCATCCCGGTCCTCCTCGCCCTCTGCGTCGCGGCCCTCGCCGGGGTTCTCACCCCGCGCGAGGATGCCCAAGCGGTGCGCGATGGGTAAGGATGGCACCATGCGCGCAGTGGTGGTCGAAAAACACGGTGACTCTGACGTCCTTCAGGCCAGCGACTGGCCGGCCCCCAGCCCGGGCCCGGGCGGCCTGCTGGTCGACGTGGCCGCGTCCGGAGTCAACTTCATGGACGTCTATCAGCGGGAGGGCCGGCCACCCTACGGCGGGGGCGTTCCCTACGTGCCCGGCATGGAGGGCGCCGGAACAGTGGCGGCCGTCGGTCCGGGGGTAACCGGCTTCGCCGAGGGCGACCACGTGGCCTGGACCACTGCGCCCGGCTCGTACGCGCAGCAGGCCGTCGTCCCCGCCGACCGGGCCGTTGCTGTTCCCGGCGGGGTGGATCTGGAGGTCGCGGCGGCCGTCATGCTGCAGGGGATGACCGCCCACTACCTGTGCCACAGCACTTACCGGGTGGCCGCGGGCGATCCGGTGGTCGTGCACGCGGCCGCGGGCGGGGTAGGCCTGCTGCTCACCCAGATGGTCCGGATGCGAGGCGGCGTCATCGTCGCGACCACCTCCACTGACGCCAAGGCGCAGCTCGCGAAGGCGGCCGGGGCTGATCATGTCACCGGCTACCAGGATTTCACCGCGGTAGTCCGGGAGGTGACCGGCGGAGCAGGCGCGGCAGTCGTTTACGACGGGGTCGGGCAGGCGACGTTCGACGCCAGCCTGGAGGCGCTGCGCCCGCGCGGGCACATGGTCCTGTACGGGGCGGCCAGCGGCCCGGTGCCGCCGTTCGATCCGCAGCGGCTTAACACCGGCGGGTCGCTGTTCCTGACCCGGCCGACACTCGGGCACTACATCGCCAGCCTCGATGAGTTCCGTCAGCGAGCCAGCGACCTGTTCGGCTGGATCGCGGACGGCCGCCTGAACGTCCGCATCGGCGGCCGGTACCCGCTGGCCGAGGCGGGACGGGCCCACGACGACCTCACGGCGCGGCGCACCACGGGAAAGCTGCTCCTGCTGCCGGGCTGAGCTTCAGCGGGTCAGCCGGGGTAGCGGGCGCCGGTGCAGTTCACCCGGAGCGAGTAGAGCGAGCTCGTGGCGCACATGAACAGGTGATTGCGCTGCTGCCCGCCGAAGGTGAGGTTGGCGACCACCTCGGGGACGCGCAGCTTCCCCAGCAGCGTGCCGTCGGGGTCGAAGCAGTGGATCCCGTCGCCGGCGGCCGCCCAGATCCGGCCCATGTCATCCAGCCGGACACCATCGAAGGTGCCTGCGTCGCAACTGGCGAACACCCTCCCGCCGGTGAGCGTGGAGTCGTCAGCCACGCCAAACAGCCGGATGTGCCTCGCCTCGCTGTCGGTGATGTAGAGCTGCCGCTCGTCCAGGGAGAAAGCAAGGCCATTGGGGCGGACGAAGTCATCAGCGGCGAGGCGCACCTCACGAGTGCCCGGGTTGATCCGGTACACGTTATGGCTGCCGATCTCGCTCTCGGCTTTGTGCCCCTCGTAGTCGCTGTCGATGCCATAGCCAGGATCGGTGAACCAGATCGAGCCGTCCGCGCGTTCCACGACGTCGTTAGGGCTATTCAGCCGCAGGCCATCGAAGCGGTCCGCTAGCACCGTGACGGATCCGTCGGGCTCGGTCCTGGTGACCTGCCTGCCGCCGTGCTCGCAGCTGACCAGGCGTCCCCGGCGGTCCACGGTGTGCCCGTTGGCAAAGCGGGCGGGCTGGCGGAACACTCCCACCGCGCCGGTGGTCTCGTCCCAGCGGAGGATCCGGTCGTTGGGGATGTCACTGAACACCAGGTAGCGCCCGGCGGCGAAATAGGCCGGACCCTCGGTCCAGCGGCAGCCCGTGTGCAGCCTCTCCATCCACTGGTCGCCCTTGATGTCGTGGAACCGCGTGTCCAGGATCTCGAACTTCGTCTTGACGGAGTCGCTCATCGAACCTCGCTGCTGGCCGGGAAAGCGCGTTCCGGACTCATGATCCACCATGTCGTGCGGGCTCGCCGCGGGAGCGGGCCGAGCGGGCTACGATCGCGGGCATGGCACGATCTCCGCTCCGGGTGGGGCTGCTCGGGTACGGGTTCGGCGGCCGGTACTTTCACGCCCCGCTGATAGCCTCCGCGCCCGAATGCGAACTTGTCGGCGTCGTCACCCGCTCGGATGAGCGCCGCGGCGAGCTGGCCGAGGATCATCCGGGCACACCGGCCTACAGCTCGCTGGCGGAACTCGCGGCCGACGGCGCACAGGCCGTTGCCATATCCACGCCCGCGGCCACGCACACCGCGCTGACCCGTGAGGCCATCGCCATGGGCCTGCCGGTCGTCTGTGACAAGCCGTTCGCGCTCGATGCCGCGTCAGCGCGGGAAACGGTGCAGCAGGCTGAGCGGGAGCAGGTACCGCTGACGGTGTACCAGAACCGGCGATGGGACTCCGACCTGCGCACCCTGCGCCGGGTGATGGAGGAGGGATGGCTCGGGGCCGTCCGGCGGTTCGAGTCACGCTTCGAGCGGTTCGCGCCAGAACCGGGCCCGCCCGCAGCTGGCGGTGGCACCCTGCTCGACTTCGGCAGTCACCTGGTGGACCAGGCGCTCGTGCTGTTCGGGCCCGCGCGCGCCGTCTACGCGGAGATCCACTCACCCGAAGACCGGCCGGGCGCTGATGACGACTTCTTCGTCGTGCTGCAGCACGACAGCGCGGTCGTGTCGCACCTGTGGGGCAGCTGGGTGCAAGGTGCCCCCGGGCCGCGGTTCCGGGTCACCGGCACGGCGGGCACATTTGTTGTCGCCGAGCCGGATGGGCAGGAAGCCGCCCTGGTCGCCGGCCGGTCGCCGGCCACGGAGGGCGGCCGGTGGGGCGTCGAGCCTGAAGAGCGCTGGGGCTGGCTCCGGCGCGGTGAGGTCAGCGAACGGGTGCCGGCTGAGCGCGGCCGCTGGGACACCTTCTACCCGGCATTCGCCGCCGCTGCCAGTGGCCACGGTGAGGTGCCGGTCAGCCCGTGGGACGCCGTAGCTGCCCTTGAGGTCATGGAGGCGGCCCGGTGCAGCGCTGAGACGCGGCGCGTGGTCGAGTGCCGATGAACCGGCCCGATGAGGTCGCGGCGGATGAGCGGTACCTGGAGGACTTCGTCCCTGGATCGGTCCGTGAGTACGGGCCAGTTCCAGTCAGCGAGGCCGAGATCCTGGAGTTTGCCCGCAAGTACGACCCCCAGCCGATTCACGTCGACCCTGAGTGGGCGCGCACCGGCCCTTTCGGCGGGCTGATCGCCAGCGGCTGGCACACGGCCGCGCTCACCATGCGGTTGCTGGTGGACAACTACCTGCCTGCCGCGGCGAGCCTGGCCTCACCAGGCATCGACGAGCTGCGCTGGCTCCGTCCGGTGCGCCCAGGTGACGCGCTCAGCGTCCGGGTCACCGTGCTGGAGGCACGCCCGTCCCGGTCCAAGCCGGACCGGGGCCTGCTCCGGTCCCGGATCGAGATCCTCGATGCGGAGGGCGCGACAGTGATGACCCTGATCGCGCTCAATATGCTGCGCCGCCGCCCTACCGGTCCTCCCTCTCCCTGACCAGGGCGCCAAGCAGCCAGCCCACCACGCCGACGATGATGGCCCCCCAGAACGCTGGCCAGAACCCGGTGATGTGGAACGGCAGCGACAGCTTGCCCGCGGCCCAACTGGTGAGCCAGAGCAGCAGGCCGTTGACCACCAGGCCGATCAGCCCGAGGGTCAGCAGGTAGAACAGGCAGCCGACCGCCTTGACGATGGGCTTGATGACCGCGTTGACCACGCCGAAGATCACGGCGACGACCACCAGGGTGGCCACTTTCCGGAGGGTGCTGCCCGGTCCCAGTTCGATGCCGGGCAGGAGGGCAGTCGCCACAGCGAGGGCGGCAGCGGTGATGACCGCCCGTAGCACGAGGCGCATGGAGCAATCCTGCCACGGCGGGCGCCCGGCTGCTACGCGACGCCCGGATCGCCGCGGCCAGCCTGCGGTGAATCGCGAGTAATCAGCAAGGCCTTAATTGCTAATCCATTTAGTATTTTGAATTGTGTCCCCATTCACGCTTTGACTGGACATCTGTATCTCGGCCATGCGATGATGCCAAAGGCGCGAGTTAGTGTGGTGACCCTGGGGTGCGGGTGCCTGCTCGCTGGCCTGTGCAGGTGAGGATGGGGGCGTTTACCGCCTTCTTCCCAGGGGGAGTGACAACTGTGTGGTCTGCCCGGAGTCGGTGGACTTGCGGGCGCGATGCGGCGTAGCCGGGGCTAGCCGTGCCCAGACGACGGTCGTAAGGGGGGAGTGCCCTGTGGGCTGTGTATGGCAATCAGCGGATGCTCCTGACCGCAGGTTCGCAGATGCCCGGGTCCATCAGCGTTTCTCGCCACGGCACCGTCGGCCATCCAGGCTGGTCAGGATGGCCCGGTGGACGCCCTCGGCGCTGACCCGGACGCGAGATTGGCTATTTCCACCTGAAATGCACGAAGAGCCGGCCGAAGTTCTTTGAGTCTTTCTCGACGCGGTGATAGAGCATCTTGATTTCTTTCTGCTCGAGAAACCTGAGCACGTGCTTCTTGAGCTGCCCCGAGCCCTTGCCTGGAATGATCTCCACGACGGGAGCCTTCTTCGCGACGGCCTCGTTGATGATCGCGAGCAGGGCCTTGTCGATGTCCTGGCCCCGGTTGTAGACGTCGTGCAGGTCAAGCTTTAGCTTCATGGAGCGGTCTCCGATCCGCGACTGGCTCTACGGTACGCGCCATAAGGCGGACCGGGTCATTCCGGTTGTGCTGCTCGACCGGGCGTGACCCGGAGCCGGAGCGTGCTGATGATCTGCTCCGCCACCTGATCCGCTGGGTCGGCGGCAGGCACCGTGAGGATCCGTTCTGCCGGCTGCGGGTGTTCGAGGGCGGCCAGCTGGCTGTCCAGCAGATCCGCGCGGAAGAAATGGCCATGCCGCGCGGCCAGCCTGGCGGCCAGCAGGTCGCGTCCCGCGTCGAGGAATACCATGCGGGCCTGCGGCCGGCCGCCCGCGAGCAGATCCCGGTAAGAGCGCTTGAGGGCGGAGCAGGCGATCACGGCGGACCGGCCCGCGGCGATGTGATCATCCATCACCGCCGCCACCGCTTCCAGCCAGGGCCAGCGGTCCTCGTCGGCGAGCGGCGCCCCCGCTCGCATCTTGGCGATGTTGGCCGCCGGATGCAGCGAGTCGCCGTCGATGAAGGGCCAGTCCAGCCTGCTGGCCAGCAGTTTGCCGACCGTCGACTTGCCGCATCCGGAGACGCCGGCAAGGAGCACGATCATGGCTGGCCAGGATACCCGGCTGTCGCATCGGCGGGAGATGCGCTGTTAGTGTCGTTGGGAACGCCTGCGGGCGGCGCCGCCGCCCGGCACGTCGCCACCTGGAGACCTTCCATGGCTCTGCGCCGACCGCTGGCAGTGTCCGCGGGCATCAGCGCGCTTGTCTCGGGAGTCATCGGCCTCGGTGCCTCAGCCCCCGTGGTGGCTGCCCCCGTCGTCGCCGTCGCCGCGCCCGCCGTGCTCATCAGGCCGGCCGCGCTGCATATCCGCAGCGCGGTGGCGGCCCCGCCGACCACCGCGTACTGCGAGCAGCACTACAAGATCGCTTGCTACGAGCCGGGCCAGGTGCAGCAGGCGTACAACCTGCCTCCGCTGCTGCGCCGCGGGATTGACGGCGCGGGCCAGACCATCGTCATCGTCGACTCCTTCGGTTCCCCGACCATCGCCCATGACCTGTCCGTTTTCGACCAGGCCTTTGGCCTGCCCGGCCCGCCGTCGCTGAAGGTGATCCGGCCCGCCGGGAAGGTCGCGCCGTACGCGCCGACCGACACCCGCGAGGGCTGGGCCGGGGAGACGAACCTGGATGTCGAGTACGCGCACGTGATGGCGCCGGGCGCGAACATCCTCCTGGTCGAGACCCCCACGTCGGAGGAGGAGGGCACCACCGGGTTCCCGCAGATCGTCAAGGCTGAGGAGTACGTGATCGACCACCACCTTGGCGGCGTGATCAGCCAGAGCTTCAGCGCGACCGAGCAGACCTTCCCGTCCCAGCAGTCCCTGCTCAGCCTGCGCGGCGCCTACATCGACGCGGCGCGTAAGGGGGTCACGGTCCTGGCGGCCTCCGGCGACAGCGGCGCGGCGGACGTCCACTACAACCAGGTCGACTACTACCTCTCCCCGGTGACCTCGTGGCCCGACAGTGACCCGCTGGTGACCGGTGTCGGCGGGACCCAGCTCCACCTGAACACAGCGGGAGGGCACATCGCGCCAGACAGTGTGTGGAACGACACCTACAACCTGCCCGCCAACGAGTTCATCATCGGGGACGCCGGGCCGAACCCGCTCGCCAGTGGCGGCGGCAAGTCGGTCGTATTCTCCCGGCCGCGGTACCAGGACGGCGTGGCCGGGGTCGTGGGCTCCCGCCGCGGGGTGCCCGACATCGCGATGAGCGGCGCCTGCAACGGCGCGGTGGACACCTACCAGAGTTTCGCCGGGCAGCCAGCCGGCTGGTACCCGACCTGCGGGACCAGCGAGGCGACCCCGCTCTTCTCCGGCGTGGTGGCCCTGGCCGACCAGGTCGCCGGACATCCGCTCGGGCTGATCAACCCTGCGCTGTACAAGCTCTCCGCCAGCCACGCCCGCGGTATCGCGGACGTGCGCGACGGCAACAACACGGTCTCCTTCACCCAGGGCGGCAAGCTCGACACCGTCAAGAGGTTCGGCGCGCTGCCCGGCTACGACCTCGCATCCGGTGTCGGTACGGTGAACGCGGACCCGTTCGTCTTCGAACTGGCGGGGCTGGCCGGCCACTCGTAGCCGGCCAGCCCCGCCAGGACTGTGCTGATCAGGACTGTGCTGATCAGGACTTGGGCATCAGCACGGAGTCGATGATGTAGACCGTCGCGTTAGCGGTGCGCACGTCGCCGCACACCACACTGGCGCCGTTCACCTCGTACGTCGAGCCCATCTTGGACGGTGCCACCGTGGTGCCTTCCAGCGTCTTCAGCGCGGTGCCCGAGGCCAGCTGCGCCGGGGTCACGGTGCCGGAGACGACGTGATAGGTGAGGATCTTGGTGAGCTCAGCCTTGTTGCCGAGCACCGTGTTCAGGGTGGCCGAGGGGATCTTCGCGAAAGCGGCGTTATCGGGTGCGAAAACCGTGATGTTGGACGCGCCATTCAGCGTGTCCACCAGGCCTGCCTTCTTCACCGCGGTGACCAGGGTGGACAGCACCGGGTTGTTCGATGCGGCGGTGGCGACCGGCGCGGTGGCCATTCCCTGGAAGCTGCCGGCGCCCGAGGACGGCACGGACGAGCACGCGGACCCGAACGGGGCCGCCACGGTGGACGTGCTCGGCGTGGCCGAGGCGGCCATGGACGAGGATGAGGATGGGGAAGCGGAGGACCCCGACGCCGAGTTGCTGGCTCCGCTGGAGCCGCACGCGGCGCCCCCGAGCGCGATGCCGACGGAAACTGTGGCGATGGCGGCGAACTTGAACTTCACTGGAACTCCCTCTGATTGAACTGACTGGACATCTGGGTTGGCTAGGTGACGGGCTGGCTAGGTGACGGTGACGGCGACGCTGTCCCATCCGGTAGCGCCGTTGGGGAAGATGGGCACTCGCCGCGACGGCTGAATGGCGCCTGTGCCATCAGTGGCCCTGACTTCCAGCTGGTGCAGCCCGGGGGTGGCGTCCCACGGCCACACCCACTGCCGCCAGGTATCTAGGCCGGGCACCGCGGCGAGTTTCGCGTCGTGCCAGGTGCCGCCGTCGGCCCGGACCTGGACACGGTCGATGCCGCGGTGCGGCGCCCAGGCCACTCCGGCGACCGCGGTCCGGCCCGCCTTGACCTGCTGCAGGGGCTTGGGGACATCGATCCGGGACTCGGTCTTGATCGGGGCCTGGGGCGTATAGCCACGCTGCGCCCAGTAGGACTGCCTGGCCGCGAAGGTGGTGACTTCAAGATCGACCACCCACTTGGTGGCTGAGACGTAGCCGTACAAGCCGGGCACCACCATGCGGGCCGGGAAGCCGTGTGCGACCGGCAGCGGCTGCCCGTTCATCCCGACTGCGAGCAGGGCGTTCCGGCCGTCCATGACCGCCTCGGCCGGAGTGCCGCAGGTCCAGCCGTCCGATGAGGTGCTGAGGATCTGGTCGGCGCCGCGCCGCACGCCGGCCTCACGCAGCAGCGCGGCGAGGCTGGCGCCCAGCCAGCGGGCATTGCCGACATAGGGGCCACCGACCTGGTTGGAGACACAGGCGATGGTGATGTCGGCCTCGGTGAGCGGCCGCTTCAGCAGATCCTCGAAGGTGAGGTCCAGTTCCTTGGCGACCATGCCGTGCACGCGGAGCCGCCACTGCTCAGGCGGGACCTGAGGCAACGTCAGGGCGGTGTCCACCCGGTAGAAGCTGGCGTTCGGGGTGATGAAGCTGCTGATCCCGGGGACCGGCAACTGTGCGGCGGAGGGAGTGCCGGGGCCGCTGATCGAGGGACGGGGCAGGGTGACCAGGGCGCGTGCTGAGGCGACATTGAACCGGCGCAGCAGCACTTCGCCGACCCCAGCTCCGATCGCCGCGACCGCTGCGGTTCCGGCCGCGGCGAGCAGGAACCGGCGCCGCCCGGGCTGGGCCGCCGCGTTTTCCGGCGCCGGAGTTCCCACTGCCACCACGTCCGCCGTGGAGCGGGCGGCGGCCCGCGCTGATGCACCTCCTGGCCCGGTGGCCGCGCGTACGAGCAGCGCCAGCGCCAGCGCGCCGGCGGCCACACCGACGAGAGTCGGCACGACGTCAACGGGCCGGGCGACAGGGCGGGAGAGGACCGCGGCCACCCCGATGGCACCGAACACGGCCAGCCCCAGGAGACCGAACACCCGCCTGCGCATCGCCATGATCCCGGTGACGGCCGCGAACACCGCCAGCACCACGACGATGCCGCTGAGCAGGACGAGCTTGTCATCGCGGCCAAAGTGCTGGATCGCGAAGTCCTTGACCGGCACGGGAGTCAGGTCGATGGCCGCGCTGCCGACGGCGATCACAGGCACCCCCCCGGGCCCGGTGATGCCGGCCACGAGCTGGGCGGCACCGAGGGCCATCGCCGCCGCCAGCAGCCCGGCCGCTGCCCCGGTCAGTGGACCGGTCACCGTCCTGGTCGTGCTCCGGAGCGTGCGCCCTGCGCTTCTCTGCGTCATCACGGTGCTTCTTCGGAGCGTGGCTGACCGCGGCTTGGTCGGTCGGGGTGCAGATTTGAACGGGGTGGTCGGCGGCGGCTATCGTTACCTTATGTATCAACACCGTCACTTTTCGTGTCAAGGCAGCTATTGGCCGCGATCTGGACCGATCCGCAACCTGGAGGGCTCCGAATAGGGGACATGAGCAGACCTGACCTGCGCGCACCCGAGCCCGGGCCTGGTCCCCAACAGGGGCGGGACGAGGACCTGGACTGGCTGGTGCGCCATGTGGCCCGGGGTGACCAGGCGGCCTTCGAGGCGGTCTATGACCAGTTGTCCCGGCCCGTGTATGGCCTGGTCCGGAAAGTGCTGCGGGACCCGGCCCAGTCCGAGGAGGTCACCCAGGAGGTCCTGCTAGAGGTCTGGCGGACCGCGTCCCGTTTCGATGCCGCCAAGGGCAGCGCGCTGACCTGGGTGATGACGATGGCCCACCGCCGGGCCATCGACCGGGTGCGGTCCGCGAGCGCCCAGGCGCTGCGCGAACAAAAGGCAGGTTCCATGTACACGGGCTCTACCGAAGAGGTCGTGGAGGCGGTGGAGGCCAGGATGGACGCCGAGCGGGTGCGGCGCTGCCTGAATTCCCTGACCGAGCTGCAGCGCGAGTCGATCGGCCTCGCCTACTACGGCGGCTACACCTACCAGCAGGTCGCGGGGCTCGTGGACTCGGCGCTCGGCACGGTCAAGACCCGGATCCGGGACGGTCTGATCCGGATGCGCGATTGCATGGGAGTGAGCTAAGTGAGATTCCTCCGGGAAGAGTTGCACACGCTCACTGGCGCCTATGCGCTCGACGCCCTGGGCACTGCCGAACGGGACCGGTTCACCCGCCATCTGCACCGCTGCCCGCCCTGCGAGGACGAAGTCCGCGGGCTGCAGGAGACCGTAGCCCGGCTCGGGATGGCCGTGGCCGCTGTCCCCCCCGCGCGCTTGCGGGCGAGGGTGCTGACGGCCGCGGCAAGTATCCGCCAGCTTCCACCCGAAACCGAACTGCTTCCAGCCCGGGGATCTCTCCGCTCCCACGGTTCCCGCCAACCTCTTCGATCCCGCAAGTCACGCGGGCCCCGCGGCTACGGCCGAGCCCGTGAAGGCTGGTTCCCGCACCCGGCCGCGCTGCTGGCGACGGCCGCCGTGGCGGTGGCGATCGTGCTGGGTGTCACTCAGGCTGTCACCCAGCGCGAGCTCGGTCACGCCCGGGCCCAGACGCAGGCGGTCGAGGCCGTGCTGAGCGCCCCGGACGCCCGGCTGCTGACCCGTGGCACCTCGGACGGTGGCCGGGCCACTGTCGTCGTTTCGCAATCAAGGCACGCGCTGGTGCTTACCACCTCGGGGCTGCCTGTCCTGCCCGCGGCCAAGGTCTACGAGGTGTGGTTCATGGCGCCCGGCCGGAACCGGCCGGCCGGCCTGCTGTCGTCGCCAACCGGTGGGCGGACCGCGCCGCTGCTGGCCGGCGGCCTGGTGGCTGGGGACCGCATCGGTGTCACGGTCGAGCCGGCGGGCGGGACGGCCAGACCTACCACGACGCCGATCCTGGTGATGTCCCTGCCGACCTGAGCGGTCCGCGTCGCAGGTCGGTCTGCCCCTCGGTCCGTCTGGTGTCTGAGGTGTCTGCGCACCGCTTACGGTTGTGTCATGACCGTGGCCAACCGCTCCCCGGGCCAGGGGCCGCCGTCCGGCCGGACAGGCACCAGCGTGCTGGTGGTTGAGGACGACCAGGACCTCGCCACTCAGCTGGTGCGCGGGCTGCGGCGCGGCGGCTACTCCGTTAATCATGTGCTGACGGGCCGCGAGGCAATGGCCCAGCGTGAGCCGGATGTAGTGCTGCTGGACCTGGGGTTGCCTGACCTGGACGGAGTGGCAGTCTGCCGTCGGCTGCGCGAGCAGTCCGACATGGCCATCATCGTGGTGACTGCGCGAGGCGAGGAACCAGAACGGGTCCTGGCGCTCGACGCGGGTGCCGACGATTATCTGGTCAAGCCGTTCGGCCTGGCGGAACTGCTGGCCCGGATCCGTGCTGTGCTGCGCCGCAGCGTCCGTTCCGACGGGGAGACGCTTCGCCATGGTCCCCTCGTGGTGGATGTGCGCACCCGCAAGGTGGCCGTGTCCGGCCACGAGGTGGCGCTTACCCCCAAGGAGTTCGACATCCTGGAGTGCCTGGCCAGCGACCCCGGCCGGGTGATGAGCCGTCAGGAGATTCTGGACAATGCCTGGGACGCGCACTGGTACGGGCCAACCAAGGTGCTTGACGTGCACGTAGCCGCGTTGCGCCGCAAGCTGGAGATCCCTGGGCTGATCGAAACGGTCTACGGCCGGGGATTCCGACTCGGCGGAGTCTAAATGGCACGCCGCATCATGCTCACGATGCTCGTGCTGATCGGCGGCCTGCTGGTGAGCGCGGTGGTGCCGCTCGGCCTGATCACCAGCGGGCATGAGCGTGCGTTCTTCCGGGACGACACAGCCTTCTCGGCGGGCACACTGGCCAGCTTCGCCGAGGACAGGATCGCCGACCACGCCCCGGCCTCCGCCCTGGCCAGAACGCTCGCCCGGGCGCGGCGGCTCGGTGAGCAGGTCCGGGTTTATGACGCCGGGGGCCATCTGGTCGCCGGGAACGGCGGAGCTGGGATGACCGTGGGGACGGCCGCCCTCGCCCGGGTGCTCGGTGCCCGGGACGGGACGGTCACCGAAACCGCCCAGGTCGGTGACCGGTTGCGGGTCGTCGTGCCCATCCGCAACGACGATGGCAACGGGATCGTGGGCGCGGTGGTGCTGTCCCGCTCGACCGCTGGACTTGACGAGCGGCTCCGGACGCTGTGGATGTGGCTCGGCTTGGTCGCCTTCGCGGGTCTGGTGGCGGCGACGGTGGCCGCGGCCGCACTGGCCCGCTGGGTGAGCCGGCCCCTCAACGCGCTCGACGACGCGGCGCAGCGGCTGGGCGGGGGCACGCTGGACACGCGGTCACCGGCCGGGCGGGGGCCGCCGGAGGTGCGGCGCGTGGCCCGGAATTTCAACACCATGGCCGGCGGCCTGGAGACGCTGGTCCACGGAAACCGGGCCACTATGGCCGACGTCTCCCATCAGCTGCGCACTCCGCTGACCGCGCTTCGGCTCCGGCTCGAGTTGCTGACACTGGATGCTGATCCGGCGACGGCGGGCGAACTGGCCGACGCTCAGGACGAGATTTCACGCCTCTCGCGTCTCGTCGATGGGCTGCTAGCGGTGGCCCGGGCGGAAAACGTGATAGTCGAGCCCGTCCCGGTTGCGGTCGATGAGGTCATCCGGGACCGGGCCAACGCCTGGCAGCCGGTCGCCGACGAGGGGGCGGTCGTGCTCGCGCAAGCGTGCCCCGGGCCGGTCCGGGCGCTGGCCGGCGCTGGTCATCTGGAGCAGATCCTGGACAACCTGCTGGCCAACGCGCTCGAAGCCGTCCCATCCGGTGGGCACGTCGTGGTCAGCGCGTCGTCGAACGGCAACGGGATCCGGGTGGTGGTGGCCGACGACGGCCCGGGTATGAGCTCGGATCAGCAGGAGCAGGCGTTCCGCCGGTTCGCGAGTACGGCGCCCGGCGGAGCAGGCCTCGGCCTGGCGATCGTGCACCGTCTGGTCATCTCCAACGGCGGCTGCGCGGTGCTGTCCGACACCCCAGGTGGCGGGCTGACCGTGACCGTAGACCTGCCGGCGGGGGGTGCCGCCGAGTAGGCGTCTACTCGGCGGCACCAGGGTCAGGTCAGCTGTTCCAGACCTGGAACTCGGAAACCTGTCCGGCGGGCCACCCGGTGTTGGCGGTGAAGTTCAGCCGCACGTAGCGGGCGTTGGAGGAGGGGAAGGTGATCGTGACGGTATTGCCGGTCGAGGGGTTGAACGTGTATCCGGCCGACCCGACGATGGTGGAGAAGGTCGAGCCGTCGGTGCTGCCCAGGACGGACAGTGTCTGGGTCCTGGTGCCCCACGAGGCCGGCGGTGGGAGGTCGAGGACGATCCGGCTGAAGCTCTTCGTCGCGCCGAGGTCGACCTGGAGCCACTGCGGGAAGGCGTTGTCCGTGCTCTCCCAGTAGGTGCTGGTGTTGCCGTCCGTCGCGTTGCCGGGCACGTACGTCTGGGTGTACCCGCTCGAGGAGACCAACTGGTTCAGGGCCAGGTTGGTGCTTCCGGTGCCGGCGCCGGTGCCGGTCAGCGGGACCGTGGCCGGGCTGTTCGACGCGTTGCTGGCGATGGTGAGGCTGCCGGTGCGGGTCCCGGCCGCGGTCGGCGTGAACGTCACGCTGACCGTGCAGGAGGCGCCGGCCGCGATCGACGTCCCGCAGGTGCTGGTCTGCGAGAAGTCGCCTGTGGTGGCGATGGCGGACAGGGTGGCGGTTGCGGTTCCGCTGTTGTTCACCGTGACCGCCTGGGCGCCGCTCGTGGTGTTGAGGGCCTGGCTGGCGAACGTCAGGGAGGCAGGGGCGACCGACAGCGTCGCGGTTGAGGAGCCGCCGACGGCGGGGAATACCTCGAAGTCGGACAGTTGGCCGGCGTTCCACCCCGTGTTGGCGGTGATGTTCGCCCGCACGTACCGCGCCGTGGTGGCGTTGAACGTGATGGTGACTGTGTTGTTGTTGCTGTTCGGATCAAAGTTGTATCCAGCCGAGCCCACGATGGTCGAGAAGTTCGAGCCGTCCGTGGATCCGAGCAGCGACAGGGTCTCCGTCCGGGCGCCCCAGGCCGTCGACGGCGGGAGCTTCAGGATGACCTGGTCGATGCTGTAGCTCTGGCCGAGGTCGACCTGGGCCCATTGCGGGAACGAGCCGTTCGCGCTCTCCCAGTAGGTTGACGGGTCCGGGTCGGTGAGGTTGGCGGCGACGTAGGGGCTGTTGACCGAGCTCGCCGACGCTGGCTGGCCGGCCGCGATGTTGGTGGTGCTGCCGATGCCGCTACCGCTCAGGGTGACGGTGGTCGGGCTGTTGTTGGCGTTGCTGGTCACGGTCAGGGTGCCGGTCCGGGTCCCGGACGCGGTGGGCTTGAACGTGACGGTCACCGTGCAGGAGCCGCTGACCGCGACGCTGGTGCAGTTGTTGGTCTGGCTGAAGTCCCCGGTCACCGCGACGCTCGAGACGGTCGCCGAAGCGGTCCCCGAGTTGGTCACCGTCACCGTCTGCGCGGCGGCGGTGGCGCCGACCACCGTGCGGGCGAAGGACAGGCTGGCCGGGGCGGCGTTCAGCAGCGGGCCGGGCGTGGTGCCGGTACCGGTGAGGCTGACCGTGTTGGTGACGCCACCGGCGTTGACCGTGAGGCTCCCGGTGCGGGTGCCGGTCGCCGCCGGTGCGAATTTCACGCTGACGGTGCACGAGCCGTTCGCCGCGATCGACGAGCCGCAGGTGTTGGTCTGGGTGAAGTCGCCGCTGGCGGAGATCGACGAGACGGACGCGGCCGAACTGGTCGGGTTGGAGACGGTCACGGTTTGCGCGGCGCTGGTCGTGCCGGTCGCGGCCGAGCCGAAGCTCAGCGCGCTCGGGCTGGCCGTCACGCCGGAGGCGGGGTACGGCGGGTAGACCGGGGCCGGCCAATTGCCGCAGTATGGCGTGCCGCTGATGCCGGAGTTGCCGCCACCGTCGGTCACCGCGAAGTTGCCGCCCTCGCAGTTGTACGCCGCGGCCGGGCCGTTGACGCCGGTCGCTGCGACGTTGGTGAACGTCGCCGCGCCGCCGGTCTGTTCTTGCAGGGCGAAGGTTCCGGCGCCGGCGATGGTCACGTTGCTGAGCGAGACCCCGCTGACGGTGCCCTCAACCCATTGGACCGCCTCGTACGGACTCTGCTCGATCAGCGCGTTGGTCACGTTGATCGGGCCGGTGATCGCGCCCTGGCTGCCGTCGAACCACAGCGCGCCGACGCCGAACTGCCAGTTCGGGTCGAGGCTGCCGTCCCGGATCATGGTGTTGTTGGAGATGGTGGTCGTGCCGACCGGGGTGGAGTTGAAGCGCTGCCCCACCTGGATGCCGCCGCCCTGGGTGATCCCGGTGTCCTGCACCAGGTTGCCGGTGACGGTGTTGTCGTGGCCGCCGTAGATCGCGATGCCGTTGGCGAGCTGCTGCAGCTGCACGGTGTTATTGGAGATCGTGTCGTTGGCGTCGGCGCTCTCGCTGGAGTCGGCCCAGGTCGCGATGCCGTCGTCGCCGGTGTTGCGGATGTCACTGTTGGTGACGGTCGAGTTGGTGACGCCGCCGTGGAAGTTGATGCCGTCCGCGGTGGTGTTGCGGATGCGCATGCCACTAAAGGTCAGGCCGTTCATCGGCCCGTCCATCCAGGCGCCGACCTTCATGTGCTCGATCCAGATGTTCGACACGGTCGAACTGCTCATCGCGCCGCCGATGCCGTTGACCTGGGCACTGTCGTCACGATCCTGGACGTTGCCGAAGATCGCGAAATTCTGCAGGTGCACATTGGTGCTCGCCGACGGCGCGGAGTTGCCGTAGAAGCCGGGCGCCGAGCCGGTGACGGTCGAGTACCACATTCCGGCACCGGCGATCGTCACGTTGTTGACACTGATGTGGCCGGGGACGTTGAACGTGCCCGGCGGGATCCACACCGTGCCGCCGGCGCCGGCCGCACTGATCGCGGCGTTGAACGCGCTGGTCGAGTCGTTGACGCCGCTCGCGTCGGCGCCCTGGCTGGTCACCGACACCGAGCCCGCGGGCTGGGTCAGCGCCGCGCCGACCTGCTCGAAATCGGCGAAGTCGATCGTGTATGAGGACGCGGTGTCCTCCGAGTCGACCTGCAGCTTGAAGGTCGTACCCGCCGGATAGGACGTCGAGAACAGGCGGTGCACTTCGTCGAAGAAGTGGTGCGGGTTGCCGCTGCCCGGCGTGTTGGTGAACGGGTAGCTGCCGTA